>Ga0075156_10000414_pt1 | contig 21999 bp, 23 predicted proteins | sample JI81AbrownDNA_FD_70966 | JGI IMG/M metagenome (GOLD analysis project Ga0075156, IMG submission 70966) | Wastewater effluent complex algal communities from Wisconsin, to seasonally profile nutrient transformation and Carbon sequestration -... | ecosystem: Engineered > WWTP > Effluent > Algae...
CCCATAAAAAAGGGGAGGACCCCCGTCCTTTCCAGTTATGAGTTGTGTTCCGCAAAGAGATAGGATTTCGGGGCAACTCCTCTCCAGTGGTAGCGTAAAATGCGTGACAACGGCCTCCACTCGAGGATTCTGTATATAGAAATAGAAATTAACTCTAGAATTGCCCTTTAGGAGAATCTCATGGTAAAAATCGCAATCAATGGTTTTGGTCGAATTGGCCGCCTTGTCCTTCGTTCAGGAATTAACGACCCAAATATCGAATTTGTGGCCATCAATGACTTAGTAACTCCTGACAACTTATCTTATCTTTTCAAATACGACTCTACTCACGGCATCTTTGACGGCGAAGTCACTCATACAGACAATGAAATCATCATCAATGGAAAAAGAGTAAAAACCTTCGCAGAAAGAGACCCAGAACAACTTCCTTGGAAAGCGCTTGGTGTAGATTTTGTTATCGAATCAACAGGCCATTTTACGGATCGAGTGGGTGCAGAAAAACACATCAAAGCTGGAGCAAAAAAAGTTGTGATCTCAGCTCCGGCAAAAGACAAGGACATCCCTACTTTTGTTATGGGAGTCAATCATGAAAAATACAATCCCAGCGCGGATAATGTAGTTTCTAATGCTTCTTGCACGACAAACTGCCTTGCTCCAATCACGAAAGTCGTTCTAGACAATTTTGGTATCATTGAAGGTCTAATGACAACCATTCATGCGATGACTGCCACACAACCGACAGTAGACGGTCCTTCTAAAAAAGACTTCCGTGGTGGTCGCGGTGCTGCTCAAAATATCATTCCTGCTTCTACAGGAGCTGCCAAAGCCGTTGGACTTTGCATACCAGAAGTAAATGGGAAACTAACAGGTATGTCCTTCCGAGTACCAACTCCGGATGTTTCTGTCGTAGATCTCACTGTTCGCACAGAAAAACCTACGACACTTGCAGAAATCAAAAAGAAAATGAAAGAAGCAAGCGAAGGATCCATGAAAGGAATCCTCGGTTATACGGAAGAGATGGTCGTTTCGTCTGACTTTATCGGAGATATTCGCTCTTCCATTTTTGATGCGGATGCTTGTATCGAACTTTCTCCTACTTTTTTTAAACTCGTTTCTTGGTATGACAATGAAATGGGTTATTCCAATCGAGTTTTAGATTTAGTTCGTTATATGGCTAAAAAAGGCTAAAATGAAACTTCATAAAATTGAAGAACAAAATTTTAAAGGGAAACGTATTTTTTTACGGGTAGATTTTAATGTACCAGTAGAGGACGGAAAAGTAACTGATGTTACTCGAATCGAAAAAACGTTACCCACGATAGAGCTCCTACTTTCAAAAGGGGCTCGTCTCATCATTGGAAGCCATTTAGGTCGCCCCAAAGGTGGTCCAGATCCGAAGTATTCGATGAAACCGGTTTTTGAAGCCTTCCAAAAATTAACTAAAGTGAAAGTATCTTTTTCTGAACAAGTGGTTGGATCGGAAGCAGTAACAAAAAGCAAAGCTCTCTTAGATGGTGAGATTTTACTTCTCGAGAATCTTCGATTTCATAAAGAGGAAGAAGAAAATGAAAAAGGGTTTTGCAAACAACTCGCAGAATTAGCTGATGTTTATGTAAACGATGCTTTTGGAACTGCTCACCGAGCCCACGCATCTACTGAAGGTGTTGCTCATCTCATTCCATGTTTCGCGGGACTATTGATGAGAAAAGAAATCGAGATGTTAGGAAGTCTTCTTGTTCGACCACAGAGACCTTTTGTTGCTATCATTGGAGGATCAAAGGTCTCTTCGAAGATTGCCATTCTAAAAAACCTGATCGATAAAGTGGATCATATTCTGATTGGCGGCGGGATGGCTTATACCTTTCTGCGCTCCAGAGCTGTTCCTATCGGTAAAAGCCTCTTCGAAAAAGAATTCGAATCGGAAGCCTTTCAAATCATCGACAGAGCAGGTGTGCAGGGGATCGATCTTCAAATTCCAGTGGATCATGTGATTGCTGACAATTTTGATGCCAATGCCAAAACGAAAAATGTCGATAAAATGGGGATTTTGGATGGGTGGATGGGTATGGACATTGGTCCAAAAACCATTGATAATTATTCTAAAGTAATTAAGAATGCTAAAACGATCCTATGGAATGGACCAATGGGTGTGTTCGAAATGGAAAAGTTTGCCAAAGGAACCATGGAAATTGCCAAGGCGATTAGCAAATCGAGTGCGAAGTCAGTGGTAGGTGGAGGCGACTCGATTGCGGCAGTGAACAAAGCAGGAGTTGCAGACAAAATTACACACATTTCCACAGGTGGTGGAGCTTCTCTCGAGTTTTTAGAAGGTAAAACGTTACCTGGTGTTGCTTGTTTATTAGTAAAGGATGAGGATTGATATGAGAAGAAAAATCATTGCTGGCAATTGGAAAATGAATTTAACCCTCGCGGAAGCGAAAGCGATAGCGACAGGATTAAAGGAAAAAGTAAGTTCACAAACTGCTGTTGAAGTAATGGTTTTTCCATCTTCTCTACATCTACCTGCTGTCTCGGAAATTTTAACTGGCTCGGCGGTAATCACGGGCGCTCAAAATGCCTACCCAGCTTCCCTCACGGCAATGACGGGTGAAATTTGCCCGACTCAACTCGTAGAGTTTAACATCAAAACAGTACTAGTCGGACACTCTGAACGCAGACAATTTTTAGGCGAAACAAGCGATACGTGCAACGAAAAGATAAAGTTTTTTTTAAATACAGGCGTCCGAGTCGTATATTGTATCGGAGAAACTCTTGCAGAACGAGAAGCACAAAACACGTTTAAAGTGTTAAGCGAACAAATTAAAAAAGGTCTATCTGGAATTGAAAGTGCCAAATTTAAGGATTTAATCATTGCTTATGAACCAGTCTGGGCAATTGGAACCGGTAAAGTGGCGACTCCAGAACAAGCCGAAGAAGCACATGCGTTCATTCGTAAGGAAATTGCAAGCCTCTTCGTTGGAGCCGGACAAATTGCTGATTCCATTCAAATTCTCTACGGCGGTTCAGTGAAACCTGATAACATTGCCTCACTCCTCGCCAAACCAAACATTGATGGTGGCCTCGTAGGTGGTGCCAGCCAAAAGCTCGATTCATTTTTAGGACTTATAAAATAAAGGAAATTACTATGGGATTTTTTATCGGAACAATTTTAACTCTTTTCATCTTACTTTCACTCTTTCTGATTCTTCTTGTCATGATCCAAACAGGCAAAGGTGGCTCAGCTGGGATGTTAGGTGGATCTACTGCAAGTCAGTCCGTATTCGGTGCGTCCACTGCTGATGTCATGACGAAAACAACCAGAGTAGCGGCAGTTCTTTTTATCGCCCTTTCACTCACGCTTTCATTCCTCTTTGCGAAAAAAGATGAAGTTTTACTTCCAGACGTTGAGCCGTCTCTAGAAGCTCCGGTCAATGCGAATGAAACTCTTCCAGAAACTCCCGCACCGACAACTCCTTAAATTTCTACTACTCTTAAGTGCCTTTTCTGCCAGCGCAGAGACGGCACATACTGAAAGAGAAAAACTTTTAGACAAAGAGATACTTTCTCTTTATAAGGATATCTCACGTGCTCGAGAACTTCTTAGTTACGAGTCGTTCTCTGGCCTCCCGAACAATACGCACGTTAGCTTCGTAGGCAAGTATCCGAATCGAACAGGAGTTCGAATCAGCAAATATCTCATAGATACAGATCCAGGAAATAAATCAAGATTACGGACATCTGACGAGAAGTCGATTCTAATTGAATTTAATGGAACGACACTCTCTAAAATTGAAGTTACTGTCACATCAGAGGATGTCCAAACCCAACAGAAATCGAAAACAAGAATTCTCGACGTAACCCCGTTAGATGACAATTTAAACGATATGGAACTTTTTTTTAATGGGATGGAAGGAAGTAACAAGTTTTTACTTTCCGATCTTAGTAATGATGCTACAAAATCAGAAAGAAACGATTTTAAAAAAGATTTTTATATAAAATTTTTACTCGATTTTCATTCACAAATCTCATCGATCTTAGCTTCTCAAAAAGAACGTGGTCTCAAAGGCCAAAAAAATATGTTCAAACAACTCAATGGATCTTTGAAGTATTGATACCGATGCTTAGTAGAAGGGAGACGCCAAATTCAATTGAACAGATTACAGAAAAGGCAAGAGAATTGGAGGCCATTTACGATGTCGTGGAAGATCCACTTGTACTCATTGATTCAGATTTCAAAATACAAAGAACGAATCTTGCGACGGTTAACTTCACCAAAGGTTATACCTTTGATTCCATTTTAAATCAGAGTTGTTATCAGGTCCTCTATGGCAGAAAAGATATTTGTCCCTATTGTCCCTACGCTACAAACCAGTTAAAAACTTCGAATGGCCAAAAAACACCGACAGCACGGGAAATCTTTTTTAAAGTGGAAGGTAAAAAACAAACCTTAAACCTCGAATTTTATCCCTATCCAAAAAATGAAGGCGAAAATTGGATCGTAGAAAAAATTTCCGATGTGACCAAACAAAGAGAAAAAGAAGAAGAATCTTTCCGCATGCGCAATCTCGCCTCACTTGGTATTTTGATTTCAGGAATAGCACATGAGTTAAATAATCCTTTAACAGGAATTAGTCTAACTTTACAAAATTTAAAATCGAATTGGCAAAATGCATCACCAGAACAAATCGAAAAACGTCTGGAGATGATAAAAAATGACACTGCTCGTGCGGCTATGATCGTCTCAGATATCATATCCTTTGCAAAATCAGATAAGGTCAAAATTACCTTGGGCGATATTGTGGAAACGATCAATAGAGCCAAAGATACAGTCACTCGCCTTTTTCCTCATTTAAGTAAAAACGTGAATTGGAAAATTGAGTATGATACAGAATACCAATTCCCTTTTCATCCAGCAAAAATGGAAAGATTGTTTATGAACTTATTTCGAAACTCTCTACAAGCTTTTGATTACAGACCCGGTGAGATTAGCATTGAGATTCGCAAAACCAAAAATTGGATTCATATCATTGTAGAAGATGATGCCGGAGGAATTCCCGATTCGATCATACAAAAAATATTTGATCCATTTTTTACTAATAATAAATCGGGAACTGGAACAGGACTCGGTCTATCCATTTGTCACTCGATCGTCAAAGAACATGATGGAAATATTTCCGTAAAATCTTTAGATCAAAAAACGCGTTTCACCATATCTTTTCCTGTCGGAGACAGCTCAGAGAATCAGGCATGAAAAAAAAATCAGTTCTCATAGTGGAAGATATTCACTCGATAAGAGAGGCTATCATCGATCTACTCTCAAATAGTTATGATGTGTTTGGAGCAGAAAATTTCGATGAAGCAGTGGATCATCTAAAGAATCAAAAAATTGACCTTACGATTACAGACATTCGCCTTCCGGGAAAATCTGGGATAGATATCGTAAAGTATATCCAATTCAATTATCCAGAAACTCTGTATGCGCTAATGACGGCATACAATATCAACGATTACATTCATTATGCGAAGGAATATCAAATTTGGAATATAATTCCGAAGTATTCTTTTTTGGATATCCACCTCATTGAAGTAATGGTAGAGAAGATTCTTTCAAACGATATTTTTGGTGTAGAAAAATATTTTGATAAAAATTTTAAAATCATAGATAACCACTTAAATAGTGAATTTGAGGAAGCTCCATTGAACGGACTGATTTACAAACAGATCAGGTCCGACCAAGAAAGATCTATCTTATGTGGAAAAATTTCCAAGTATCTCATTGGTCTTGGAGCTCCAAAATCCATTCAGCAGGTGCTTGAAGAACTTACATCCAATGCGATGATACGTGCGCCAAGAACGAATGCTGGTGATTATAAGTATCAGTTTGAAATTCCATCCCATGACATGGTCGTCCCAGTCGATAACATTGAACTTTCGCCAGAGGATTATTTTACGATCGGTTATGGATCCACAGAAACTACACTTTTCATCGTGGTTCGAGATCAATTTGGTTCCCTTAAAAAAGAAGAGATACTTCACAGACTTGACAGACATATCAGTGTCGACGAACTTACGGGGCTTCCAAAAGGTTTAAGCGATAGTCATGGGCGCGGATTGTATATTTGTCGTGAAATCAGCGATCAACTCATCTTTAATATTGAAACCAATAAATGTACTGAGACGATCGCAATGATTAACCGTGAAGGAAGGTCAGGATTTAAGTCATTATCGATTTACGAAGTTCCTATGACTCACTAGTGAAAAATACGGAATTGATAAATATCTTTTTTGGTTTCCATATAAAATTGATCCTCTTCCTTACTTGGAAAAAAACGAATCGGGTTTTCTGCTGACGAGATTGACTTTGTTCGAATGGGTTTTCCATTCTCATTTAAAAAAATCAAATCTTTCTCTTTGCCATACGCAAAAATACTCCCTTGTGAATAAACTGGCTGGTAGATAGAACCTTGTTTGATTTTTTTATCTTCCCAAACCAACTCATCCTTTTCAAAAAAGATGATTTTATCCGGAAAATTTATAAGAGAGTTCATTGAATCAGAAATCGCAAAATATAATTTATGAGGATAAAAACCTGAAATTTCCCACTCTTCTCTTACATCTCCAGTCTCGTCTAAGATCATAAAATTGTCTTTTTGCCCTATAGAAAAATGCACGAGCGTATTTTTCCCATTCGGTGACAGAGCTATACTTTTAAAAAAGGAGGTAGCTCTATTTTCTGAGAGATCTTTCTGAAAAACGATTCCACCTTTTTCATCTACTCGGTACAATTCACCTCCAGAAAAAAGAATGATCGCTCCTTTTCCTTTTTTATCAAAATCAAAATCAGTTAAAAATCTTCCGTTTAGCTCTCCAGAGCCTAATGAATTGCCACTCATATCCAATAGAAAAACTGTATTATTGTCACCTGACAGGTACAATACGGGAGAACCAAAGTAACCTGACCTCGGATAAGAGTTTAAAGGCTTTTTCCAAAATAACTCACCACTCGCCGAATAAAAATTTACTTCATCACCTATTTTCTGGTATTCTATATACCCAGGTGTCAGAAGAGCAAAATCAATTAAAAAGGGATCTGCGTAGTTTGAAAATTTCCCTTTAGCAAAAGAATAGTATTCGCTCGCTATCTTATATCCATTTAGAGTTTTTAATGGATTCTCTCCAAACTTCGGAACCGATGTGCCAAAACCACCTTCCTTATTCCAAAGCCAGGTTTCTTTTACAGAGACTTGCATAGGAAGACGAACGTCCCATAAAAAGAAGAGCAAAAAGAAAAAAACGATCGTACTTAATATAAATTGCATAACAGACCTCTATAAAACTTGGTTTAACAAATACAATGCGGTATTTGCGGCGCATTCTCTAATTGTCTCTCGATTTCCGGGAAACAAAAATTGGAATGCTTCGGGAGGACTACCTATTCTCTTTCGCCCAATCCACACTGTTCCCACAGGTTTCTCTTCTGTTCCTCCATCAGGACCCGCAATGCCTGTGATAGAAAGCAAAAACTCACTTCCTGTGGATTTCTCGAGGCCAACTAACATTTCTTTACAACACTCTTCACTAACAGCTCCAAACTTGGAAATAATGGATTTATCAATAGAAAGAAGTTTTTCTTTCTGCATATTAGAATAAACTATTACACCACCACTGAAGTAATTACTTGAACCCGCAAAATCAGTTATTTTTTTTCCGAGCATTCCTCCTGTGCAACTTTCTGCTACCGACAAAGAATTCTTTGAAACAGACAGCATTTGGTGTAGACGTTCAAAAACATCCACGGTACAAATTGTCTCATAAAATCTTTCGATTCGGGAAGCTGCTTCCAAGACTAATTTCTGTTCTCTACTCTGAAAAATAGCCTTTATGAATCCTTTCTGTGCCGTCACACCCCACTCTAGACCTGCATCGATAAGATCTGTTTGATTCTTTATAAATTCATCTTGATAGAGTGATTCACCAATCCCCCAAATCCATCTCGTTTCTTGAAATAGATTCTCTTTTTCGTATGTTTTTTTTAAAAATGGAATGAAACGTCGGGTAAACATTTCTTTCATCTCAGAAGGGACGCCAGGCATACATGCGAGAAAGGAATTCTCTGATAAGTTTTCTATAAATCCAACGGCAAGACCACCAGAGTTGTCCAAAGCCTTACTTCCTTCTGGCAGATAAGTTTGTCGTAACACTACAGGCAAAATGTCAGAATATGTTTTGCCTCTTGATTCGTAAAATCGTTGCAATTTGATTCTTGCCTTTTCATTTACTTCCGTCTTTTTGTTGTTCAACTGAAGTGCACATTGTAACGTATAATCGTCTTCGGTAGCACCAAGTCCGCCAGTCATAATCACTAATATGGATTCATTCGAATTTGCGATGGCAAAATCTTTTATATTTCGGAGTTCCTCAAGAATGGTATCAGGATTATCAGGCAATACTAAAAAATTTCTTACTTTCCAACCGAGCTCAAATAGCTGATTTGAAATCCAGGCTGAATTGGTATCGATGCTTCTACCCGCAGTCAATTCCGAACCCGTTGAGATGATTGTGATGCGAGGATTTTTCATTCAGATTGCAATTCTTCTTTCGTCATTTTTTCAGGTGCTGAAATTCCGAGGAGTGAAAGACCTTCATAGAGAGTCAATTTCGCAGAGTCTGCCAGTAATAATAATGTTTCTCGTTCCAAACCAGTTTTTTCTTTGATTCGGTTTTCCTTGTTTCCATAAAACTTTGTGAATGCCTTACTCAATGCTTGTAAATAATTCGTAATTCGATGAGGTTCGAGTGAAGTGGCCGCATCATAAATTTCTTCTGGAAATCTAGCGATCCAAAAAAGTAATCGGGCTCTATCATCTGATTTTAAAAAAGATAAAATTTCCGATTCATTTTGTACGCCGTCCAAAACTATTTGCGGTTCTCCTAACTCTCTAAAAATGGAACAAATTCGTGCATGAGCATATTGTATGTAAAAAACTGGATTCTTTTCTGATTCATCTTTTGCCAGGTCTAAATCGAAATCCAATGGCATATCTGCCGAACGCATGAGAAAGAAATATCTTCCCACATCACGAGCATTTTTCCCTAAATAATTAAGCAAATCGGTCATTGTTTGAAAGACACCAAGACGTTTGCTCATTTTAACTTTCTCTTTATTCTCAATCAAATTCACTTGTTGAGCAATTAACACACGGAAGCTATCTATGTGTTTCCCAAAAGAAGAAATCGCTCCCTTTAACCGTGCGATATATCCATAATGATCTGGTCCCCAAATGTCGATCAGTTCATCAAACCCACGTTTGTATTTATCAATATGATAGGCAATGTCCGCCATTAAATATGTCGGTCTACCATCATCTCTACGAATTACTCGATCTTTATCGTCTCCATATTGAGTAGAAAGAAAAAACAACTTTCCATCCTCAACTTTTAGATCATTATTTTTTAATTGGTCAGGAACTTTATTTACATCACCAGCTTCATGCAATTTACTCTCGCTGAAAAATTGATCAAACGTTACCCCAAACAATTCTAAATCTTTTTTCTGATTAGATAAGTTAAATCTAACTGCATATCTTGATAACGTTTCGATAATCTCATCCCATTTTTTGGAAGCTATAAGATTATCTAAAATATCTCTTTGATTCATATCCTTTGCATATTCTAACGCAATCTCTTTTATATATTCCCCGCGATAACTTTCTTTCGGGAGGATTCTTAATTCAATCAAATCATATAGAGACCTTTCATCTTCAACATCTTGAAATGTAATCGTTTCCCCTAACGATTCCATATAGCGCAATAAAACGGCAACACCTAGAAGATTCACCTGGTTTCCATAATCATTCACGTAAAACTCTCGTTTAACGCTATGACCTAGTGAGCTAAGCAAATTGGCAAGTGCGTCACCATAAGCAGCGGACCTTGCTGATACAATATTCATTGGTCCGGTAGGATTAGCTGAAACAAACTCTAAACAAATTTTTTTCGATTGAATCTCTTTCGCAAACAAGTCCCCATTCAGTTTAAAATTATTTACGTACTGCCAAAGATGTTTAGGGGCGATGCGAAAATTTATAAAACCTGGTGGAGAAAAACTAATCTCACTAAACAAGGGATTTCCAGAAAGTTTCGCAATGATCTCCTCTGCGATATCCTTTGGATTTTTACCAAAAACATTTTTATTTTCTAAAGCGAATGGAGATGAATAATCTCCGAATTTCTCATCTCGAGAATATTCGATTCGTATTTTTACGTCCTGAATCCGTAATTGCGGATAACTAGCGCTAATTAACATCTCAATTGCATTCTTTAATACAGTTAATACTTTATTTTTGATTAGATTTTGTGGATTCATTATTAATTATCTTTTTATTATTCTTAAAAAAACTTTTTTCCCATAAGTCGAAGGATTGCTGTTGGTATCGCTTAACAAAAATCGGTATGGGTTCAGATTCTTTCCGGATCGTTTCTTTCTGAATTGAAACTTCAGAAGGTCTCTGCATTTTATCGTTTTTTTTTGATTCTGCTTTTAGGAGAACTTGCAGAAGCGCAAAAAAAACAGAAAACGTCATGAGAAGAAGGATTGTTTTCGGAAACTGATTCACTAGAACGAGTCTCCAATCGTTTTATAAAATTCAAAGTACGATTTCATTTCTTTGCCGGTGATTGTTCGAAGGAATTGATTCATAATCAGATCAGCCTCCTTCAATATCTCGGAACTCGGATTAAAATCTAGAACTTTCGAAAATCGATGAGTCAATAGGATCTGAAACAGTTTTATCATGGGCAATTGGTCTCGAGGAAGCGTATGACAATCTCCGCAGAGAAATTCCCGGTTTTCTAAGGCAAAATAAGCTGATTTCTTTGACAGAACACTCTCCCCACAGGAATGACAAAAGAATTCTGTAGGAAAGTGTCCCAAATTGGCAAGGGCTCTCAGTTTAAAAAATGGAAGAAGTACCGGCGAAAATCCATGTTTGTCCGCGTATTCGAATGAACCTACCAGAATTTGCTGGAGAAAGGGATGACTTTCCCCCTCAGGATAAAGCGTAGAAATCATTTCACAAAAATAGAAAACGAGTAAAGTGCCAAGATAAGAGGATTTTAATTCATCATATCTATTTACCAAATTGATTTCTTTGATAGATTTCCAGTCTTTCTCATTTTGTTCGTAATAATCGATCTCAATCAATGACCCTAATTCTGTCGACGCAATGGCTCTTCTTTTTGATTTACGGATTCCTTTGGAAATAAATTTCATTCTGATTTCGGTTTCACCGGCAAGGCTTATCATACGGTCTGAGTCACCAAAATCAAGACTTTGGATTACGATTCCCCTCTCTTTTTTAAGCGCCATTTTGATTCTCAAAAATCAACTCTAGACACTCATCCTCTTTTTTCCTCATGGCAATTGCATCAAATTCATTTGTTTCATGATCATAACCAAACAAATGTAATACACCATGGACTAACAATCGATAAAATTCATCGATTTCTCTATGCCCGATCTCCCTAGCCTGCAATTGAAGAGTGTCCATGGAAATCACAATTTCTCCTATCATTTGGTAAGGAATAGGAGGATTCGCGTGAAAGAGCGGAAAAGATAACACATCCGTTGTCTTTAGAAGACCTCGTCTTTCCGTGTTAATACCTTTCATAGTTAGATCATCCGTAATCAAAATATCTAATTCGATACCAATCAGAAAGGAGGGCGCAATCAAAGGCAGAATTCTCAATAGATTTTTTGCTATTTTTGTAGAGTCTAAAAAACTATCGGTTTCGTCTTCGAATTGTAGTTGGAGAGTTAAATCTCCCATGATTACTTTTTTTTTCTCTGAGCTGATACTTCCAATGCCTTCGTATCTTCGGGTTTAGGATACTTTGGTCTTTGGTGAAGGCTAGAAATCAACACTTCTTTAAAGCTAGTTTTTATCACCTCCAGATCACCTATCGTTAAACCGCTCTCATCCAATTGATTTTCAGCTAACTTTGAATTGACAATTTTTCTAATCAAATCATCTAAACTCTCACTCGAAACTTCGTCCAAAGAACGGGATGCGGCTTCTAAAGAATCAGCAAGCATTACGATCGCAGTCTCTTTAGATTGAGGGATAGGACCAGGATATTGGAAATCCGATTTTTTAATATTCTTACGTGCGGAAGCAGGCAAATCTTGTAACGCTTTATGATAGAAAAATGCCATTGTTGACGTTCCATGATGTTCAGGAATGAAACTAATGATCTCTCTAGGAAGACGGGCTTTTTTTGCCATTTCGATTCCATCTAACACATGATCTATGACAGTCTTCGCGGCAAGAGATGGATTATTTTTGTCTATATGTTCCGGTTTCGGAATCAAATGTTGATTTTCTATAAAAAAACCGGCATTCGGAATTTTACCGATATCATGAAAATAAACACCGACCCGTACTAACAACCAATTTAGACCTAAGTTTTGTGCCGCTCGTTCAGACATCGCTGCCACCATAAACGTATGAGTATAAGTCGAAGGAGCTTTCGTTAACAACTGTTGCAATAAGGAATGGCCGGTATCTGCAAGTTCTATCAATTTAAACCGAGTCGGAATATTAAAAATATATTCATAGATAGGAAGTAAAAACTGCACTGCTGTCGCACTTGCAAATCCATTGATCAGACAAAGTGTGACCAAGCGGAAAATGTTCGAGTTCACTAGATTCGTAACGAAACTAACATCAGGCGTTGTGACCCAAAATTCACGTCCATCAAATAAGTAACCTGCGGTCGAAATTAAGATTTGAACAAAGCTGAGTATAAAACCGGCTTTTAAAAAATCGATTCTTTTCTTTAATCTCCTACCATACACAGCACTCACGACTGCGACAGTAAATGCTAACATAAACGAGGTGGGATTATAACGAGAGGCAAAAAATACGGTAAATGAGAGAAAAAAACCAATCGCGATGGATAACTGCTCATCATAAGCAAATCCAAGAAGCAAACAAATCATTCCGATCGGAACAAAAAGACCAAAGTAATACATACCTCCCCATTCCACATCGTTTGCATAATAAGTTTTTGAAACGATATAAATAGCAAAGATAACGATCCATAGAGTAATAAAAATAATTAAATTGCTCGAAAGGTCATTCAATCGATTCGGTCGATAACGAATGAGATAGTATCCGATAATCGCGATGAGAACACATTGAGAAATAAAAATGGATGTAATCGAAGCTATGTTGGCCCGAGTCGCATAAAGATTCATCATATCAATTTTTAATTTCACAGCCGGAGTTATCACTTCACCAGCACGAACGATCAATTCATTGGCTTGTATCCGGCTTCTTTGCATAACAACGGAATTGGCTGCTTTTTTCCGAGTCAGTTCTGTTTCGTCCGGATTAAAAACACAAGCAGGATAGGAGTAAATATAATATAAGCCGATTCGTGAAACGGATTTTAGAAGGATAGGTGATACGTTCGGTAATTTGTCTTCAGCTAACCTCTGTAGTGTATTTAGTATCGGACCTTCTTTGTAAATCTGGGATCTTGGAATCACGAGGGATCCATCGACCGCAGTACTAGATTCCTGTGTACCTAAGTTCCGGATTTTGGCTCCTGATTTATCCAAATCTTTTTGAAAATTTAACTCTTCTTTTACGATACAATAACGAGAGAAAATTAGATTTGTATATTGTTGTATAAATGACTTTAATTTATCTTTCCTAGGGTAGTCAAGAATGGCCTGTATTTCTTCATTGGTTCTGTTTCGCCATCTTGAAATTCTATCTTTGACTATGGCGGGTGTCGGTTTATTTCCATCCAAGGCCAGTGATTTTAATGTATCAATGTCTTCTGAAAGATTTACATCGATGCCAGAACTCAATACATTAAAATCTTTATCAAAGGAAAAGGGGATATTCGACGTTGCTTTGATTTTTTCTTGGGAAGTTTTTTCCTCATCGTCATAGTAAAATTCTTTGACCGATTGAATTGTTTCAGGTGCAATTTTACCTTCGGAAAAAGCTCCATCAACGCTCGTATTGATTCTTTTTTGTCCAAAAAAGGGAACGGATAAATTATAAGTAACAAATAAGAGTGTTAGGCAAACGAGAAGAATTTGAACATTTCGAACAATAGACACGGGTCTAACTTTCGTTAGGAAGTCGGTTAACCTAGCCATTGTCCTTTCAAAAATGGATTTCATCGTTTTTCGAACAACCCCTCATTTTCTTCAAATCTTCTCACGATTGCTTCCACAATATGGTGCCTTGTGATGTCTTCGCGACCAAAAAAAATAGTTTCTACACCATTTAATCCCCTAAGCGTATAGACTGTCTTCTCTAAACCCGAACGTCCATGAGCTAAATCGATCTGTGTCGCATCCCCTGAAATCGCCATTTTGGAATTTTTTCCAAATCGCGTCAGAAACATCTTTAGTTGCGGGAGGGTACAATTTTGCGCTTCATCTAAAATAATAAAGGAATTCGAGAGCGTACGTCCTCTCATAAAGGCAATCGGTGCAATTTCGATTTTATTCACGGAAATGTATTCGGTCGTTTTTTCAAAACCGATACATTCATGTAACGCATCGTAGATGGGTCGAAGATAAGGATTCACTTTTTGAGTCAGATCGCCCGGTAGAAAACCTAGGTTTTCTCCTGCTTCCACAGCGGGTCTCGTTAAAACCAACCTTTCCACTTCTCCAGTCTGCATCATTCGACAGGCGGTAGCGATGGAAAGGAATGTTTTTCCAGTTCCGGCAGGCCCCATTGCGACGGTTATATAGTTCTTTTTTAAACTCTCTACAAAATGCTCTTGGTTTTTAGTGCGCGGAAAAATCGGTTTGCCTTTAAAGGTCACGAATACTTTTTCTTTCGGAGTCCAATCACCCGAGTTCTGGCCTGATTCAAATTCCGCACTGCCCGGTGTCGGCCAACCTTTGCTCGCATCCTTAGCTTGATTCATCATATAATCAATGTCAAAGACTGAAAAATTGGATTTATCGGGACGTTTGCGAAAATTTTCTTCTACTCTCTGAAATGTCTCCAGAGCAACACGAACGTAGTCATTGTCGCCTTGGAGGATCAAAGATTTTCCACGAGGAATCAGTTTTACTTTCAAGCGAGTCTCCCAGAAGGGAACTTGGGAATCACCGATCCCACAAATTACGTTGTAGAGCGACTCACTCTCGAAGGTAAAAGTAGTATCCATTGGATGTTATTATATGGTGACGACTCTCAATTTCAACTCTTCTAATTGTTTTCCTTCTACAAATCCGGGCGCCTCGCTCATCAGACACTGGCCTTTTTGTGTTTTCGGAAAGGCAATGACATCTCGAATCGACTGCCCTTTTGTCAAAAGCATCATCACGCGATCGATTCCAAACGCGATTCCGCCGTGCGGAGGAGCACCAAAAGAGAGAGCCTCGAGTAAAAAACCAAACTTATCTTTGGCGGAAGTCTCATCGATACCGATTGCTTCTAGTACAAGCGATTGGATTTCCGAATTATGGATACGGATACTACCCCCGCCGATTTCCGTTCCGTTTAAGACAAGATCGTACGCTTTCGCACCGATCGAGCCAAGGTCCACTTGTTTTCCAGACTTCCAATCCCTTAGTTTTTCCCAGTCTTCTTCTCGGGGGGATGTAAACGGATGATGTAAAAAAGTCCAAGTTTTTGAAGCATCATCATACTCAAACATAGGGAAGTCGACAACCCAATGAAAATTAAATTCAGTTTTAGGTGGATCATATTTTTCTGAGAGCTTCAATCGTAGAGCACCTAGCGATGCATTGACGATTTTTGAACTATCTGCACCAAAGAAGAGCATATCTCCCTCTTTCGATCCAACTGCTAACGAAATGGCTTCCAATACTTCTGGTTTGAATCGTTTTGTGATCGTTGATTCGAGTCCACTTGAACCATGTTTCATATAAGCAAGGCCTTTGGCTCTGTAATCTCTGTTCAACCAAGAAGTGAGGTCTTCAATTTCCTTTCTTGAGATACTCGCACCACCTGGAACGCAAATCACTTTCACAACACCACCTGTTGTGACAGCGCTTGAAAACACTTGGAAATCTGAATCCCGAACAAGCTCAGATACATTCACTAGTTTCATTCCAAAACGAATATCCGGTTTATCACTTCCATACTCTTCCATTGCGATATGGTAAGGCATTGTTTCAAAAGGAGTATTAACAGTAATACCAAAAACTTTTTCCAAGGAATACTTCCACATAGCTTCGATTTCACGACGGATATCTTCTTCAGATACGAAAGCAAATTCCATATCTAATTGTGTGAATTCTGGTTGCCGATCAGCTCGTAAGTCTTCATCACGAAAACATTTTACGATTTGATAGTATCTTTCCATTCCTCCGATCATCAAGATTTGCTTAAAAAGTTGAGGCGATTGAGGGAGCGCGTAAAATTGACCTTGGTTTAAACGAGACGGAACAAGAAAATCTCGAGCTCCTTCCGGAGTAGATTTGTTTAAAATAGGAGTTTCAATTTCTAAGAAAGACTGGTCATTCAAATATTGGCGAAGTGCAAATATTAATTTGTGTCTGTTAATGAGTCGGTCTTTTAATTCTTCCCTGCGCATATCTAAGTAACGATATTTTAATCTAACTTCCTCTCCAGATGGGTCAAATTCATCTAACGCAAAAGGAGGTGTTTTAGAAGCATTGAGAATTTCGATTTTTTCAACAATGAGTTCATACTTTCCCGTGGTCATTTTAGGGTTCACGGAAGATTCATCGCGAAACGCTAGTTTACCGCTCACACCGATCACATATTCGGAACGAATTTTTTCCGCTTTGGAAAATTCTTCACCTAATAATTCTTTTCTGCACACAACTTGAATCACCCCAGACCTGTCCCGCAAATCTACAAAGATAACCCCACCCTGATCACGGTAGCGAAATGCCCATCCCGCAAAAAACAACTGTTTGCCGACAAAAGAATCATCGATTGATTCTGCTTGGATCCTATTTTTATATTCTTGTTCTATCCAGTTTTTCAAAGTATTTTCCTTTATATTGGCACGTTGTCGAATCTAGAAATTTTCGGATTGAACATCAAAGGAAAATCTCCAGTCGCCCCTGCTCTGTTTTTTGCAATTATAATCTCAGCCATACCTTTTTTATTCGGTTCTAGCTCTTCGGGTGGCTTTACCATTTCTTCCCGGTAAATAAAACATACGATATCGGCATCTTGTTCAATTGCACCTGATTCTCGTAAGTCGGACAACTGAGGCCTTTGGTCTTTAGACCTTGACTCAATCGATCGATTCATCTGAGATAGGGCAATCACTGGACAACCCACTTCCCTTGCCATTTGTTTGAGTCCTCTCGAAATGCTGGCAACCTCTTGTTGGCGCCCGCCCTGCGCGGACCTTGGATCACTCATAAGCTGGAGGTAATCCACAATGACCAGACCGATGTCCTCGGTGGTACGTAACTGTCGAATCCTTGCTGAGAATTCTTGGATCGTCAGATATCCAGAATCATCAATGAAAATACTCGCAGTCGTAATTGTCCCTACCGCATCTTTTAATTGACTCATTTGAGTAGGTGTCAATGCACCTGACTTCATAGAATAAGAATCAATTCTCGCCTCAGCACTTAGTAGTTTTAACAAAAGTTCCCTTCGGCTCATTTCCAATGAAAATATAGCAACCGTTTTACGTTCCTTTAGTGCAACGTTAGCAGCAATATTCAGTGCAAATGTCGTTTTCCCGTTTCCAGGTCGAGCAGCCAAAATCATCAACTCATGCGGTTTTAGTCCAGTTGTAGATAAATCAAGTCCGTGATAGTGGGTTTTTAAACCGCTGATACCACCACCACTCTGGCTATTTTTGACAACAGCCATAAGGTATTCAATTAGATCATTCGCGTCATCTCTTACTTTCCGAAGGCCTTTGGATCTCTCCTGGCGTGAAATATCCATAAGAGATTGTTCAATAAAACTGAAAACCGTATCATTTTCGCCTGGCTCAGATTTTACTTTTTCAATCGCGAGATTCAAACTCTCCACGTATTTGCGACGATCACTGACCCTTTTGACTCGTTTTATATAATAATCTAATGTTTGTGAGGGGACAGTATCTTTATAAAGCGAAGTTAAATATTCTAAATCTCTAGCCTCATCTTTAAAAAGATGTTTTTCTCTCATATGGCTCGTGACTGTAATTAAATCAAGAGCTACACCATCTTGGATCAAATCCAACATGGCTGAAAATATACGTCTGTTATTTTCTAGGTAGAAATCATCGGGGGCGAGCCCCATGTCTTCCTGCCCCGCAGCACCGCGCGCGAGCAGGTAGCCAATTAGGTTCTTCTCAGATTCTATCTCCTGAAGAGGGTTAGAATTCATAGAAGGTTAGGAAAAAACTTAAGCTTCTCCGATTACTTTTACTTGAATTTGAGGAGTTACACCTTCAGCTAAACGTACTTTAATTTTATATTCACCTACGTTTTTAAGAGGTTCACCTAGATCAAGCTTACGTTTGTCCAATTCAATCCCTGTTTTTTTGATCGCATTAGCAATATCAGTCGCTGTGACAGATCCAAACATTTTATCTTTTTCGCCGACTTTAACTTTGATTTCGTAAGTCTGGCCTTCGATAGAAGAAGCTAAATCTTTCATCACTTTCACTCGTTTATCTCTTTTTAAATTCGCGAGTTTTTTCTGATGCAGAGCCATCTTCGTATTACCGTCATTAGCTCTTACTGCAAGTCTTCTAGGGATTAGGAAATTTCTAGCATATCCATCAGCAACTTCTTTAATGTCACCAGCATCACCTAAATTCAATACATCTTTTTGTAATACTACTTTCATACTGAATCTCCTAAAGAACCTTGTGAGGAAGTAATACGATTGAGCGTGCTTTACGAATCTCCCGAGCGAGCACTCGTTGGTGTTTCGCACAGGTTCCGGTGATACGTCTTGGTATAATTTTACCGCGATTCGTTACAAATCTTTCAAGAATATCAATTCTTTTATAATCTAAACCTGCAAGCAGTGCTTTATCAGCGCAGAATTTACAAACTTTCTTTTTGTATTTTGCGTTTTTGCGTCCAAACTTACCTTCGCCGTCTTTACCACGAAAGCCACCTTTCTCATCGTCTTCGAGGGATTCCATGCTATCACGGGAATCCATTCTTTTGTCTTCTAGTTGTTCACTCATTGTCATAACCTATTAAAATGGAATGTCTTCATCTCCGGCAGAATAATCATCATAACCGCCACTTGGTCCGGAATCATAAGTGGAGGGGGAAGAGTCACCTCTGTCGGAAGAGCTACCACCACCGGCATTGCCGCCGAGTAGTTGACAAGATTCTACATAAATGCGAATCTTAGAAGCTTTCTTTCCTTCTGGTGTTTCCCAAGATTGCTGTTGAAGTCTACCTTCAATCGCTACCTGCTTTCCTTTTCCAGCGTATTGCTTAAGAATGTCAGCTAACCGTCCCCATGCTACACAATCGAAGTAATTCGTTTCTTCTTTCTTGTCTCCATTGGAAACAAAAATCCGATTACTAGCGATGGAAAAGTTCACAACGGAACTTCCGTTTACCGATTTAAACTCGGGATCACGTGTCATGCGTCCAATCAGCAGGACCTTATTAAGATCATTAGCCATTGGATCGGATCACTAAGGTTTTTAAAATATTAGTGTTTAGTTTGAATTCGTGTTCAATTTTTGCAATTTCAGAAGGTGCTCCAGTACACTTAATCAGTGTAAAATGCCCTTGCTCGTCAGCGCCAATTGGATGCCAGAGGCGTTTTGAACCCCAGTCTTCTTCATTCTGAATCGTGATGGCGTGTTTTGCAAGAATGTCTTTTACGGCAGTCTTTGCTTCTTCCACAGCGCCTTCACGAAGAATATTCGTGATTTCGTAGTTTCTCATTGTTTCTCCTATGGGTATACCCCCATTACTACTTTGTATGGGAGTAGAAGAATTTAAAATTAGTGATAAAGGTAGGGTTTTTCGGGTAAGACACAGGGTCAATGGAATTTCTTCTTGGTTCCTAGGAATTGACTGATTTCCTGGTATTTTCCAAGAGAATGAAAGAAAAAATCAATTTTCCTGAGATCTGGGGCCTTGGTCTTGGAATATTCCTTCTGCTGTATTCTGGTTTTTTGAATCATTTTTCACCGTCCGAACCATACTCGGAAACGCATTCCGGTTTTCATTCCCCGGTCATCGCCCTCGAAACAGCCGAAACTCCCAAACACGTACAAGACATCATTGGCACCATTGACACGGAAGAATTTCCGAGCCTCACTAACCAATATCGTATTTTAAGTTATTTTGATTTTGGATTTATCTTTTGTTATATGGCATTTCTTGCATACACGGGTCATTATGCAGGTAGACGCGTTCGAAAAATATTCCTTAAAATCTTTTTGGGAATGGTCGTCTTACTGGTAATAGGTGGATTTTGTGACTTAGTCGAAAATATTCTGATACTGAATTTACTAGATTCGAAAAACGCAGAGGAAATGTTACCCTCTTTGGAATATTTAAAATCTACTAGTCAATTAAAATGGTTTTGCTTATTTCTATATGTGGCAATTATTGGAATCTACTTTTGGTTATATGAAAAAGGTTGGTTGTTGCGATTTTCCGCCATACTGTTTCTTACCGCATTTTTCTTAGGTTTGTTTTCTATGATACGAATCAGCTTATTGGAGATCGCTTTTGGGTTTATGTCAATAGGCCTGCTTTTAGCCTGGCTTCAATACGGATTCACTTTAGCCTTCAGCTCCTTGTCCAAAAAAACATAACCCCTTCCACCAGATAGGATGAGTTCGGTGCCTAAATTTTTACAAAGAAGAGCATATTCGCGTAAAAATTCTTCCGCTTCGTTACCAGCTAACGGAAAAAAATACTGATCACCGGCCATAGTTTGGTGTTTCCCAAATACAGGTATGATCTCAGCGCAAACGAGTTTATTACCCGAAAAATGTAAGACAACAGATATATTATGTTTTAAATAAAGATTCTTTGAACCAAATAAAAAATTTCCAAGAGAATAGATTACGATACCTCTTGGAAAAACTTCAATCCCCTGTGGGATATGTGGATGGTGACCTAATATAACCTGGTAACCTGCAGAAACCAGGTACTTAGCAGTTTTTCTTTGTACTTCTGTAGGTTCTGGATTGTATTCCACCCCCCAATGCAACGAAAGCAGATTCACTTGGTGCGGTTTCGAATTGCGAATGATTTTTTCTGCCGTTCCTACCCGAAAGTAAGCGGCGCCTGGAGTTTTGGGACCTGCAAATAATCTTTTCTCTCCGATGTCAGAAAAGGAAAATGTGCGATATTCAAAATTATCTTTTTTGAATATAAGCGGCCGAAGGGCCTCTTCCTCATTTTTTCCGGCTCCCGCATAACTAATCTTTGTCTCTTCTAAAGACAAAAGAGTATCTTTCAAACCAGATTCCCCTAAATCCATCGTATGATTATTTCCTAAAAACACGCCATCAATTTGTAATGCGGTTAAAACCCTGAGATCTTTTTTTTCTCCATAAAAAACATAGGATTTGATCTTATCGATCGTGGGTGTAGTGTGTAAGATAGGAGTCTCTAGATTGAGCATCCTATAGTCCATATTGTAAAGTAGAGAGGTGAAACTACGAAAAGGAAGAATGGGGTCTTCACCTTTCATCGCATCGCGAACTCCCCAATTGAACATAACATCTCCACCTACCCAAATTTTTGTGGTATTTTTTAATCGAAAACCAGTCCCCGAAGAAGTTTTATAACGAAAATAATCTTCGTAAGGTGGCGTAAGTAGTGGTTCATATTCCTCTAAAGGTTCAGGCACATCCGAGTATATATTTAAACAGCAAACAAAATTGAGAGTTAGTATGAATAGATATACGAAACGAAACATACCTTGATTAAAATTTAAATGTTGAATCGGGAATCTCAGTTTTCACAATTTTTTTCATAGTGATCAAAATCAGTGCATTGTCTTTTTCATCGTT
>Ga0075156_10000416_pt1 | contig 21963 bp, 16 predicted proteins | sample JI81AbrownDNA_FD_70966 | JGI IMG/M metagenome (GOLD analysis project Ga0075156, IMG submission 70966) | Wastewater effluent complex algal communities from Wisconsin, to seasonally profile nutrient transformation and Carbon sequestration -... | ecosystem: Engineered > WWTP > Effluent > Algae...
AGGTAGCGGCACCGATATGTATTTTTTTCACTCACTTCAGAAGGTGTTCCTTACACAGGTTTATGCCTTCTGAATTATAATGGATGTTCTTATTGGAACAACAACTTGGCTTTCTGTCGCAAAAACGTAGATGTTTTGCCTGCGAATCTAGGTCATATTTAATCAGTATAAGAAAATGAACCAACGGACTAAGGGCTTTATTCATATAACGGCCCTTAGTTTGTTTCCTCTATACTTTTGTTTGTTTCCAGCTGCCTTTTGTAAATAGCCAGAGGGTAAAAATTCCAACGGAAGATTCCGAAATCATCATCGCCCAAAAAACACCCGTTGGTCCGTAACCGAAATGTTTCCCCAATGTGTAAGCAAGGGGTATTTGGATCATCCAAAAGAAAACAACATTGATTTTGGTAGGCGTGATCGTGTCACCTGCTCCATTGAACGCTTGCCCTGCGGCCATCCACCAAGCATAAATGAAATATGAATAGGATACAATTTGTAACCACTTGGCTCCTATTATTATTGCTTGCTCGTCATCAGTGAAAATTGCAATGAGATTCTCGCTCCAAAAAAAATAAACTATCGAAATTAGGATCAGATAACCCATGTTACAAAAACCGGTGTACCAGACTGACTTCTCTGCCCGGTCTGGTTTTCCTGCTCCAAGATTTTGTCCAACGAGAGTTGCGACCGCGTTGGACATCCCCCAAGAAGGCATCATGGTAAACATCATGATTCTGAGTGCGATTGTTGCGCCCGCGACTGTCTGACTTCCAAACTCGGAAAGAATTCGCATGATAAAAATCCAAGAAGTCATACCTACGATCATTTGGCCAATTCCACCGACTGATGTTTTTAAAATATTTCGAATTGTTTCCCATTCTATTTTTAGATGAGCAATCAGAATTTTGATATGTTTGCCACCTCGAAAAAGTAGATACAATTGAAACATTACACCGACTCCACGACCAAGGTTAGTCGCAATGGCTGCTCCCGTAATGCCAAAGGCAGGAATAGGTCCCCATCCAAAAATAAAAATTGGATCCAGTATAATATTTAATCCATTAGAAATCCATAACACTCTCATGGATATGGCTGGATCTCCTGCTCCGCGAAAAACTGCGTTGATTAGAAACAAAAGGACTATTATCGTGTTCCCACCTAACATCCATTGCATATAATGGTAACCTTCGGTCAGAACCCATTCATCACCTCCCATCAACACTAAAAGTTCTTTCGAATAGAAAATACCAGCTAAGGAAAAAGGAAGCGATGCTAGAATCGCGATCCAGATAGATTGGATGGCAGCTACCGCGGCTTTATCTTTTTCTTTTTCACCGATCCGCCGGGCAACAATAGCAGTCACTGAAAATGATAAACCCATCGCAACAGAATATAAGAGAAATAAATACGTTTCTGTAAGTCCGACAGTCGCAATAGCCGATGCACCTAACGCACCAACGAAAAAGATATCTACCACGGCAAATACGGATTCTAAGACTAGTTCCAGAACCATCGGTATCGACAGAAGAAAGAGAGCTTTCCGTAAGCTAACTTCCGTATAATCCTCTTCCGAGCCCGCCAAAGCCTTTTTTAAATCATTCCATAAACTAGCACCTGTCATAAACTACCAGCCTGCCGGACAAAAAGTTTACCACCGATGTAGGCGATTGGTGGTGTCAAGATCACGAGTGACCAGGCATACCACCAGGGGCCTAAATGTCCTGCCAGGATTGCACCAGTAACTCCCAAAACGAATCCAATGCCACCTAAAATATAAGCATGTTTCATCGGATTTTGTGGAGCAAGTCTTGCTGCCAGATAACAACCGAAGATACTGAAAAGGATTCTATAGCCAAGAACCAGTAGTACCAAAGGAGTGGATACAAACATGTGGTCGTAAGGTAAATAATTCATTACTTTCAGAATCATATCTGAAAGTAATGAGAGGATAATGTTGGCAAGAAGTCCAACCGTAATTGCAAGAATGCTCTTTAACATAGAGGATCACTTCCTATTCTTTTAGTTACTTTGAATTTAGGTATTGGTTCAATCGAGATAGAGTTTGTTTTCCACCTTCAATAGCTCCAAAACGAATCAATGTATTGCGAACGCGTTCATCCGGAAAAGTCATTTTCATTTTGATTAAAGATTCCGTTTCACTGAGGGAAATAATATTTATAGTAACAAAAAAATCATCTTTTTTATTTTCATCTCCGGAACCGTGAAGATATTCCAAATAATCGTATTTTCTAATGACTTTATATTCGATTAAATTTGGATATATGGTGCCATCTGAACCTTCCATATTAAATTTCCATTGGCCTCCAACTTTAAAATCTCTGCTGTTTGTTGTAGTTTTAAAACCAGTTGGCCCCCACCATGTATCGATAGTCTGGCCGTTTGCAAAGGCATTAAAGATTAACATCTGTGGATGACTCATTTTTCTTTCGATAGAAATAATATTTACTTCTGGTAAAGCATTTGTTTCTAATTTTTCAAAACTTTCTGACCAGCCTTCTTTCATTCCTGATTTGGCAAATCCGTCGCGTATTTGGTTATTTGCGAATTCGGTAAGTAAAATAACCTTTGTTTTCCCGTCCGTTTCTTCAAAGAGTACTTGTAACTTAGAATTCAATGAATTTCGATCTCCAGTGGTGCCGGTCATTTTTTGAATGTCTTCTACCCACTGTTGTGGATGTTCATCAACCAAATCACTCATTGTAAAACTCTTAGTCGGTATGATTTCAAGTATTTTACCCATAACTGGATAATCAATTCCGTCGGGAGAGCGCATAACAATCTTATATGAACTGCCTTCTTGGAAATCAAACTCAACCTTAGGTATAGTAAAACCTTTCGGACCCCACCACTTTTCAATATGAATTGGATTCGTCCAAACTTCCCATACTAGTTGGATTGGCGCGTCAAATATGCGTTCAATGCGAACTATGTTTTCTTCAAAACTAAGAATAGATTCCGATTTGGGCATTTATTTATTCCCACTGCTCAAGGTATTTATGGAAATAACCCAGGTAAGGGAGATTGTGTTGGTATGAATATCAGAATCATTTAATTTAGCCATATAGATAATTAACCGTTTGGTTAAACTAAACCTAAAACCAAATTTCGTCAATCTAAAAGTTTAGAATGAAGATAAGATAGGAGATAGAAAAATGTGTGGTATCTAAATTTTGTCAGGTTTGCCAGAAAAAATTTAAATACCTCTACGAAGGTATTTTTCGAGAAGAAACCAAAGGAAAGGTCATTCTCTAGGAAGAACACTCACCCCTATCTTTAAAACTTCACCGTCAATTTCGACTTCTTCAACGTGATCACCTACAGGATTCTCGCCGGTAGCGAGCAAAGTGAAAATTTTTGTCAAAGTTTCAGAGGTAAGTGAAGTTTGGTGCTCTGTAACGGCTTCTGCTAAGACCGGAGAACATGCGATTTCCAATTTGATTCTATCATCTAATTTGAAGTCTGCAGATTTTCTAGCTGATTGTATTTTTCGCATTACCTCGCGTGCAAGACCTTCACGTTCCTGTTGTGGAGTGACAGTCGGATCAACTTCTATCGATACTACTTGGTGAGTGGTTACGTTTTGGTTGTCTTGTTTTGCAGATCGACGGATCTCTACATCTCCAAGAACGATCTCTTCGCCGAGTATCATTAAGGTTTCACCCTTTTCGAGTTTGAGAATGTCGTCTAAGTTTAACTTCTGGATGTTTCCTGCGATCTCCTTCATTTTTGTTCCGAGACGTTTACCTAACACGGGAAAGTTTGCTTTAGCGGTTACTTGTACATACTGGTCTTCGTTAGAATCATAAACCACATCTCTAAAATTCAATTCATCGACAAAAAAAGATTCAAATCTTTTTAAATTTTCGAGAACACTCGCGCTTCGATGAATGATGCGAATTTGGTTTAATGGGATCTTTGCTTTCACTTGGATTTTTTCGCGATGATTTCGACCCAAAGCCACTAAAACATCCATTGCCTTGACTGCTTCTTCTAAGTCAGGTCGAAGGAGATTTAAATCGGCCTCAGGGTATTTTTCTAAATGTACCGAATCTTTTTTATCAGATAATACTTGGGCTAAATTTCTATAAGTAACTTCGCTCATGAAAGGAGTAAACGGAGCCATTAGCTTAGACAGTGTAACGAGTACATGGTGAAGTGTTTCATACGCATAGCGTTTGTTTTCCGGCATTCCTTCTGTCCAAAATACATTCCGCTTAAATCTGATATAGGTGTTTGTTAGGTCTTCAATGAACAACAAAAGTTGTGGTACAACGTTGTACAATCGATAGGCATCCATTTCTTTTTGTGTGTTTGCTATCAATCCATTCAATCTTGAGAGTACCCACTGATCCAGTAAGTCTGGTGTATTCTGCGCATCTCCCTTGGGAAGGAAGCCATCAATATTCGCGTAATTCGTAAAAAACGAATATGAATTCCACCAACGTAGAAGAATTTTTCGAACAACGTCATAAACACCTTTTTCCGAGAAACGTAACTCTTGTGCTTTTACAACTGGAGAATCAATGAGATACAAGCGAAGAGCATCAGCGCCATGTTGGTTTAGAACTTCCATCGGATCTGGATAGTTTCGTAAACTCTTCGACATCTTTCTTCCGTCTTCTGCGAGGACCAGTCCGTTTACGATCACGTTTTTAAAAGGTGCCTGATCAAACAATGCAGTACCAATCACCATCAACGTATAAAACCAACCTCGAGTTTGATCTAAACCCTCAGCAATGAATTCCGCAGGAAACGCTTTTTTGAATTCTTCTCTGTTTGTTTCTGGGTAACCCCATTGGGCATAAGGCATTGACCCTGATTCAAACCAGCAGTCGAAGACTCCCTCAATCCGTTTGAGGGGTGATTTACCCGTAGGTGAAGGGATGGTAATCTGATCCACAACATCTATATGAAGATCCTCAATGTTTTGACCTGAAAGCGATTCGAGTTCGGCCTTAGATCCGATGCAGATGATTTCACCCTCTGCATTTCTCCAGATCGGAATCGGTGTTCCCCAAAATCGATTTCGAGAAACAGCCCAGTCACGCGCATTTTCGAGCCAATTTCCAAATCGACCATCACGAAGATGATCTGGCACCCACGATGTAGTTTTGTTATTTTTAACTAGATCGTCTTTGATTTTCTCGACACCAACAAACCAACTAGATACAGCCTTGTAAATAAGTGGTGTATCAGACCGGTAACAAAACGGATAACTGTGCTGTAAGGTATCTTGTTTGAAAAGACGACCAGATTTTTTTAAATCAGCAATGATGTCTTTGTCTGCATCTTTCACCCGTTTGCCTTGGTAAGTTGGTACTTCGGATGTGAACATTCCGTCATCATCAACTGGATTCACGAGAGGAACTTTTGCTTTTAAACAAGCATAATAATCCTCTTCACCAAATGCAGGTGCCATATGGACTATGCCCGTTCCACTTTCCATAGTTACATGATCCGAGGAGATGACTCGAAAGGCTCCTTCCTCAGATTTTTTTTCAAAAAAATTGAATAGTGGTTCATATGTCAGACCTAGAAGATCTTTGCCTTTCATCGATGCGACTATTTCAATTTCTTCCTCAGATTTCTTAAAACTAGCTCCTAACAAAGCTTTTGCTAAAATATAGAACTTCCCGGAGACATGTTCTTTCACTTTTACATAATCAATTTCTTCGCCAACCGCCAATGCTAAGTTGGAAGGTAAAGTCCAAGGGGTGGTCGTCCATGCCAAAAGGTAAGTGTCTGTTTGTTCAATAATCGGAAAGGTGATTGTGATGGCTGGATCTTGGACCATCTTATAATTTAAGTTAGCTTCAAAGTTTGAAAGGGGAGTCGAGATACCTACAGAGTACGGAACAACTTTATAACCCTCGTATACGAGTCCTTTCTTGTAAAGTTCTTGGAATACCCACCAGACGCTTTGCATAAAGCTGACATCCATCGTGAAATACGGATTCTCCATATCCACCCAACGACCGACACGATGTACTGTTTTTTTCCATTCTTCGGAATAACGTTTAACAATAGATCGGCACAGCCCATTGTACTTGGCGATTCCCATTTTGAGGACGTCTTTGCGACTCTCAATATTATGAGCTTTGTTGATTTCATATTCTACGGGTAGGCCATGACAGTCCCATCCGAATCTTCGGGGAACATTGAACCCCTTCATTGTCCAGTATCTAGGCACAACATCTTTCAAAACACCAGCGAGCAAATGGCCGTAATGAGGTAGGCCTGTCGCAAAAGGGGGTCCATCATAGAAACTATAAGTTTTTTTATTTGGATCTAAGGTTCTTGAAAAAATCTGTTCCTGATCCCAAAAATCGAGAATGTTTTCTTCTTGTTTTGCAAGATTCACATCAGGCTTGACAGGTGAATAAGGAGTTTGGTTTTTTTTATCAGGGGTAGACATAGATCTTTAGAACTAGTAAATGCCTTCATGTTTTTGGGAAAACTGAAAAAAAACTCCCAGCCAGCAGTCTATCGAATGAGAGAATCGATCTCTCCGAGAATTGCCAATGTGCGCATCCTTTCGGTTTCAATTCCGCATTTCGTCTAAACGAAAACTCGGGCACTCGATACGGTAAGGAGACTTCAAACCGTTTTTTGCCAGATAAATTCCTTCATGAACCAATCGGTATTCTCCGATTTTTGCGAAGGAGCTGGTTTCCCAGATTAAGTCCAAGCTCTGCTCTTGGATTCCCCACAAACGTCGATTTTGAAAAATAAATTTCGTATCAAAGTCTGCATCGGAAAGAATCGGTGTCCACCTTGAGCCATCTCTTTTTTCTACCCAAAGGTAAGAATTTACTTTCGGATACCCCACATTTGGGTTAGCGGTCGCTACTCGGCAGCGGACAGAATCCCCCAATAAATACTCATTTGCATTCGGTTGGAAAATTTTTTTAGGTTCATTCGAGACTTCGTTAGAAAACGGGATAGGTAATGGTTGAATTTTATCTGATAAATCCAGTGGTAATAGATTCGATATCAAACTGGTTTTTTGTGAGCCAGATTTTAAAAACAGGGACATATCGTGAAACTCTTGTCTCAAAGCATTTAAACTCTGTAGTCCATGAAGTGTGTGTCCACCCTCATAGTTTTGTGTCGAATATTCTTCGGGAGTTGTGATGTATCCAGAAAAGTCATTGGTGAGTCCCGACAAAACTATTCCCGCATTCGGTTTACCTAAAACTGATATGACTTCTTTTTTGAGTCTTCGGCTCGACATCGTCGTTACCTCATGAGGTAGAACTAAAACAGTAAGATTTCCGACTAACACAAGTCCATATGGTAGTATCTGTGGCAGACTTGGAATGGGCTTTGTTTCCCCTATGGGAAATAAAACTGCCTTCGGACTTTGGCATTTGCGAAGCTCATCAGAAGGCGACTGCAACATGAACTTTGCCAGCCAATCGATATAGAATTTCCGATCTTTATTTGTCATCCCTTCATGAAACAACCAGTGACCACCCCCTTCTTCCGTAGAACCGGCGGCAAACGCATAACCATATGCTGACGGGCAAGTTACTTCGGTTTTGCCTGTTCCAGAATACTCACTGCTAACAACATAACGACTCATATCTATGAATCTTTGTGTATACGCAATACCACCTGACAATAATTCGCCCTTGGAATCTAGAATCATTTGGCTTGCTAGGAATTGTCTTTGGCCAATTAAAAAACTACTTTCATACATGTTTTTTCCGGGACCCGTATTATTTAAATTGAGGTTCGGGGAAACATCACCTTCATTTGCCTGAGCAAAAATTGCTACGAAATCGTTTAGCCCTTGTCGTTTTGCTTCAGATTCTGATAATAGAGAAGCAATCCCTTTATTGTCAGACGAAATCAAACGATTATCGAAGGTTATATTGGTCGGGTGAACTCCATACCAGTTAATAAAACCGATAGCTTTGTTTTCAACAAAAACATTCAATTGAATCATTTCCCTGTCAATTGTATCCGAATATTCTTTCTTTTCTGAATCCGGATTGGATAAGTAGGCAGGTAAACTCCGATTGATTCCTGCTTCCTTTACGATCGCTTTTCCGATTTTTAACTCGGCAACTTTTCTATTTTGATATGCATCTTTGATGGATTCGAAGATGCCATCTCGTAAAACAGCATAGGAATCTGAATAAAATTCTTTAGAAAAAAAAGAGACAGATGAATAATGAAAATGACCGCCAGGCCCACTGTGAGTATGGGAAGCGTTCAGTAGCACATTACCATAGTTAAATCTAGGGTCTAATTCTGTTTGAAGTCTTTTGACGACTTCTCTTTGAATTTCAAATGGTATTCCTCCTACCTCAGCTGTGACAAAAGCGAGAAGCTTTTTATTTGTTTGGTCCTGGATTACCAGCGTGCGCGCATATTGTCTGGTATGTATTCCAATCCCTGTTTGGTCCTCTCTTCCATATCCCCAAAACATAATACCAACAGCTGGCCCTGTCACATCTCGTTTTGCCATACCCGCCAGGAAATGATTTGTCTGTGACAATATTGGAAAAACAAAGGAAAAAAGAGGAAACAGAAGCAAAAAGAATTTCATATCTTAATTCTCATCTCGAATCATTTTCAGAGTATTGCCAAAGATTTCTGGCTCCTCGTAATTCGGTGCATGGGCAGAATTTTCAAACCATATATACTTCTTTTTCGGTGTAGTTAACACTTTAAAATATTTTTCAGAAAGTTCCCAAGGTGTGTTGTAATCAAATCTTCCGATCAAAAAATAAACTGGTATTCGAAACTCCTTTGCTTGGCTCGGCAAGTCTACCTTGTCAACGTGTGGCCAAACATGGATTAAAGATGTGGCGATACCTGCAAAAAATCGAATGTTATCTAAAAGAGAATACTCAGGAGAGGAAACCATCAAATCACCTAAATATTGAAATGTATCTTTTTTATGCTCCCCATGGAACATAGCGCCACCATAATAACCTAACCATTCTCTGACTTTACCTAATTCCTGTAAGCCGCTATAGGGTGGTTCACCAACTTCTTTTAATTCCTTTATCGCAACTTCATTTTGGTCCTTAATCGCCTCGTCCAAGGTAAAACGATAGGAGACTGTTTCATTTTCTTTTCCGTTTACAAACTGTCCGATTCCGATGTAGGCAATATAATCTTCGGGGTACCTGGATGCTGCAAGTGCAGAAATGATGGATCCCCAGGAATGTCCTGCGATATAAATTTTGGTTCGATTGAATCGTTTTTTTAATTGTTGCGTTAAGTCGTGTATGTCCGAGACAAATGTTTCCGGTTGTAAGTCACCGGAGGAATTAAAAAAATGAAAAGACTTTCCTGCATTTCGCTGGTCCCATCTCACAACGACAAAATATTTTTCAGTAATCAAATCATTGTATCTTGCCATGGAGAGATCTGCGGAGCCGGGACCGCCATGAACCATAAGAATGATGGGATTTTTTTTATCTTGTCCGCGAATCGAAATCCACTGTTTGTCACCATTGATCTCCCATTCTTCTAAGGATTGAATTCCATTGGCCGAAGTAATATCTGTTTTATTTCTCAATTCTTGTTCTAGTCTCTGTTTACGAATGCCTGTAAATCCCAAAAAAAGGATTCCCAAAGAAAAGAGTAGAATGATAGCAATTTTAAAATATTTCATGTGATGTTCCCACTTTCTTCCCAATGAGAAAGGAATGATATTCACAGTAAATATAAAATCACTAAAACAATACGTTTCTCCTAAAAATCTAGTTCTGAGATTCTACAAAATTCTTTAACCTAACAAGAGAATTTTCCCAGTCGGAAGCAATGATTTCTAAATATTCCTGAATCGATTTGATTGGATCAAGGTCAATGATATACTGTGACTCTCTCCCATTCTTAATTTTAGATACTAATCCAACGTTTTCAAGCACCGATAGATGTTTTGTGATTGCTTGTCTCGTGATCACAGTCCCTTCCGTTAAAGAGGAAATCGAATGTGGTTTTTGGTCAGTTAACTTAGAGACCAAAGTAAGTCGTGTTGGATCTCCCAAGGCCGCAAATATTGTGGCCTTTTGTTCAATTTTAAGTGCGCTTGATCTATTTCGCATGAAGTACAAACTGTTCGATATTGCGTAATTGTGCTTCCCAACCGCCTGTATGCATTCTTAACGCTTCCGCACGTCGACTAGCAGTGATACGATTGAAACCAGATTCTTTTACTTTCAAATGAGTTACATCTCCTTTTTGCTCGAGAAAAAATTCTACGAGTGTAGGATCCTCTTTGCTGTAATCAATCGTTTGGTCCATTGGAAATGGAATCCAGGCGTAAGAGAAATAGGATTTTGGATTTATTTCTTTTACGTGAAAGACCATAGGCATCTCATATCCTTTTGCAGTATTCCATCCATTTGTTGTTTTGCCTGCCTGGAAATCCGATTCTAATTTTACTCCGAACCATGATCCGAATTGTTTTACATCGGTCAGTGCATTCCAGACGTTTCCGATGGGAGCATTGATCTCAATGTTCCTCTCTATTGTGTTTTCTAAATTTTCCATATGCAACCTCTCTGTTGCATAATTTGAATCGCATTTAAAAATGCAACCATTTTATTGCATATTCTGTGCAATCGAAATACGGGAAGGCTTTTGGGATTGATGATAGGAGAGTAGGTTGCGTTATTTTTTGATCGCTGAATGAATTCTCGGGAAAATGAAACAAGGAATAATTGCGAGATAAAAGTATCCGAAACCTGCGTACGTTCTGTAATCTCCAATCATGAACTTTCCAAAAGAGTGAATTTTGCTTCAAAGTTCACATTTGAGGCAATTTGAATAAAATAACAATCTTTTGACGATACATTGTGAGTTTTTTAAAAAAAAATAAATTATAAATGAATTAACTTTCATATTGATCTAATTTCCTTTTTTCTAATTCTATTATTTATGACCAGTTTCGGAATAAATTCGTTTCGGCTGAGGAGAATATTACAGTTTCTAGTATTCCTATGTCTAAGTATTTTAGCGTATTGTAATCAAGTTAAAGATCTTCCCATCACTGAAGGTTATCTTGAAATTCCTGAGGAAAAATGGTTGGTAGATAGGCCACTTCCTTTAGATGGAAAGTGGAATTTTTATTGGCAACAGCTGCTAACTGCCGACCAGATCAAAGCCATTCCTAACAATTCCATACTCGTACCTGTTCCAAAGGCTTGGAATGAATTTTTGATTGATGGTAAAAAACTAGGCTCGACTGGATATGCTACCTATCGTTTAAGAATAAAAGTACCAGAATCAATTGTTGGCAAAATACTTTCGATACGAATCGAGTATCTTCCGACAGCTTATCGACTTTTTGCCAATGAAGAGCTTCTCACGGAAGTTGGAAGAGTTGGCGAAAACAGAGAGCATTCCCTCCCGCAGAGCTTGCCAAAAACTACAAATATGATTGTCAAGTCCAAGGAAATAAATTTAGTACTTCAGATTTCCAATTTCCATCACAGATTAGGTGGTGCCATTCGAGGTCTGTACATTGGAAAACCAGATACGATCAACGCGCTTGAAAACAGTAAAAGGAGTCGGGATTTATTTTCCATTAGCATACTGGGCACAGTATTGTTATATTATTTTATCATTTGGATTGTTCGTCCCATTGATAAATCGAGCTTATTGCTCTCCATCCTCTGCTTGATCTTATTTGGACGGGCTCTTGTTCAAAATCAACATTTTTTAGCGGAAACATTTCCTTTGATCCGCTTTGAACACGAATTATTGATAGAATACCTAGCTATGTACTGGGCTGCTGCGGTAGGACTTCAATTTTTTATTACTTTTCATCATCACAAGTTCAATAAATATTTGTTAGTTGCAAGCTATTTCCTAGCTACCATATATTCGCTCTTTGCATTGTTTACTCCTACATGGATATATACATACACAGTCTTATCCTACCAATATATCATCGTAATAACGATCCTCTTTATCATCTACTTATTAACTTCAGCTATGCGAAATGGGAATCGTTATGCGATGTATTCTCTCATCAGCGTTTTTTTCATGTTTGGGACAGTCATTTACGATATTTTGATTGTAGAGGGAAAAATTGACGCTCCTTTTCTCGGCTCTTACGGCCTTGTCGCAATGATCATTGCGCAGGGGATTATATTGGCGGTAAAATTTTCTGAAGCATTTGATCGAGTAGATGAAACATCTCAAAAACTAATTCAACTCAATGAATCACTGGAAGATCAAATACAAAAGCGAACCGCAGAATTGAATGAATCGCTTAAAATCGCAGAAAAGGCTTCTGCTTTTAAAACCGAATTTTTAGCCAGTATGTCGCATGAAATAAGAACACCAATGAACGCGATTCTGGGAATGGCAGACCTTCTTTCTCATACTTCCCTAACTGAGGAACAGAAACATTTTCTGGATATTTTTTCTTCGTCCAGTAAGACATTGATCAATATATTAAACGACATTTTAGATTTATCGAAAATTGAAAACGGAAATCTAGAAATGGATGTTTACGAGTTTAATCCGAGAGTATTGATTCACGATGTGGTTACTATTTTTGAGTTAAGGAAACAGAATCCAAATGTAACTTTCCGCTATGATATAGATATGACAGTGCCAGAGATATGTTATGGAGACAGTCGAAGAATCACCCAAATTCTATTTAACCTCTTGAGCAATGCATTTAAATTTACCCAAGTTGGAAAAGTTGAATTAACTCTTTTATGCATTGAGAAGAACCTAAAATTTGAGATCACCGATACCGGAAAAGGAATCTCAGAAGAAAAGCTCGGGAATTTATTCACACGTTATTACCAAGCTCACAATTCTACGAGGAAAGAAGAGGTCGGTACGGGGTTAGGTCTGTATATCACAAATCGACTTGTTATTCTTATGGGAGGAAATATTGAAGTCGAAAGCTCACTGAATAAGGGAACTGTATTTAAATTTAATATTCCAATATTAGATAAATCAGAGGTAAATCTAAGGGAGTCCTTCGGGAAAATTACTGAAGACGAAATTAGAAAATTGAAGCCTTGGACGAATAAAGGCCCGAAAATATTTGTCGTAGATGATGTTCAGATCAACCTTCTAGTCGCTAAAAAAGTGATGAAGAGTTTATCGGAGGAGATTCTACTTTCTCAAGGCGGCATGGATGCGATTGAAATTTACCGAGAAAATAAATTTGATATCGTTCTACTCGATTTACACATGCCAGAGATGGATGGATTTCAAATGATAAAAGTATTCAGAGAAATCGATTCCCTTCGTGGAAATCATACTCCCATCATTGCTTTTACTGCAAATGTTACTGAGCACGAACAGCAAACAATGCGATTGGCTGGTTTTAATGATATTCTTGCAAAACCACTCGAAAAGAATTTATTGATAGAAAAAATGTATTTTCATCTAAAATGAAAAGAAAAGTCTTACTTATTCTTTTCTGCTTGTTTGGAATATTTCCTTTGGTAAACAAATCGAATTAATTCGGCTTCGATCCAGGGGACAGGCTTCCCACCACCTAAAATTCTAGCTTCAATAAACGCCTTGCATGCTTTTTCGAAAACGTGACAGACTGCGTATAAATCATCTAATGTTCGGTGACCGCAGATAGCACCATGGTCTTTGATCAAAACGGCGTTTTTTCTACGGATTCCTTTCACAGCGAGATCATAAACTGAATCATTTTCTCCATAAGGCACAACTTTAACAGAGGATCCAATGATTTGAGCCATATCATCTAAGTATGGTAAGACGGTTTCACCAGCCATTGAGCATGTTAAAATATTCTCGCTCGTTGTACGGATGATAGCATTAAAATCATGACGCGAACGATACAATTTTAAGTGCAGTTTTGTTATTGGGGGTGCATCAAAGGGAAGGTTTGACGTATGGAGTGGAATTTCGACCCATTTTTTCTTTTTGGATTTCGGAAGATTTTGGATCGGAATGTCCTTTGGAGTTATAAATATAAAATTCCCGATACGTACACTTGCGGAATCCGTTGGATTGAGAATTCCTTCCGAAAGGAGACTTGGAATGAGTTCAATTAATTCTATAGGGTTTGAAGGAGCTTTCATTTAAAATTCTCGTTGCTGAAATTTGTAAGATACCATCGACGAACAGCTTCGGAATTAAATTTTTTCGTATGGGCGACTTTTTTAAAAGTATCCTCTATAAAGGATTGAGCTGCCTTTTCTAATTCTTTTGAAACCTGATATGCATTTTCCATATCGGCTCCTACACAGACTACTCCATGGTTTGCTAATAATACGGCCTTACTCCCTGATTTCGATAAACAATCAATAGATGATCTTATTAATTTTTTTGAGCCAGGCAATGCATAAGCAGTACATAATACCTCACCACCGATTATCTGTTTCATTTTATCCGAAACGAGTGGAATCTTGATCCTTGCAGAAGCAACTACACTCGCCTTCATTTGGTGGGTATGGATGATGGACATTACATCTGACCTGAGCTTATATGTTTCCGCATGAAGTCCTTTTTCATAAGATGGTTTGATTTTTCCTTCATGTTTAAGCGTATGTATATTCACTTTTACTATTTCATCAGGATCTAAATCTTCGTATGTCCTTCCTGTAGGCGTGATTACAAAAAAATCATCATCAATTCGCTGGCTTATGTTTCCCCAAGTTCTTGTGATGAGTCCTGCTTTTAATAAGCGAATCCCTGTATCTCTAACGATCGTATTTGCTTTATTGACATCCATACAGTCTCCCGTAAAAATTAAATTACGCCTTCCACTTTTTGAAAGACTCTTTCAAATCTTTTTAAAGCATCATCGACAATAGAATCTGTATCCGCAGCATTTGTATATAGTCTACTACCGGCAAGCGTAACGATTCCTTCTGCAAGATAGGCTGCTCCCATTTCTTCCATCGCATGTTTACGACGTTTAGCTTCCTCGATCGTTTTTTTAATTGTCCAAAATTTTGAGAAATTTACATCAAGCAACATCGTTCCAACCGTTTGAAGGTGACATATCGAACCTTGGTTGTAGGCAACAAATGGTAGTTTGTATTTAGAAATGAGCTTTTGGAGCCCTTTTGTCAAACGATCGCCTGCATGGCCTGCCTTTTCACAGGCATTTGTCTTTTCCATTTCGCAGATGGTATAGTATCCTGCCGCAGAACTTAAAGGATTGGCAGCCATGGTTCCACCTATCAGAGCCTTTGCGGCACCCGTTTGAATGCCAGCGGAAACAAATTGCATTAGTTCTCTACTACCGCCAATTCCACCTGCCGAGGGGTAACCACCAGCCACAACTTTTCCGAAAATTGTTAGGTCTGGTTTCACACCAAAGTATCCTTGGGCTCCACTCAATCCGATTCGAAATCCAGTCACTACTTCATCAAATATGAGTAAGGCGCCGTATTTATCACAGAGTGATCGTACTCCTTTGTTAAAATCAAAATCCAGAGGTCTAGTTCCACTTTCAGGACCAATAGGTTCAATTAAAACAGCAGCCGTCCCACCGAAAAAACGATTACGTTTTAAGACTGATTCGAGCGAATTTAAATCATTTGGATAAAATTCATGTGTGTATTTAAAAATAGATTTTGGAACGCCTTTTGCTTCAAAATGTCGAGTTCCAGGGATTCTAAGTCCGTATGCAAGCTGGTCACTCCATCCATGATAGGCACCACCCATCTTAACAATGTGTTTTTTTTTAGTTGCAAGTCTGGCAATTCGAATGGCACCCATACAAGCTTCCGTTCCAGAACCTAACATTCGAAACATTTCAACAGAAGGTATGAGTTCGGAAATTTTTTTAGCCAGTTTGTATTCATACTCATGAAATAAACCAGTAACTGGCCCAGTGGTATTCAAAAGTTCAATGACTTTCTTTCGAACAGAGAGAGGATTACTTTCAAGAACTGTAGGACCACCTGCTTGCAGGAAATCTATGTATTTGTTTCCATCTAAATCATAAAGGTAAGCACCCTTTGCTTGTGTGAATACCAAAGGAAAAGGGAAGTTAAATGCCAGATTATGTTGTACGCCTCCAGGGATATAGTTCGAGGCTTCTTCGATCATCTTTTTCGAAAGTTTACATTTTTTATCAAAGTAATCTACTTTGATTTTTTCCATTTCCTCCTTACGGATGGATCGGATCGGGAGAGTGATTAGCTTCCTTAAATCTGTGTAGATTTTTTCTACATTTGGATATTCTTGAATTGCAAAACCATTCTTTTTTCCCATTTCGCACTTCCTTCTGAATTTGAATTGACAGTGAGTGACGACTCACTCATTGTCAATGAAGATTTTAAAAAAATGATGAAATTGGCATTTAGAATCAGCTTACAGTATGGAAGTTGAGTGAACCTAAGACGATGAGGGAATAGAATTGCTGTGAAAATGACAAAAAATATCGAAAAACATTCCAAAGACAGTTTTGATCGGATATCTGAAGAGAAACGAAAACGAATTCTATCGATCGCGGTGATCGAATTTGCCAATAAGGGATTTGATAGTGCCAATACAAATACGATTGCTCAAAAAGCAGAGATCAGTATAGGATCATTATACCAATACTTCGAAACAAAAGAAGATCTTTTTTTAACGACTCTGAATTACGGAATTTCTCAATTAGAAGAAAATTTAGAAATCGTTTTAAAAGAAGACGTCGACTTATTTGGAAAAATCGAAAAGATACTAAGAATAATCCAGACTCATTCAAGACAAAATCAGGATATAGTTAGGCTATACCACGAAATGACTTCCGAAAGTCATGCAGATATTATCACAAAACTCACTTCGAAGATGGAGGCTGTATCAGCAAAGTGTTATATTGATCTGATAAACCAGGCGAAAACGGAAGGCATTTTATCCCCAAAAGCCTCAACAAGTATTTACGCATTCCTCCTTGATAACATTTTTATGATGTTACAATTTTCTTATGCCACAGAATATTATAAAGAACGAATGAAGGTTTACTTAGGAAAAAACATTTTCAAAAGAGACGAAGAGGTTGTTTCTGGAATTATGTTTTTCCTGAAAAATGCTTTTAAGGTATAGGTTTCATAAAAGGGGATTCCTTTAAGTAAAAAACTAAAATAAAATTTAAAAAACTTAAGAGCAATAAAATATAGAGAAAAGATATCATCCCGAAAAAATTTAATCCTAAAATAAATACGATCCCTGATACCTGTCCAACAAGTAGCAGTAATCCTTGAGACGTAGATTCAGGAGCTGGAGAAGAGATCTCAGCACAATACTGAAATCCTATCGGGGCTCCGATTCCGAGTAAAAAGAATCCGATTAAAAAAGAAGCAATTAAAAGAGCATTAAAATCTTTAAAAAATACAAAGAAAGTCAGCCCAAGTAAAAATCCACCCATGGCGATGATCAGAAAAATCTTGCGTTTTTGTAATCGATCAGAGACTGGCGGAATGAATATGCCACCAACGATTCCCGAGATAAGCATAATACCAGCAACTAACCCCGATTCGTCTATACTTAAGCCTTTTGTTTCACATATTTGATCGATACATGTACTCACGGCATTGAATACACCTAGTCCAATTAAAAATAAGAACAGAATTTTTCTCATGTCCTTTTTATCCCAAAGATAACGTAAGCCTTCGGAAAAAGGCAATTCTTTGTCTTCACCATGCGTACTCGGTGACGTGGGAGGTTTTTCTTTTATAAAAAAAAGAAATACAATCGCTGCAGTCAGAGAAATGATCCCAAAGATAAACATTACATAAGGAATTCGCTCTCCTTTTTCTCCTCCCGCGATCAGAATCGGAGTCGATAACATAACAAAAATGATTCCTAAAAACTGTGCTAACGTTCCCAGAGCAACTGCCGTTGCGCGTTCTTGAAGGGGAAACCACTGAACACTCAACCGTGTAACAGCATTTAATATAAATGGTTGAGCGACTGAAAGTCCAATTTGGCAAACTAAAACCATATCATAGTTTTTAGCATAAACACCTTTTAGGACTCCGAAGATTCCTAAGAGAATGGCTCCAAATCCGATACCTTTTCGTATCCCGAACGTATCAATGATATAAGACGCAGGTATCGCGACGAGAACGAAAATTGCCAAAAATACGAGAGATAAGAGATCTATTTGCAGTGACGTTACTCCATAGAATTCTTTGGCTTCTCTCGCGATAGGTGCAAAAGTTAACCATTGCATACAAATGGATGCGGTGATAAATACATAAATGAGAAGAACAACCCAGCGATAGGAGTATACTTTTATCGATTTCTGGTCCATCCGTTTCCTCACTTAGAAAAAGAATTGCAATTTCGATCAATTTTCTATAATCATAGTGAGTGATCACTCACTTTTTTCAATAGTAGAATATTAAAGAATCAGGAAAAAAAATGGACAATCGGAATTTCATACTTACATACGATGTTGGTACGACTGGATTAAAAACCTGTCTCTTTACAGTTTCAGATAAACTTCAATTAATTTCCGCATCTTTAGCTGAATACCCGATTTATCTCCTTGAGAACGGTGGGGTTGAGCAAGAGCCCGACGATTGGTGGAAGGCCATGAAATCGAGTACAAAAGAAATTCTTGAAAAATCATACGTCTTACCAAATCAAATACGGGGAATATCATTTTGTTCACAAATGCAAGGTTTGGTTTTGGTAGATTCCTCTTTTCAACCTGTTCGGAGAGCCATGAGTTATATGGACCAAAGGGCAGTCAAAGAGATAAGAAAGGGAATCCAGTATGGATTCAAAGTGGAAGGGTTAAATCTCTTGAAACTGGTTTTGTCGCTCGTGATTACTGGTGCAGTTGCGGGAAGCGTAAAAGATCCGTTATGGAAATACAAATGGGTAAAAGCCAATGAACCAGAAAATTTTTCGAGAGTGAAATGGTGGTTTGACGTTAAAGAATTTTTAATCGCAAAGTGTACGAATCAGGCGGTCATGACAGAGGATTCAGCATTTGCGACTTTTCTTTTCGATTCACGAAAGGGAAAAAGAACATGGAGCAATCTACTCATTCGACTATTCAAAGTTAACCGCGATCATATGCCTCCCATCATACTTTCTGACCAAATTGTGGGAGGGCTGACGAAAGAAGCAGCTCTCGAATTGGGACTAGAAGAAGGGACTTCGGTATTCGGTGGAGGTGGTGATGTATCTATGATCGGTGTAGGTGCAGGGGCTGTGGAAGCAGGTGACACTCATGTTTATGCTGGCACCTCTGGCTGGGTCTCAACGGTCACAAAGGTGCGGAAGGTAGATGTGGATGCAAGGATTGCTTCTATCGTTGGAGCAAGGCCTGGTTACTATAATTATTTTGGCGAACAAGAAACTTCTGGTAAATGTTTACAATGGGTAAGGGATCACTTGGCTTTGGATGAGATTGATATGTATCTAGAAAAGAAAAACATTACAGATGGCTTGGATGCTGTTTATGAAAGTCTTATGGAATATATGTTTGAGGCGATCAAAGAAACTCCTTCCGGATCAGACGGTGTCATTTTTGCTCCTTGGTTACATGGAAACCGGTGTCCGTTTGAAGATCCCAAGGCAGGTGGAATTTTTTTTAACATAAGACTCAATACTGGAAAAAGAATTCTAATTAGATCCGTCATGGAAGGAATCTTATATCACAAACGATGGATATTAGAATTGTCGGAAAAAAAAATCAAAACATCGCCTACGATTCGTTTTGTAGGGGGTGTTGCAAGGTCTAATCTAGTATGCCAAACGTTAGCTGATGTCACAGGCAAAAGAGTAGAGCGAGTGGAACATCCAGAAAATGCAGGAGCTATGGGAGCCGCTGCCCTCGTTGCTTTGGGACTTGGTTATGTTACGAGTTTTGAGGAGATAAAGAACATGGTTCCAATAAAAGATGTCTTTCTTCCCAATAAAATTCATAAAAACATTCATGATCGGAATTTCAAAGTATTTAAAAAACTTTATAAACAAAACAAAGAATGTTTCGATGAATTAAATGAAAATAATCATATTTGAATTCGATATTTCCTGAAATTCCTACCATATATCTTAAATGGCTCTGAAGGATATTTGCTCTACCTGATTGTGTTTTCAGCGAGTGGATCTTTCTAAAAAGAAGAATTTTTAGTTTTTGGGCTTTGTAATATAACAACGATTAATAATAAAATCGCCAGAAGACGCCAAGGATAAGGTCCCCAAAGAAGGTATGGAGTGGTGGCTGTTTTCGAGACTGTCGGTAAATCGAGATATGAAATCGATTTAGTATCAATAGGGACCTCTTCCATCATCTCTCTACCCCAAGGATCATAAGCGATGGTAAGTCCCGTTAGAGCAACTCGCACCAAAGGCCTACCCATTTCAATGGACCGCAATCTTCCTGCACCCGCATGTTGTTCTGCCTCCGTCCTGCTTTCAAACCAAGAATCATTGGTCAAGTTGATCATAAATTCGGACGGAGAATGGATGACCAATTCACGAATCCATTCAGGATATAATATTTCATAACAAATAAAGGGAGTAAAAGAAACAAATAGATCTGCTTGTGTCCGAAATCGATGTGCTTCCGTTTTCTCTCCTGGTATATGATTGCTTGATTCCGGAAATAACTTACGAATAATTGGGATATATTTTTCACCGGGAAGATATTCTCCGAATGGTAAGAGATGATGTTTATACTTTCTTTCAGAACGAAGAGAGATAGGTTGTATGAGAGTAAAAGAGTTTCTCGATCCACCATCAAACACTAACTCGTTGAATGCGACAGGCATATTTCCCAATTGCACTAAATTTTGTGTTATATCCACGAAACTTTTACTATACGTAGATTTCGGATTGTTAGATGCGAGAGTTCCTAAAAATGGAATCGCAGACTCTGGTAAAATGAGTAAATCAAGAGGTACCCTGGAAGTCTGGATCGCTTCGATACCTAAATCATAGACTGATTGGATCGTCTCGGTCATCAGTTTTTGGTCTTCGAGAACTTCCCGTTTCGCATACTTTGTGTTATTTTGCAATAAAGCGAGATGCAAAACGTGATGATACGGAATATTCTCAGCCAATAATAATATATTCATACTGAGAATGGCAAAGATCGGCCAAAGAAATTTTAGATAGTTTTTGATTCCATTTTTTCGCAAAGGAATTAGAAGATAAACAAGGCCAGCGCATAATACTGATAAAAAACCTAAAACTTCACATCCAAATCTAGCTGACTGACGCCAAAATATCTGATTTCTGAATAAGTCTCCCCATTTAACGGGAAACACCATTGGACAGAGCCAGTCAGAGAGTAAAAACAGTGACGGGATAACCAAAAGTATAAAATAAGATTCTTTGACCGATTTATACTTGGCAATCAGCACAGATCCATAAAAAACGAAACCTATTTTATAAAAGGATAGGGAAGCATAAAAGATAAAAAGTAAGAAGGAGATTACCATTCCTTGTTCTGTTATATTACGAATCGCATTCCAAATCCAATAAAAGGAAGTTGATGTGACACAAAAAGAAAATAGCAGTGTCCCAGAAAAAGCAAGTTTCCAGCTTTTAATCGTTGTTAGATGTTTCGTAAAATATATTAAACAGATGATACAAAAAAATCCTGCACTCGCAGATCCAAAAGGTTCTAGAGCCAATGCAAAAAATATGGATCCAATAATTAGTAAAAAAATAGGAGATCTAATTTTCAGAATTTTTGAGAGATCTCTCATATTCAAGTCTTCTTGCGTATTCATCAGCAAGTTCTTTGCTTCCTAAAGTCTGAATCCGCATTTGCATTAATTTCTTCTCACGTTCTGACTCGGAAAGATTGGGATTATTTTTTAAAAAGTTTTTTTCCTGCGCTTCTAGTTTTGAAATTCTTTCTTCCTCTTCTTTCATTTCCAGAATCACTTTCTCCATCCGATCATTGCCATCTTTACCAAAATATCGGATGCGTACTTCTCGAGCTTTTGAATCGCGGTCCGGAATCGATAGTTTGGAAAGCTCCGCTTGTCTTAAATCCATTTCCGT
>Ga0075156_10000418_pt1 | contig 21819 bp, 14 predicted proteins | sample JI81AbrownDNA_FD_70966 | JGI IMG/M metagenome (GOLD analysis project Ga0075156, IMG submission 70966) | Wastewater effluent complex algal communities from Wisconsin, to seasonally profile nutrient transformation and Carbon sequestration -... | ecosystem: Engineered > WWTP > Effluent > Algae...
TTCGGAGAGCCAGGCGTATCCCTGCACGTCGGCCCCCGCCACCTGGTGCCCCCACCATTGATGCGCTACCTCGTGGGCGGTGACGTAGAACGGCATGTCCAGGTCGTCCGGGCCATCGCCGGGGCGTGCGATGAAGCCGGCGGCCTCGGAGAAGGGGATGGTCCCCGGCAAGGCCAGCGCGTACTGCGCATAGCGCGGGAACTCGACGATGCGCAGCTGCCGGAACTGGTAGGGACCGAAGTGCGTGGTGTAGTAGTCGAGCGAGGCTCTCATCGCCGTCATCATCCGGTCGACGTTGAAGGCGTGACCGGGATGGTAGAGGACCTCGAGGGCAACGCCCCGATACGACTCGCGCCGCACTGCATAACGAGCCGAGAGGATGGCGTAGTCGTTGGACATCGGCGCGTCCATCGCGTACTCGAACACCCGACGCCCGTTCTCCTGGTAGTCGCGGACGAACATCCCCGGCGCCACCGCCACCTGGTCGGGGGCGGTGCTGACCGTGGCGCGGAAGGCGATCCAGTCGGCGTTGTCGCCTAACATGTAGGCGTTGTCGCGCGCTGCGACGTCGTCGATCGAGGCGACTCGGGTTCGGGGTGGGAGCCCTTCCGTTCGTCGGTCCTCCTCGTCCACCAGTTCCAGGCTCGGCGCATAGCCCAGGACCGGGAACCAGTCGCGCCGGAAGTACGTCCCGTTGGCCGTGATGACCGGTGCGGAGCCGTCGCCGGTGAAGCCGCGCGGGGCATAGCGGGCGCGATAGCGCAGGCGAATCGTGTCGCCAGGCGCAAGGGGCGTCGCGAGCCGCTCGACCCGCATGCCGCTCGCCGCGTCGGTCGTCAGCGTGGTCACCGGACGATTCCACCGCAGCGTGTCGACCTGCAGCTCCCGGTGCGCGACCATCACGAGGAGCGAGTCGAGCGGGCGCTGGTGCTTGTTGACGAAGGTGAACGTCCCGCTCACGCCAAAGGCCCGGCGCTCCGGCTCGAGGTCGGCGCGCACGTCGGCCGCCACCAGGCGCGGGAGCGCCAGACGCTCGAGCGGCTTGTATGCGCGCTCATAGGCGGCAAGCGCCGCGCGCGTGCCGGATGCGCTCCGGTACTGATGGAGGATGTTGGTGTTGTAGAAGAAGGTCCCACCCGCGGCCAGGGCGAGGGCGCACGAAGCGCCGGCCGTCGTCGCGACACTCCCGGTCCACCGCCGCCGCGCGTCCTCCCAGCGCACCCGCCAGCGGCTCTCGGTCCCACGCACCCAGAGGAGGAAGGCGACGACCGTCAGCAGGCCGGCAACGCCGCTCCAGTACAGCGCCGAGACCGTCAGCTCGCCAACAAACGGACCAAAGCGATACAGGTCCGAGTAGCGGAACACGGGCACTTGCGCGTAGCGGACCATCGGGTGACCCGCACCCAGCTGCGCCAGGACGATCCCGCCACCCCAGAAGGCGACCATGACGACGTGGCCAACGTACTTCTGGTTGACCACGACGTGCACGGCGAAGGCGAGCGCCGTCAGCTGCACCAGCGCGGGGAAGGTGATGCCGAAGAGGTAACGCAGGTAGAGCGCCGGCTCGAAGTGGGTGTATCCCTTCGCCGTCTGAATGCACATCCCGACGACCGCGAGGATGAGGAGCAGGAGTGCCTCGACGAGGACGAGGCCCGCGAGGTTTCCGAGCAGCGCCACGCTCGTCCCCGAGGGAAGTGCGTCGGCAATCTGGTCGGCCTTGAGCTGTCGCTCGCGCCACACCGCCTCGCCCGTGTACAGCGTGACAATGAGGATGAAGAGCAGGAGAAAGCTGTTGGCCAGCGTCTCGACGACGGTATAGGTGAGCGGCCACGAGACCTGCGCGTAGAGCACGTCCACGTTCCGCGACGACACCAAAAGGAGCACGATGCCCATGGCCACGATCGCCGCGAACGTCGGCTGTCGCACCACGCTCCAGAAGGCGAGGCGCGTGCTGCTGGCCACCTGCGCGCGCCAGACGGCGCCGTCGAACCGTTGGCCGGGATGGGCGACCGCCGCTGGTGCCGGCGTCACCTCCTCGTCACGTGCCGCCTTCGCCCGTCCCAGCACCACCGGCGCGGCGCGGAAGCGGAAGGCCGCGTAGGTCGCCCCGAGCAGCGCCAGCGACACTCCCATCCACACGAGGCGGTTCTCGAGCAGGAACCCGTCAGCCGCAATCTGCCGGCTCCCCTTCTCCATCACCGACCAGTAGCGCGTGAGGAGGCTGAACGCCTGCCCGCCAAACGGGTCGAGGAGCGCGGCCAGGCGCTGGCTGTCCAGGTTGGACAGCAGGGTGCCCGTGAGGAGCTGCACCACCAGGAGCACCAACCCCTGCGTATAGATCGCGAAGAGGCTACGGGTGAGCGCGCCGACCGCGAAGAAGATCGCACTCGTCAGGAACAACGTGGGGAGGACGAGGAGCGCGTACTGCGTCACGTACGGAAGGAACGCGGTTGGCGGGAGCGGCGGGCCTCCCGACCGCGGCACCAGGGTGCCGAGCAGGAGCCCGACCGGCAGGCCGACATGCACCAGCGCCATGATCGCGAAGGCGCCCAGGAAGCGCCCGCCGAGGTAGTCGCGCTTCGTGATCGGCGTGGTGAAGACGAGTTCGTGCGTGCGATACTGGTAGTCGCGCAGCACCGACGTCCCGACCAGCCCCGTCACGATCACCTGGTTGAGCGCGGTGAAGGTGAGGAGGGCGGCGGCAATGGCAAACGGGGCGTTGCGCGCGACCGTCCCCACTCCGCCCCCCGCCACGACCTCCATCCCCGTCGCCATGAACAGCACCCCCTCGGCGACGAAGAGGACGAAGTAGAACCAGGTGATGGGGCGCGTGAGGTGAAAGTGCAGCTCGAACGCTGCGACCGAGGCGAGCACGTTAGGCCGCCGCTTCCCGCTGTACGAGGCTCAGTTCGTGGAAGTAGACGTCCTCGAGGTCGGGTTCCACCACCGTGAAGCCGGCGCCCGGCGAGGTTTCAGCGTACACACGCACCACTGGTGTCCCCGCCAGGAGCTGCGCCGAGATCACATGATGCGTGGCCTGCACGACCGGCAACTCGGCTTTGGTTACCTCCTTGCGCCAGACGCGCCCGGCTAGCTGGGCCACGATCTGGCGCGGGTCGCCGGCTCGCACCACCCGCCCGCGGTTGATGATGGCCATCGACCGACACAACTCGCGCACATCTTCCACGATGTGCGTCGACAGGATTACCACGATCTCCTCGCCGATCTCGGCGATGAGGTTGAGAAAGCGCCGGCTCTCCGTGGGATCGAGTCCCGCCGTCGGTTCGTCGACGATGAGCAGCTGGGGCCCTCCGGCGAGCGCGACGGCGATGCCGAGCCGTTGCTTCATCCCACCGGAGAAGGTCCCGACATGCTTCTTGCGCACCTGGTACAGGTTCACCTGGTTGAGCAGGTGCGCCACCAGCGCCTTTCGCGCCCCCCGCTCGGCGATCCCCTTCAGCGTGGCGAAGTGATCGAGCGTGACCTCGGCCGAGAGGTTGGGATAGAGGCCGAACTCCTGCGGCAGGTAGCCCAGCACACGGCGAAGCGCGTCGGGGCGTGCGAGCACGTCGATCTCCCCGAAGGTGATCGATCCGCTGTCCGGCAGCTGCAGCGTGGCCAGCGTTCGCATGAGCGACGACTTCCCCGCGCCGTTGGGGCCCAGCAGCCCGAACAGCCCCTTCCCGATCGACAGGTCGATGCCGTTGAGGGCGCGGACCCCGTTGGGATAGGTCTTTGTCAGTCCCCGAATCTCGAGCGTCACGGAACGCGTCGATCCCCACCCGGCGCCCGGTTGACCGGCGGCGGCGGCACCGGCTCGTGCCGCGGCGTCACCACCGCCCCGCCTTGCACCTGCAGGCGCCCATCGCGAATCACCAGGTCGACCTTGGCGATGTCGTCGAGCGTCACGTCGGGATTCCCCGCCACCACCAGCACGTCGGCCAGCTTCCCCACCTCGAGCGTCCCCAGCTTGTCGCCCATGTCGAGCAGCTCGGCGTTCACCCGCGTGGCGATGCCCAGCACCTCGGGGACGGTGTAACCGAGCCTAACGAACTGCCGCATCTCCTCGTGGTAGGGCCACGGGAGGTAGCGATACCAGTCGGACACCAGGTCGGTCCCGATCCCCAGCTTGACGCCGGCGTCCTTCATCTTCTTCACCACGGCGAAGTTGGCCGAGTCGGAGAAGGTGAAGCGGCGGCTCGTGCTGCCGAAGTAGCCCCCCGCCAGGCGAAAGATGAGGGTGTAGGGGATGAGCGTCGGGTCCGACTCGACCCCCTTCTCGGCCATGAGCCGGATGGTCTCGTCGGTACGCGGGAGCGGATGCTCGACCATGTCGACGCCCGCACGGACCGCGCGCTCGATGTAGAACGTCTCGGCATCGACGGTGACCTTGATGCCGAGCGAGTGCGCCTCGTCGACGGCGGCCTTCACTTCCTCCTCCGAAAAATGACTGGAGAGCTTGATGAAGTCGGCCCCTTTCCGGAACTGCTGACGCACCGCTTCGCGCCATTCTTGCGGTCCCGACGCCTCACGAATGCTTGCGAGGGGCATCCCGCTTTCGATGTCGACCTCGGCGCCGTGCCCGCCCTTGCCGGTGATGAGCGAGCCCGCCGCAAAGACGCGCGGCCCGGCGAGTCGTCCTTCGTTCACCCATTCCTTGAGCAGGAATGGCGTCTCGCCGTCGGAGCCGGTGTCACGAATCGAGGTGATCCCCCCCTCGATGTAGAAGCGCAGCCGTTCCACGCCACGCAGCGCCCCGTCGGCACGACTCCACGCCCGCGCATCGGAGTTGCCGGGCGTGCGATAGTCGATGTGCGTGTGCAGGTCGATGAGCCCGGGCATCACCGTCTTGCCCGCGACGTCGATCACGCGCGCATCCTTGGGCCACGCGGTGCTGCTGGCGGGAAGGACGGCGGCGATCTTGTTGCCGGTGATGACCACGGTCGCCGCGCGTGCGGCGCTTCCGGTGCCATCCCACACGCGCCCACCGCGCAGCACGAGCGTCGCCACCGGGCCGTCGTTGGGCGGCATCGGGATCCGGCGCGGATCGTCGGTGGTGTTGGTCCCCGGAGCGAGCCACTTCCGGCGCTCGGTGCGCGTGACCTGCGCGCCGGACCGCGGCGCCAGCGAGACAAGCAGGAGGGTGGCCAGTGCGAGCGCGCGCATACGGTGCGGTGGGAAAAGGTCGGCTGGTGGGGTGAGGCGGGAGCGTCCGCCGTCGAGGATCGCCGCGGCAGCGTGCGCGCCGAGGCCCCCGATTGTCACTCCAAGGGGCGCACGGCGCAACCACTGGCGCGCTGGCCGCTGGGTAACATGGGACGTGGCGACGGCCCGTGTTGACAGCGGCGCGACGCCCCGTATCGTGCCCCACATGTCCTCACGCACTCGCGACCTTCCCGCCCTGCTCGACACCCTCGCGACCATCCTCGGCGACCGCTGGACCCGCGCCGAGTCGGAGTTGCTGCAGCACGGCCGCGGGGAAACGCACCTCGCCGCCGCGCCCCCAGACGTGGTCGTCTACCCCGAGAGCACCGACGAGGTGAGCGCGATCGTCCGTGCCTGTGCCGAGCACGACGCCCCCGTCATCGCGTACGGCGCCGGCTCGTCGCTCGAGGGACATGTGGCGGCGCTGGAAGGCGGGGTGACGGTCGACCTCTCGCGCATGAACCGCATCCTGCGCACCAGCGTCGAGGACATGGACGTGACGGTGCAGGCAGGAGTCACGCGTTTGCAGCTGACGAAAGCGCTGGCGGGGACCGGGGCGACCTTCTTTGTCGACCCGGGGGCCGACGCCACGATCGGCGGGATGACGGCCACCGGCGCCTCGGGGACGACCTCGGTGCGCTACGGGACGATGCGCGAGAACGTCCTCGGGCTCACCGTCGTGATGGCCGACGGCAGTGTGGTGCGCACCGGGGGGCGCGCGCGCAAGTCATCGGCCGGCTACGACCTCACTCGCCTCATGGTGGGGAGCGAAGGGACGTTAGGCGTGATCACCGAGGTGACGCTGCGCCTGCATCCCGTCCCCGACGCCATCGCCGCCGCCGTCTGCGCCTTCGCGTCGATCGACGACGCGGTGCATGCCGTGGTGGCCCTCCTGCAGTGCGGCGTCCCGCTGGCGCGCATCGAGTTGCTCGACGCCATGACGGTGCGGGCGGTGAACCAGCTGAGCGGACTCGGATATCCCGAGTGCCCGATGGTCTTCCTCGAGCTGCACGCCTACTCCGCGGCGGCGATCGCCGAGCAGCTGGAGGCCGTGCACGAGATCATCGCCCATCATGCCGGCCGCGTGCACGATTCGGCGACGACCGAGGATGCCCGGACCCGGTTGTGGGAGGCGCGGCACAAGGTGTACTACGCCGGTCTGGCGATGCGTCCCGGCTTTCGCGCGTGGACGACCGACGTCTGCGTCCCGGTATCGCACCTGGCAGCGGTCATCCGCGAGACGCGGGCGGACATCGAAGCGCTGGGGATCGTCGCGCCGCTCGTGGGGCACGTGGGCGACGGCAACTTCCATCTCCTCATGCTCGTCGACCCTAACGACGAGTCGACGGTCGCCGTGGCGCGCGACGCCAACGACCGACTGGTGGCACGTGCCATCGCCTGCGGCGGCACGTGCACCGGCGAGCACGGCGTCGGCGTGGGGAAGATGGGGTCGCTGGCCAAGGAGCACGGCGACCTCCTCCCCGCGATGCGGGCGATCAAGCGGGCGCTCGACCCCAGCAACCTGATGAACCCGGGAAAGGTGGTCGCCTTCTCGCCCTAGGGCGCGCGACCACACGATCCCGGTGCCATCGGCGGACGCGTCCTATCGGGAACGCTTGAGTGGGGGCACGCCAGGAATCTCGATACGGTCCACGCTCCCCTTGGCATCGGTGCCGAAGCTGAACTCCATCCCCGATTCGAGGGCGACGGCCTTGTTGGGCGCCAGGAAGAGCACCTCGGTGCGCGGGATGAACTGCGGCTCCTCGATGAAGAGCTTCCCCCCCACGCGCATCACCGAGGCGCGCACCTTGAAGGGGGCGTCGACCGCGAACGAGCCGACGAACGCTTGGAGCGCCGCCGAGTCGACGGCGATCGGGGCGATCTCTCGCGGCCCGAAGTCGGTCCACTTGTACTCGGCCGCGATGGCGAAGAGGATCTCCTGCGCCAGCGCCGACCCATTGTCGCTGTTGGTCATGACCGCCGCCCCCTTCCCTAACTCCGGGAAGTAAGTCATCTGCGCCCGGTAGCCCTCGTTGGCGCCGCCGTGCCCGAAGTTGAAGCCGGCCCCCTTGCCACCGAGGGCGGGGCCCAGGCCAAACGCCTCCTTCTGCGACGTCAGCATCTCGGTCGCCATCTTCTGCGACAGCACCTTGGTCGACGTGCCGGCGCGTGCCGCGGCGATCTCGATCGACCACTTCATCAGGTCGCTCGGGGTGGTCCAAAGCCCGGCAGCCGCCATCTCGGGGTAGGTGTGCCACCGTCCCTCGACCATCTTGCCGTCGGGGCGATACCCCGCGGCCGCCTGCGGCGCCAGGGCCGCCGAGAGCGGCTGGTCGTAGCCGCTGTTGGTCATCCCGACCGGGTCGAGGACGAGGCGCTTGAGCAGCGCGGGGAACGGCTCGCCGGTCACGTCGGTCATGACGAGCTGCTCGATGGTGATGCCGCCCCCCGAGTAGCGGGAGATCGCGCCGGGGAAGGTGTCGACACGCACCGCCGCGGTGTTGGCGGGCTTGGTGCCGTCCAGCAGCTGCGGCACCGTGGGGACGGAGTCGGTCGCCGCGTAACCCGGAAAGCCGTGTACCGTCAGCCCCGCGTTATGCGAGGCGATGCGCCGCAGCGTGACCTTCTCCTTCGCGGTGAACGGGTTCTCGGGGAGCTTCCAGCTCTTGAGGTAGTCGTTGACCGGTGTGTCGAGCGCGAGCTTCCCCTCCTCCACCAGCCGCAACATCCCGCTCGCCGCCACCGGCTTGCTGATCGACGCCGCCTGGAAGAGCGTGTTCGCATCCACGGAGTCGGCCGTCCCCAGCGCCTTGAGCCCGTACCCGCGCGCCCACACGATGCGCCCGTTGTCGACCACGGCAATGGAGACGCCGGGGACCTTGTGATGCGCCATGCGCTCGGCGAGCGTGTACGTGACCGCCGGCGCCCCCTTGACCGTCAGCTGCGAACGGAGCCCCGCGGTCACGCGGCCCACGGCCGCGTCGTCGTTAGGCTCGGCGGATGAGGGAACGGGGGCGGGGGCGCTGCAGGCGGCGAGCAGGACGGCGCCGGCGGCGACGAGGGAAAACCGATGACGCATCGAGACCTCAAGGTGGGTGGACACGCCGGTGGCCCCCGGCGACGGTGGAGAATGCACGCGGGAGCGCACGGCCGGGAAGGGCGCGCGCCTCCGGATCCGGAGCCGTACGGCGAATCGCGGCCGTCGGTGTCGACCACCCCCTTCCCCCACGCCGTCCGCCGCACGATGATCCCGTCCTCTTCGTCCTGCCGTCATGCCCATCCCGCCAGCCGCCACCACCGCCGCCCACCCGAACACCGTTAGGCGCCTCCTGCGCCTGCTGGCGACAGTCGTCGTCGGGCTCTCGCTGGCCGCTGCCGGCTATGCGGTCGTCGCGTACCGGGCGTACCACCGCGTGCGCCCCGCCGATCGCCCCTGCCTCGACTGCGGCACGCCGGTGACGGTGAACGGCTACCAGCTGCTCGTTCGCGAGGTGGGGAGCGATACGACACGCCCGCCGGTGATCGCCGTGCACGGGGGCCCCGGCCATTCGAGCCTCTCCTTTCGGCGGAGCCTCGACTTTCTCGGCACCCAGCGCCGCCTCGTCTACTACGATCAGCGCGGATCGGGAAACTCGCAGAGCAAGGATCGCCCTGAGGACTTCGTCATCGACAGCCTCGTCGAGGAGCTGGAGGCGTTGCGACGCGACGTGGTGAAGGCCGACAAGGTCGTCCTGCTCGGGCATTCGTTCGGCAGTGCGCTCGTGCAGCGCTATGCCCTGCGCTACGCGTCGCACGTCGACAAGCTCGTGATCGTCGGCGGGATTCGCCTCAACAACGGGATGACGAATCGCTTCGTGTGGCGATGGCTCGGCCCGGCCCTGCTCTCCACCGCCCTCGGCTTCCCCCGAGGCACGGGCGATGACGCCGATCGCTGGTTCACCACGTCCGATACCGCCGGCAGCCTCGCGCGACTGTTCGACCCGAAAAAGGGCGCGCTCCTGGACAGCACCGGGACCGTGCGGTTCGCGGCGTGGCACGCGATCTCGTTCTCGCTCGTGGGTGACGCACAGGAGGACGCGCTGGGCCGTCTCGACATCCCGACCCTCGTTCTGTATGGCGCCGCCGACACCGACTACACGGGGGAGCCGACGGCCAAGGCGATGTGTGCCGTCCTCCCGCGCTGCACTCCGGTTGCCTTCCTGCAGAGTGGGCACTGGCCGTTCCTGGAGGAGCCGGTCCGCTTTCAGCAGGTCGTGGGGGACTTTCTGACCGAGGACCCTTCGCGGCCCGGACGTTGACGCGGGGCGCCCGGTCTCGGTCCATTGTCCGTGACCGCCGCCCACGCCGCTCCGTCCCTGTCGCATGAAGCCTCACCTCGTTCGCACTACTGTCAGTCTCATCCTGGCCGCCGCCTGTAGCGGCTCGCGCGCCGCCACCCCCTCGGCGAGTGCAACGCACGGCGCGACCCCCGTGACGCCCCCCGGCGACGCCACGCCAGGGACGATCTCCCTGAAGAAGATCGGCTCGTATGCTGGCGCCGGTGCCGCAGCCGCGGAGATCACCGCGTACGATCACGTGAGCCAGCGCCTGTTCGTCGTGAACGGCGCGCTTGGCACCGTCGATGTGCTCGACCTGCGCGTCCCGTCGGCTCCCACGCTCGTGTCGTCCATCAGCGTGCGACAGTTCGGGACGGGGGCCAACAGCGTGGCGGCGTATTCGGGCGTGGTCGCCATCGCCATCGAGGGGCCGGTCAAGACCGCTCCCGGCACCGTGGCCCTTTATCGCGCCGCGACGCTCGACCTGATCAGCAGCGTCTCCGTCGGCGCACTCCCCGACATGGTGACCTTCACCCCGGATGGAAGCACCGTCCTGGTGGCAAACGAGGGAGAGCCGGACCCGTCGTACCAGCTCGACCCCGAGGGATCGGTCGGGATCATCGACGTGCACGACGTGACGCACCCGACCGTGCGTTTCGCCGACTTCACGGCGTGGAACGGCAAGGAGGAGTCGTTGCGGCGCAGCGGAGTCCGCATCTTCGGTCCCAACGCCAGCGCGGCACAGGACCTCGAGCCCGAGTTCATCGCCGTCTCCGCCGACGGGCGACGGGCCTGGGCGACGTTGCAGGAGAACAACGCGCTGGCCATCATCGACGTGGTGGGCGCACGCGTCGAGCAGGTCGTCGCGTTAGGCTACCGCGACCACAACGTGGCCGGCCACGGCTTCGATGCCAGCGATCGCGACCAGCGGGTCAACATCCGCCCATGGCCCGTCCTCGGGATGTACCAGCCGGACGCCATCGCCGCCTACACCGCGCAGGGGGCGACCTACCTGGTCACCGCCAATGAGGGAGACCCGCGCGACTACGCCGCCTACAAGGAAGAAGTCCCGGTCGGGACGCAGCTCGACCCGGCGATCTTCACCAGCGCGCGCTGCGGCGGCAGCTGTGCCGGCGATGCCAACCTCGCACGCCTCATGGTGACCAAGGCGATGGGGATGAACGCGGCGACCGGGCAGTGGCACACGCTCTACGCCTTCGGCACGCGCTCCTTCAGCATCTGGAGCGCCGACGGTCGTCAGCTGTGGGATTCGGGCGAGGAGCTGGAGCGACGAACGAGCGCGCTCCCGATGGTGCAGTTCAACGCTGGCAGCACGGGGAACTCGTTCGACGATCGGAGCGACAACAAGGGACCGGAGCCCGAAGGGGTCGTCATCGGCAGGCTGGGGAGCAAGACCTTCGCCTTCATCGGACTGGAGCGCGTGGGCGGGATCATGGTCTACGACGTCACCCGTCCCACCGCACCGCAGTTCGTCACCTACGCCAACACCCGCGACGGTGCGGCCGGCGACCTGGGACCCGAGGGGATCCACTTCGTCCCGGCGGCCCGATCGCCTAACGGGGCGCCACTCCTCATCGTGGGGAATGAGGTGAGCGGGACGACGGCGATCTATCAGGTGATGCTGCACTGACAGGCACGGCCTGGGCGGTCTTCGGCGATGGGGCTCCCGTCGCCGAAGAGGGAGCCGCCGTCCGCGGCTGAGGTGGTTGATCGTGTGCCGATGCCGGTGTGGTGGCCGAGCAACGGTGCACTACTGGGGTTCGTCACGCGTCCGTTACGCTGCGACGGTCACTCCGTGACGTGTCAACGAGAACGTAGCAGACCCGGTTCGTTGCCAACCTCTGCCGTTCCCACGCATGCCCCTCTCCCGTTCATCCGCCGTGAGCGCCCTCGCGCTCACGCTCCTCTCCGGCTGCACGACCGACCGCGCGACATCGCCCGTCACCCGCATCCCGACCGACGCCGCGTTGGGCGCCGAGCCGTCCGACCCGACCCCCGGCACCATCGCGCTGGAGAAGATCGGCCAGTATGCGGGCGCTGGGGCCGCGGCGGCCGAGATCACGGCCTTTGATCACGTGAGCAAGCGCCTCTTCGTCGTCAACGGGGCGCTTGGCACCGTCGATGTGTTGGACCTGCGCGTCCCCTCGACCCCCGTGCTCGTCTCATCGATCGCGGTGGGGCAGTTCGGCGCCGGCGCCAACAGCGTGGCAGCGCACAACGGCGTCGTCGCCATCGCCATTGAAGGCGCGACGAGGACCGCACCGGGGACGGTGGCATTCTACCGTTCGGGGTCGCTCGAGTTGATCAGCAGCGTGACGGTGGGCTCGCTCCCCGACATGGTGACGTTCACGCCGGACGGGCGCACCGTCCTCGTGGCCAACGAGGGAGAACCCGACGCTTCGTACCAGGTCGACCCCGAGGGCTCGGTCAGCATCATCGATGTGCGAAACGTCCGGAAGCCGTCGGTCCGCACGGCGAGCTTCACGGCGTGGAACGGGCAGGAGGGGGCGTTGCGCGCCTCCGGCATCCGGATCTTCGGCCCCAATGCGAGCGCGGCGCAGGACTTCGAGCCGGAGTACATCGCCGTGACGCCGGACGGTCGGCGCGCCTGGGTGACGTTGCAGGAGAACAACGCGATGGCACTCATCGACATCGAGGGTGCCTACGTGCGCCGCATCGTCCCGTTAGGCTACAAGGACCACAACGTCGTCGGCCAGGGGATGGATGCCAGCGATCGCGACAACGCGGTCAACATCCGGCCGTGGCCGGTGTACGGGATGTACCAGCCTGACGCGGTCGCCAGCTACAAGGCGGCCAACGGGCAGACGTACCTCGTGACCGCCAACGAAGGCGACGCGCGCGACTACGCGGGCTTCCAGGAAGAGACGCGCGTGGGCAGCAACCTCAATGCGGCGATCTTCACCAGCGCGCTGTGCAACGGCAGCTGCACGGGGAACGCGAACCTGGGCCGACTGACCGTCACCAAGACGCTCGGCCTCGACCCGGTCACCGGACAGTTCAATGCGCTGTACGCCTTCGGCACGCGCTCGTTCAGCATCTGGAACGCCGACGGATTGCTCGTCTGGGACTCGGGTGATGACTTCGAGCAGCGTACGCAGGCGCTCGCCTCGGTCGCGTTCAATGCCAGCAACAGCGGCAACAGCTTCGACGATCGCAGCGACAACAAGGGGCCCGAGCCGGAAGGGGTCGCGCTGGGCACGCTCGGCAAGAAGACGTTCGCCTTCATCGGGCTGGAGCGCGTGGGCGGCATCATGGTGTACGACGTGACGCAGCCGACCGCTCCGCAGTTCGTGACCTACATCAACACGCGCACCGGTGCGACGGGCGACCTGGGACCGGAGGGGATCATCTTCGTTCCCGCCGTGCGTTCGCCGACCAAGTCGCCGCTCGTCATCGTGGGGAACGAGGTCAGCGGGACGACCGCGATCTTCCGCGTGGTGCTGCAGTAACAGCCGTGACATGACAGGGCGGCGTCCGCGACCCGGGCGCCGCCCTGTGTCATCTGCACCAAGGTGGTTGGCGCGCGACATGGGCCGCGATGCGCCTTCCATCCTCCCCGCGCGCGGCTACCGGGACCGATAGCGCGCTATCACCGGGATGAGGAGCGCCACGACGAGCCCGAGGATGGTCAGGACGACCATCGCCCTCCCCCACCCGCCCCCCTGCCCGCTCGACGGCGGCTGGCTGCCCGACGCGCCCATCGTCAGCCCCTCGGCGCCGTCAGGGTGCGGTACTGCCGGTACATCACCCAGCGCCACCGCGCGATCATTCCGAAGGCGAGGAGGAAGAAGAGCGAGGCGGTCTGCAGGGGCGAGACGAGGTGCCCGATGTAGTCGTGCAGGAGGAGGCGCACCGCCAGCAGCACGAGCAGGATCGCGAGGAAGGCCCGCGAGCGCTTCATGTAGATCACCCCGTCGCGTGGCTCGAGTCGCGTCGAGTTCACGAGCGGCCAGGAGAGGGCGAACAGGCCGAGCAACGTCGCGCTAATCGCCCACGTCCACGGGACACGCGCCATCGGCATCACGAAGATCGCGAAGCCCGAGCTCATCGCCACCGGCGGGATCACGATCGCCTTGGTCGAGACCGGGACGCGCGTCTCGCGCACGCGCCACGCCAGCATCGCGATCCCCCCGAAAATGGGGCCGATGCGCAGGATGGGGCGCAGGATTGGCGAGTAGTGCGCGTACAGATCCTGGAGGTTCACCGACGTGTGAGGCGCGACGGGGGGAGGGACGGCGTGTGACGACTGCAGAAATCTACCGACGGTACGCAAGCGGTCAGGGCACGCCCGGCGTGCAGCACCGCAGCGAACTCACGAAGCGATCGGCGCCGTACGTTCACGCCTCAGGTCCCTTCAGCCGCCCCACCTCGGGCGGCAACACATCAGGCGCCTCTGCCTGCGGCACATGCGTGAGCGTGGGAGGGAATACCTCCTCCCCGAGCATGACGATGCGCTCGCGCTCCATCGTGACCGGCCCGGCTCCCAGCGACTTTCCCCCGAAGACGCGCCGCGCCAGATAGCCGACCGCTCCAAGGACCGCGCCGCCGGCAGCCAACGCCAGTCCCGCCGTCAGGACGAAGGCCAGAAGCGCGAGGACGATCGCGATGACGAGGATCGCGACGAGCGGGTTCCGACTGTTGAGGCGAACAAGACGGATCTGCATGCGAAGCAGGACGGGGAAGGGCGCATGAACAGGCCCCGACAATCTACCGCATGTTACCTGATGTGACCTGCGGCTCGCCCGTCCCCCTTTGGCAGCAGCGTCACCCTGCGTGCGCGTGACGGCCTCGCGGCGTAACTTTGGCGCCATGACGACCATCAAACAAGCCGACTTCATCCAGTCGATCGCCGACGCGCTCCAGCACATTTCCTACTACCACCCGCTGGACTACATCCACGCGCTGGCCGACGCCTACGAGCGCGAGCAGTCCCCCGCCGCCAAGGATGCCATCGCACAGATCCTCACCAACTCGCGCATGTGCGCGGAGGGACACCGCCCCATCTGCCAGGACACCGGCATCGTGGTGGTCTTCCTCAAGGTCGGGATGGACGTGCGCTGGGATGCGACGATGTCGCTGCAGGAGATGGTCGACGAAGGGGTGCGCCGCGCCTACCTCGAGCCGACCAACGTCCTGCGCGCCTCCATCGTCGCCGACCCGGCCTTCTCGCGGAAGAACACGCGCGACAACACGCCGGCCGTCGTGCACACGGAGATCGTCCCCGGCAACACGGTCGAGGTGAAGCTCGCCGCCAAGGGGGGCGGGTCGGAGAACAAGACGAAGTTCGCGATGCTCAATCCCAGCGATTCCATCGTCGACTGGGTGCTCAAGACCGTCCCCACGATGGGCGCCGGCTGGTGCCCCCCGGGGATGCTGGGGATCGGGATCGGCGGCTCGGCTGAGAAGGCGATGCTGATGGCCAAGGAGTCGCTGATGGAGCACATCGACATGGGGCAGCTCAAGGCCCGCGGTCCGCAGAACAAGATCGAGGAGCTGCGCATCGAGCTGCACGACAAGATCAATGCGTTAGGCATCGGCGCCCAGGGGCTAGGCGGGCTCTCCACCGTGCTTGACGTCAAGATCTTCGACTATCCGACGCACGCCGCCTCCAAGCCGATCGCGATGATCCCCAACTGCGCGGCCACGCGGCACGCGCACTTCACGCTCGACGGCTCGGGCGTCGCACAGCTCCCGATCCCCAAGCTGTCGGACTGGCCGGCCGTAACGTGGAAGCCCGACGCCAACGCCAAGCGCGTCGACCTCAACACGCTCACCCCCGAAGTCGTCTCCACGTGGAAGGCCGGTGATCGCCTGCTCCTCAACGGCAAGCTCCTCACCGGGCGCGACGCGGCGCACAAGCGCATCGCCGACCTCTTCGCCAAGGGCGAGCCGCTCCCCGAAGGGGTCGACTTCACCAATCGCGTCATCTACTACGTCGGCCCGGTCGACCCGGTGCGCGACGAGGCGGTGGGGCCGGCGGGGCCGACGACGGCGACGCGCATGGACAAGTTCACCGAGATGATGCTCGCCAGGACCGGGCTCATCGCGATGATCGGCAAGTCCGAACGCGGCCCCGCGGGGCTGGAAGCGATCCGCAAGCACAAGGCGGCCTACCTCATGGCGGTCGGCGGCGCCGCATACCTCGTCTCCAAGGCCATCCGCTCGTCGCGCGTTGTCGCTTTCGCCGATTTGGGGATGGAGGCGATCTACGAGTTCGACGTGCAGGAGATGCCGGTGACGGTCGCAGTGGACGCCGCCGGGAGCAACGTGCACGAGACCGGCCCGAAGGAGTGGGAGGAGAAGATCCGGCGGTTGCCGGTGCTGGCCAGCTAGTCGCACTCCCCCTCACGACATGGCCACCGTCAACGATCTCTCTCCGGAGGATCGCGAGGAATTTGAACGCGAGCTCGCGGCGCGTGCGGGTGCCGAGCGCGGGCTCCTGCGCCTGCTGATGGCCGAGCATACCGGCGCCTGGATCACCGCCGGGTATGTCGTGCTCTCGCTGCTTGGTCTCCTGCACCAGGCAATGGTGCTGCGGCGATTCGGGGTCAACTACGTGGAGTACGCGCAGCTCGCCGACTTCCTGCTCGCGGCGATCCGCGACCCGTTCGTCGTGCTCGCCTCGGTGATCCCGGGGGTGCTGGTCTACGGCTTCTACGTCTGGTTCGGGCAGTGGACCTCGCACCGCAACCCGGCCAAGTTCCTCGAGGGGCGCCGCAAGAACCCGCGCATGACCGACCCGCGCTTCCTGGCGGCGTTGCAGCTGCTGACCGGCGTCGTGTGGGCGATCTCGTTCCAGATCGTCTATGCCAACGTCGTGTCGGGGCGTATCCGGCGTGGCGAGGGGGCGCGCGTGGCGATCTCCCTGTCCAATGCCGGCATCCCCCTGCGCCCCTTCCCCACCGACTCGGCGCTGATCATCACCGTGACGTCGGGCTACGTCTTCGCCTACTTCCCGACCAACTACGAGACGCGGGTGATCCCGAGCGACAACCTCGCCTACCTCGGACGTCGGCGCGTCCCGCAGCGGCGCATTCCGACGCTCGTCCCGGGATGGCGAACGCCGGCGGCGACACCGACCGACTCCACGCCGTAGCCCGCGCGCAGCGGCCGCGCCGCACGACTCGCCCACCGAGCACAACCATAACGAGTGCGCAGGTCACGCACCGGTAAAGAACGGCGCTTTTCCGCCGGGCATTGTGACGTACGCCCGACGCAGCCAATGCGCGATGCTGGCATGATTCGTCGGCTCGCGGTGGATCTCGCTGAGGCTGCCCGTCGGGCGCCGAGCGGCGTGCAGGCGCTCGCGCAGCCTCCACCGGCTCATTGGCACGCATGACGGCTTCGCCGCTCCTCGCACCTGCTCCCCCCGATCGTGTTCGACAATCGCCTCCCCCGCGGGGCGAGGGCGTGTCGCGGCCGCGCGACTCGTCAGGCACGCCGCACGGCGAGTATCGCCCCGACATCGATGGCCTGCGCGCCGTCGCCGTGCTCGCCGTCGTCGCCTACCACACCAAGGCCTGGGTCCTGCCCGGCGGCTTCGTCGGCGTCGACGTCTTCTTCGTCATCTCGGGCTTCCTCATCAGCGGGATCATCCTCCAGCGCCTGCAGAAGGGGACGTTCTCGATCGCCGACTTCTACGCGCGGCGCATCCGGCGAATCTTCCCGGCGCTGAGCCTGGTCCTCGTCACCTGTCTCGCGGTGGGGTGGTTCGTCCTCCTCCCCGGTGAACTCGCCGACCTGGGGGGCGATGTCGCGGCGGGGGCCGGCTTCGTCTCCAACATCAGGTTCTGGACGCAGACGAACTACTTCGGCCCCGACGTCGACGCCAAGCCGCTGTTGCACCTGTGGTCGCTCGGGATCGAGGAGCAGTACTACCTGCTCTGGCCGTTCGTGCTCGCCTTCCTGTGGCGCGGCTCGCACCGCGTGGCGCCGATGGTCGGGCTGATGGTCGTCTCCTTCGTGATCAGCCTCACGCTCTCGTTCACCGACGCACGCTCAGCCTTCTACCTCCCCGTCACGCGACTGTGGGAACTCCTGCTGGGGAGCCTGGTGGCGTACGCGGTCTTCGCCCACGGCGACCCGGCGCGCCTCGTCTTGCGCCTGACGACACGCGGAGGGGGCGACGCCGACGCCATGCGCATCGCGCACACCCGCGACGCCATGGCGTGGATCGGCCTGTCGCTGATCGCGCTCGCCCTGGCCCTCCTGCGAACGACGTCGGTCTTTCCCGGGGCGTGGGCCCTGCTCCCCACGGTCGGGACGGCGCTCCTCATCAGCGCCGGCCCCAAGGCGTGGGTGAATCGCACGATCTTGTCGCACCCGGCCGTCGTCGGCATCGGGCTGATCAGCTATCCGCTCTACCTGTGGCACTGGCCGGTCCTCGCGCTCATCCGCATCCACTACCCCGACGTCTCGTACGTCGCCAAGGGAGGGGCGCTGCTCGGCGCCTTCGTGGCGGCGTACCTCACCTATCGCCTGCTCGAGCGGTGGGTGCGCCACACCATCGGGACGCGGATCGTCGTCGCCCTGTGCACGGTGCAAGCGATGTTGCTCGCCGCCGGGCTGGTGCTCGTGTGGAAGGCGGGCTTTCCGGCGCGCGGCGACGCGGTCCATCGCCGCATCTATGCCGTGGACATCCATGCGACGGATGCCGATGCCACCCCTTCGGACACGATCGCCGGGCTGTGCATGATCATGTGGGACGAGCGGGCCTTCGACCCGCGGTGCTATACCCCACCGTCAGGCGCAAACCCGCCGCAGCACGTCGTGCTCTGGGGCGACTCGTTCGCCGCGCACTGGCGCCCCGGACTCAAGCGCATCCTCGGCGACTCGACGACGATCTCACAGATGACATCGGCGGGGTGCGCCCCCATCCTCGACTACGTGGAGGCAGCACGCCCCAACTGCGCCGTGCTGAATCGATTCGCGCTCGCGCGCATCGCCGAGCGCATGCCTGACGTGGTGGTCCTCAGCGGACGGTGGAGTTCCTATCCGGCCCATCCGCAGGTCTCGAAGACGCTCGACGCGCTCAAGGCGCTCGGTATCCCCCGCGTCATCCTCATCGGCTCCTCGGCCCAGTATCACCAGCCGGTCCCTCGATTGCTGCTCATGGCCCTGTCGAGCGGCGCGGCCCCTACGCGCATGCACCCGCACATGATGCCCAAGCTGCGCGAGGTCGACAGCACGCTGCGCGCGGTCGCAGCGCGCGGTGGCGCGTCGTTCATCGCGCCGCTCGACGCCCAGTGCACGGCACTCGGCTGCCTGGTGGCGCTGGACACCGGCGCGGTTGGGATCACCACGCGGGACGACGGACACCTGACGCCGGCCGGGGCGATCCACATCGCCGAACGCCTCTTCACCCCGGTGCTCCGACCGTAGGTGCATCGGCAGGCACGCGCGCAGCGCGTGCATCGCCGCCGATCCCGAAAACGAAAATGCGCGCTTTTCGCGCGGTCCTGCGCAATGCGGGGTGCGGTCGCTCACGCGGCCGAGCCCCCCTGCCCCTGCGCCCAGCTGCCGCTGGAGGACCCCGTGCCCATCATCCGTCGTCTGCTCGCCCTTTCGCTCCTGACCGTGGCGACCGCTGCCTGCGGTGGCGGGGGCGACTCGGGAACCAATCCCACGCCGCCCAACACGCAGGGGAGCCTCTCGATCGCCGTCTCCCCCGCAACGCTCCCGATCGAACAGGGGGCCAGCGGGACGCTGAACGCCTCGGTGACACGCGGCGGGAGCTTCACCGGCCCGGTGGTGCTGACCGCCGAGACGGTGCCGGCGGGGATCGCGGTGACGTTCAATCCCGCGACCGTCGCAAGCGGGGCGACGTCGTCGGCGATCACGGTCAGCGCCATCGCCACGGTCGCGCCGGGGAGCTACACCTTCGTGGTGCGCGCCCAGGGGAGCGGGGTCACCGACCAGACGGCAACGGTCTCACTCACGGTGACGGCCAAGCCGGCGATCGCGATGACGCTCGCCCCGGCCACGGCCTCCGCCGTGCAAGGCGGGACGACGAGCTACACCGCGAGCGTCGTGCGCACGAACTACACGGGCGCCGTGGCGATCGCGGTGAGCGGCGCGCCGGCCGGGGTCACGACGACGACGACCGCGAATGGCGACGTCACCACCATCGCGGTCAACGTGGCGGCGTCGACCGCCACCGGGACCTACGCGCTCACGACCACCGCGAGCGGGAGCGGGGTCACCGCCGTGACGGCGACATTCACCCTGACGGTGACCGCCCCCGCGGGAGCGTCGATCGCCCTCTCAGCCACGCCTAACGCCATCAGCGTGCAGGCCGGCGGGAGTGGCGTCGCGACGACCATCACCATCGCCCGCACGAACTTCGCCGGGACCGTAGTCGTCGCGGTGCAGTCGGGGCTCCCGGCGGGGGTGACGGCCACCAACAACCCGGCCGGCCCGGTGGTCGGCAACTCGGTCGCGGTCACCTTCACGGCTTCGTCAGCGGCCGTTCCGGGGACGTACAACGTCGTGTTGCAGGGGGCCGGCTTCCAGGCGACCCCGGGGACGGTGACCATCGCCCTGACCGTGACGACCGGCGCCGGCTCGTCGAGCGTCGCGCTCAGCGCCTCGCCGGCGACGCTCAACGTCGCGCCGGGGAGCACCACGTCGACCGTGCTCACGATTGCCCGCAGCAACTTCACCGGGACGGTGAATCTCGCGGCGTCAGGGGCGCCAACGGCGGTCACGCTCACCCTCACCACGACCGCCACCACCGGCTCGAGCGCCACGTTAGGCGTGGCGGTCGGGAGCGGCGCCGCGGTCGGGAGCTATCCCCTCACCGTCACCGCCTCGGGGAACGGGATCGCGACGACGCAGCTCTCCATCATCCTCGTCATCACGCAGGTCTCGTCAGGCGGGAATGTGGCGTGGACCTTCTGCAGCGTTACCGGCTTCCCGGTCTGGTTCGCCTACCAGGACGGCGGACCTTCCGCCCCGTGGACACCGGTGCAAATGGGGGCCGGCAACCGCTACGGCTTCGACATCGGGACGCGCGGCGCCGTCGCCTACGTGATACAGAACAACCCCGACAACTTCACGCTCAACATCGTGCACGGCACGCGCGCCGAACTCTCCGGTCAGGGGACGGGCCCCTGCCCGCCGCTGGGGACCTTCCTCAAGACCGTGAATGGGACCGTCACCGGCTTCCAGTCGGCCAACGACTTCGCGTCGGTCGCCGTCGGGAACGCATTCGCGCAGCTGTCGCCGACGCAGGCACAGCCCAACTTCACCATCACCGGTGTCCCCGATGGCGTGCGCGACCTCGTCGCCACCCGCTCGTCGTTCAACGCATCCAACGTCGCGAACCCGCTGACGCTCACCAAGATCTATCTCAAGCGCGGGATCAATCCCCCGAATCTCAGCTCGGTGGGGACGGTCGACTTCAACGGCCCCGAAGCCTTCGATCCCGCCAGCACATCGGTGACGATCAATGGGATCGCCGGCGGCGAGCAGGTGGCGGCGTCCAACACCTTCATCACGAACACGCTGTCGTACGGTTCGCTCGGCGCGGTCTCGCTCACCACCGGGTCGACGCTCACCATCCCCATCGTCCCGTCGGCGAAGACGGCGGCCGGGGATGTGCAGGCCATCGCCGTCAACGCGGCCACCATCTCCGGATCGTTAGCCACCCAGATTCGCTCGGTCACCGCGGCCTTCCGCGACCCGGCCAACGCCTCGGTGACGCTGGGCGCCGTGGTGGGGACGCCGACCATCTCGTCGCTGGCGAGCGCACCGTATGCCCGACTGCGTGCGCAGGTGACGCGGCAGAACGACTACCAGGACTTCTGGTCGGTCAACTTCACGCAGATCGCCACGTCGTCGCGGCGCGCCGTCTCGATCACGATGTCGGCGGCCTATCTCGGCGCCGGATCGACGCTCGATCTGGGCATCCCCGACTTTGCGGGGGTGAGCGGGTGGCAGAACACGTGGGGGCCGATTGCCGGCACCGTCACCACGTGGAATGTCGCCATGACGGGGTGGGTGTCGGCGAACGGCGGCCTGGTCGACGGCGCGCTGTACCGGATCGGGCAGCGGCAGGGCACGTTCACGCCATAGCCACCCGCCAACGAATCGCGGGGCCCGGTCGCTGCAGCTGGCGACCGGGCCCCGCGTCGTTAGGTGCGGTGCGTCGCAGCGCGTCTCCCTACCACTTGGGCGAGCGCTTCTCGATGAAGGCCTGCACCCCCTCCAGCGCGCTCTCTTCCATCATGTTGCAGGCCATCGTGCGCTCGGCGTC
>Ga0075156_10000420_pt1 | contig 21718 bp, 16 predicted proteins | sample JI81AbrownDNA_FD_70966 | JGI IMG/M metagenome (GOLD analysis project Ga0075156, IMG submission 70966) | Wastewater effluent complex algal communities from Wisconsin, to seasonally profile nutrient transformation and Carbon sequestration -... | ecosystem: Engineered > WWTP > Effluent > Algae...
ATATTGCCAACGGGATGACTCACTTTGAGTGGGAGGGCGTCAATCAAAAATTGACCGGCCAGTTAATGAATATTAAGCTTTCCTGGTCTGCAGCTCCAGGCTATGAAGAGGATCTGTCCAAGGTGATCATTTCAATCGTGGATATTTCTGACCGCAAACAGGCAGAGGCAGAAATCAGCAGACAGCTTTCTGAGCTGGAAACATTGTACGAAAGCGGGCTCGCCATCAGCCGTTTGCTCTCGCCCAAGGAGATTGCTCAAAAGGTGATCGAGATCCTTGATCGAAGAATGAACTGGCATCACATCGCCATTCGTCAATACGAGTCTGAAACGAACAGAGTGAATTTGCTCGCATTCAACCGGCCCGGCAAAGGTGCAAATGAAGCGGAAGAGTACATCTCTAAAATTAATGGAATCATTTCCACTCCAAATCAGGGATTGAGCGGCTGGGTAACCTTAAACGGGGTATCCATTCGCGTTCCTATTGTAAAAAGCGATTCACGCTATGTAAGTGTATTTGATGAAATCAACTCGGGAGTGTATGTGCCGATCAAGATCGGTGAGCGGGTGATAGGCTCCATTTCTGTGGAAAGCGAAAAAGAGGATGCCTTCACAGAAAATGATGAACGTTTACTGGAAACACTCGCCGGACAGGCGGCTATTGCCATTGAGAACGCGACCCTGTTTCTGACGACACAAAAAGAGATCACGGAGCGGCAGCAGGCAGAAGCTAGGCTTCAAATACAGGCAGAAGAACTACTACAACTAAACAATAAACTTGAACAACGTGTAAAGGAACGTACAGCCGAGATCGAAATTACCCGCAAGAGGCTTCAACTGGCAACAGATGCAGCCGGACTTGGTATTTGGGAATGGGAAATTGCAACCGGAAAAGTGCAATGGGATGCGCAAATGTACCGTATTTACGGCATCACGCCAGAGGAATTTGACGGAAACATTGAGACTCAATTGAAATTCATTCACCCTGAAGATCAAGGTATTTTGTTGAGCGAAGCCCAAAAGATCATACAAAATAGTGAAACCAATTTCAAGATCGAACACGGTATTATTCGTAAAGATAACAAAAACCGCCGGCTACTTGAACAGGCTGTAGCGACTTTTGACCAAAGGGGATTTTTGGAAAATATCATCGGCATTGTAGATGACATCACTCCACAAAAGAAGGCGGAGCAGGATTTGCGTGAAAGTGAAGCCTACGCGCGTAAGTTATTTGATGCCTCGCCAGACCCCATCTCCGTATCCGACACAAGCGGAGTCATCATCGATATCAACCGTCTGTTCGAGCAGCAGCACCAAATTCAACGTGAGGAAGTGCAAGGCAGGCATATTTCAGAATTGAACATCTTCCCGCCTGAACAACTGGTGAAATTCAACAGCTATATGATGGACATCCTAAAAGGAAAAGACGTCTCTCCTGTTGAACTTATTTTCAATCACCCTGATGGCGCGATGCACACGCTTGAAATGAACTCCTACCCCATCGAATTCAAGAGCGCTCAACTCATCTTAAGTACCACTCGTGACATCACCGTCCACAAAAAAGCTGAGGACTCTCTGCGAGTGGCTAATGCCGAAATGGAACGCGCACTGCGCATCAAAGATGAGTTCCTCGCCAATATGAGCCATGAATTGCGAACCCCGCTTAACGCCGTTTTGGGAATGGCTGAAAGCCTTGAGGAGCAGATCGCGGGTCCGCTCAACGAGAAGCAGATTAAATACATCCGTACCATTAGCGAAAGCGGAAGGCATCTGCTCGAGCTTATCAACGATATTCTTGATCTATCAAAGATCGAAGCGGGGCGGCTGGAATTAAACATATCTCAGGTATCTGTTACCTCGCTTTGTGAAGCGAGCATGCGCATGGTGAAAGAACAGGCGTTAAAGAAAAACCAGACGGTATCTCTGACGATAGACCCGGAAGTAAAGCACATTCTGGGAGATGAGCGCCGCCTCAAACAGGCTCTCGTCAACTTGTTAAGCAACGCAGTCAAATTTACTCCAAACGACCAGCAGGTTGGTGTGGAAGTTAAGGGAAACATCCGCAACCAAACCGTTACCTTTACAGTTTGGGATAAAGGCATAGGCATGGCTCCGGAAGAACTAAAGCTGATCTTCAAACCATTTGTTCAATTAGACGCCGGGCTTGCGCGCGAATTTTCAGGCACGGGGCTGGGGCTGGTGTTGGTGGCACAAATGATCCGCTTGCACGGCGGCAGCGTAAGCGTGGAAAGCAAACAAGGGCAGGGCAGTCGCTTCTCCATCACCCTGCCCTGGGTGGATGTTTCGATGGGATCTCCAGCGAAGGCTCTGCCGCAGAAAACCGAATCAGGCGCAAACCTGGTTGAGAAGCGAAATGAAAAAATCCTTATCGTCGAGGATACAGATTCCATCATCATGTTGTTGAGTGAATATCTGCGCTATAAAGGTTATCAAATTCTGATTGCCCGTAACGGCATGGAAGGGGTAAACCTTGCACGTAAAGAAAAGCCCGATCTTATTCTCATGGATGTGATGATGCCGGTCATGAATGGTGTGGAAGCCACTGAAAAAATCCGCGCTGAAAAAGACCTGCTGGATATTCCGATCATCGCATTAACCGCGCTGGCGATGGCTGGTGACAGGGAACGCTGCCTGAAAGCGGGCATGAATGATTACCTGAGCAAACCTGTTCAAATGAAGGAATTGGAAAACCTGATTTTGAAACACCTACAAATAAAAAATGCGCCTCCAACTTAACCGAGAGCGGATTCTGTTCCATCGGCATGTCCCACCCGACTGGCATGCTTCACGCCATTATTACGTGGAAACCGTGCAGAGCAATTCAAAACGTTAGGGGTTCACTAAAATGAACGATTGGAGTTTACATGGGCAAAACGACAAAAGCAGAACTGGAAGAGGAATTAGCGCGGGCAAATCAAAAAATTTTCGATTTGGAAAACCGGTTCCTGCATACAACGGAAGAAGAAGTTCGCGCGAGCGAAGAGAAATACCGCCTGCTTGCTGAAAACATATCGGATGTAGTCTGGGTGTTGGATACAGCTACCATGCGGTTTAAATACGTCAGCCCATCTGTTAAGAAATTGCGCGGCTACACAGTGGAAGAAGCGCTCAGCCAAAGTTTTGAAGAACAAATGGTCCCTGAGTCATTTGCAAACATCATGGCGAAATACCCCAAACGAATGGAAAATTTTCTAGCAAACGACCCCTCTGCTGTGACGAAAGTGGATGAGATATTGCAGCCGCGCAAAGATGGCAGTACAGTTTGGACAGAGATCGTCTCCACCTTTATAAAGAATAAAGACGGCGGGTTGGATATTCTGGGCGTTTCACGCGACATCTCGAAACGCAAAGCGGCCGAAAAAACATTGAGGGAAAATGAGACCTACCTGAAAAGTTTCTTTGAAAACGCGGGCAGCCTGATATGGATCAAGGATATACAAGGGCGCTTTGTTTCCGTAAATAAATTAACGGAAATCACCCTAAAAACTCCGCGTGAGCAGATCATTGGCCGAACCCTGCATGAAATTTTTCCACAAGGCGAGGCGAACTCCCATACAGAGAATGATCGGCTTGTACTTAAAACCGGCCAGATCATGGAGTTTGAAGAAACTGATATTCTCAACGGCGTTTCACATTCATATTCATCAACCAAATTCCCGCTGCGAGACTCTCATGGGATGATCTACGCCCTCGGAGCCATCTCCACAGATAACACCCACCGTAAACAAGTTGAAATGGCTCTGCGGGAAAGTGAAGAGAAATACCGCAATCTGGCGGAGGAACTTGAAAAACATGTTATGGAACGGACGTATGAAATACAAAGTGTGCAACGCCGTTTGGAAGTTGCCGCCAAAGCTGCCGAACTGGGAATTTGGGATTGGAACATTATTACCAATCAATTAATTTTCGACGATCAAATGCACGTCATTTACGGCACAGACCCCAAGACATTTGATGAGACGATTGAGGGTTTCATAAAAATCGTCCACCCAGAAGATGCCAATAATTTAATGTCACTCGCTCAAGCCGTATTAAATGGAGACATCCACTACCATATACAGTATCGAATTATCCGTGGCGATAAATCGATACGACATATCAAGGCATATGGCACAGTACTATACAATAAACACAGCAGGGCAGAGCACGTCATCGGCGTGGTGATGGACATTACGCAGGATAAGGAAGCCGAAGAGACCCTGCGCCTCGCAAACCTGGAGTTGGAACGCGCCATGCGTGTCAAAGATGAATTTCTTGCCAACATGAGCCATGAACTGCGCACCCCGCTCAACTCCATACTGGGCATTTCTGAAAGTTTGGAAGAAAAAGTGGCTGGGGAGATCAACGAAAAACAAGGAAAATATCTGCGCATCATCAGCGAAAGCGGACACCATTTACTAAATCTGATCAACGACATTTTGGATCTCTCCAAGATAGGAGCAGGCCGTTTGGAACTCAACCTCTCCCAGTTTTCGGCTGAGGCGCTTTGCCAGTCCAGCATGCGTATGATTAAGGAACTTGCCCAGAAAAAGAAACTGACCGTTTCATGCAAGTTGGACGACAAAGTTAAAACCATTTATGGAGATGAGCGGCGTCTCAAACAAATTCTTGTAAATTTATTAAGTAATGCCGTAAAATTCACACCAGAAGGTGAGAGCATGGGGTTGGAAATTACAGGAAATGCGGAGGAAAATCAAATCACCATTTGTGTATGGGATAAGGGCATTGGCATTTCAGAACATGACCTCTCCCTTCTTTTCAAACCGTTTGTACAATTAGACAACAGGTTTTCACGTGAAGCAGGCGGCACCGGGCTGGGGCTGATGCTCGTCTCACAGTTGGCGCGCCTGCACGGCGGAAATGTTAGTGTGCAAAGCCAGTTGGGCAAAGGCAGCTGCTTTTCGATTAACCTGCCCTGGCACATAGGCCAGATAGACGAACTTGATACACAACTTGAAGATGATGGTATGTTGTCGCTAACTAGCCTGCCGGCACAGCATTTAACTGCCAAAATATTATTGGTTGAAGATATGGAATCCATTATTCTATACATGCAAGATTATCTCGAATCAAAAGGGCATCATGTCAGCGTGGCGCGCAATGGACACGAAGGTACCCTATTCGCAAAAAAACTGCTGCCTGATATCATTCTGATGGATATCCAAATGCCCAGCATGGATGGCTTTGAAGCCACAAGACAGATCAGGGCAGAGGCATCTCTAAAAAATACTCCGATCATTGCACTAACTGCACTAGCCATGCCTGGAGACCGCGAAAAATGTATTCAGGCCGGAATGAACAGCTACTTGAGCAAGCCCGTTGATCTTAAAGAACTAAACCGACTTCTAAACACCTATATTGAGCACAAAGGAGAAAAACTTGAACAGTAAGGTTCTAATCGTCGACGATGAACCCACTGCGCTTGCCACCCTAGAGGCCATTCTCACCGGAGATGGCTACCAGCTTGAATTTGCTTCCAACGGGAATCTCGCAATTGAAAAGGCGGAGCAGTTATTACCTGACTTGATCCTGCTGGATGTAATGATGCCCGGCATGAACGGGTTTGAAGTATGTCAACGCCTCCGTGCCACGCCGAAGCTTGCTGAAGTCCCGATCATCATTCTCACAGCCCTGGATGATCGTTCCTCCCGCCTGCAAGGCATCGAAGCAGGCGCAGATGATTTCCTCATCAAACCTGTAGACCGCCAGGAACTACGGCTGCGGGTTGGCACTATTTTGCGGCTAGACCGTTACCGTACGCTCTCCATTCAACGAGAGAACCTGCGTAAAATGGCAGAGCATGTGGTCAACGCTCAGGAACAGGAGCGCAAACGATTATCCCGTGAACTGCATGATGATCTTGGTCAGGCATTGATCGCTCACATGCTGCGCCTGCAAAACCTGCGTGCCGAAATCTCCAGACAGGACGAATTGATAAACAAAGAACTGGATGGTTTAATCGCAGATACAAATCAGACCATTGGAAAGATGCGCCAACTCGCTCAGGACATCCGCCCGACCATGCTTGATACGCTTGGGCTTAAGACCACCCTGCAAAACCACTGCCGCGAATACAGCATTCGAACCGGCCTGCCGATAACGCTGGAAATAGATGAAAAACTCCCCGAGCTTTCAGATATTTACTCGATCACTCTCTATCGACTTTTACAGGAAACACTGACCAATGTGATCAAACACTCAAAAGCAAACCATATTTGGGTGGATCTCACAATGGATGAACAGGAAATCATCCTAACCGTACAAGACAACGGGCAGGGCTTTATCATGGATGAAACGACCACAGCCAAGGGCATTGGGCTGACTGGTTTACACGAAAGACTATTACTTGTAGGCGGGAATTTACTCGTCACTTCTGCACATGGAAAGGGCACCATTATTTCGGCGCACCTCCCAATTGAAATGCATGTAAAGGAACAGACATGATTCGAGTTCTGCTTGTTGAAGACCATGCTCTCGTTCGGGCTGGTTTGCGGGCGCTATTGGAGCGGGCTGGTGATATTCATGTCCTTGGAGAAGCCTCGAACGGACAGGAAGGTGTGGAACAGACCAGAGAGCTCAAACCGGATGTTGTCATTATGGATATTATGATGCCCCGCCTAAACGGCATTCAAGCGGCAGAGCATATCCAAAGCATGAAACTCTCGGCGCAAGTTCTGCTGCTCTCCATGTATTCAGAGGAGGGTCTTGTTCACCAGGCACTGCAAAGCGGCGCAAAAGGATACGTTTTGAAAACCTCGGTGAGTGAGGAATTGTTACAGGCTGTACGCATTGTGGCACGCGGAGAAACATATTTAAGCTCTGCGATCTCCTCCATAGCCACAGATGGAACATTTCATCCAAGTGCATCACAAAGCGCCAATCCAATAGACAACCTATCCCCGCGTGAAAAAGAGATCTTGCAATTAATAGCCGAGGAACATACCAGCATGGAAATTGCACAAATGTTATTCATCAGCGAAAAGACGGTTGAGAAACACCGTGCCAACCTAATGGAAAAACTGCATGTACGCAACCTTGCGGGGGTGGTTCGACTCGCCATTAAGTACGGATTAATTGATAAGGATCTGTAATTAAAATGGGGGGTTCCCTGTATGGCGGATTTTGTTGTGCAAAAATATACTTTGGTGATCAAGGAGTAAATTATGTCCAGCACTATCTTAATCGTGGATGATGAAATTTCAGGTTTGCATACCCTCGAATCCATTTTGGATGGGCAGGGATATCAAATCGTGATGGCTCAAAGCGGGCCGGAGGCTCTGGAAAAAACGCGTGCATTGCTGCCAGATGTGATCCTACTGGATGTGATGATGCCAGGCATGGACGGTTTCGAAGTCTGCCGCTCCATTCGGAACGATCCGCTGCTCGCCGAGATACCGATCATCATGCTGACGGCTCTGGATGACAGGAAATCTCTTTTGATCGGGCTTGAATCCGGTGCAGACGACTACATCACCAAGCCGTATGATCGTTATGAACTACGCGCTCGCTTGCTTGGCATCACACGCTTGAATCGCTATCGAAAGCTACTGAATGAACGTGCCAACCTCGAAGAAGCGCATAATAAATTATTATCTGCCTATGATGCCACTATCGAAGGCTGGTCTCACGCCATGGATTTACGCGATAAAGAGACGGAAGGTCACACCCTGCGTGTGACGGAGTTATCAGAAAAGCTCGGCAGGATCATGGGGATTGATGAAGAAGAGCTCGTATATATGCGTCGCGGCGCACTGCTTCATGACATTGGAAAACTCGGTGTACCGGACTCCATTCTTCTGAAGCCTGATAAATTAACAGATGAAGAATGGATAATCATGCATCAACATCCCAAATATGCTTATGACATGATTCAGCCCATCGAATACCTTCGGCCAGCATTGGACATTCCCTTCTGCCACCACGAAAAATGGGACGGCGGCGGCTACCCCCGCGGATTACAGGGAAATGACATTCCACTCTCAGCCCGCATCTTCGCGATTATCGATGTTTGGGATGCACTGACCTCTGACCGCCCCTACCGTCCGGCATGGGACAGGGCAAAAGTGATGGAATATATAAAGCAACAATCCGGAAGGCATTTCGACCCGTATGTTGTAGAGCAATTTATCAAGATGATGGAGTTTGAATCCTGATAAAATTAATATATGAAATCACTTCCTGAATCTCTTATTGAAATCCGTGAGCACAGCGGGCCTGATTACCAGCCGCTAATAGATTATCAAAACTGGCGCGTGGCAATAATCAACTACACAACTGACCTTACGCCAGATAAGATCAACCGAATGCAAAAACATACAGAGACCGACGAGGTCTTTGTATTAATGACAGGGCATTGCATCTTATTTGTTGGTGAAGGGGAGAAAACTGTAACAAAAGTACATGCTGTGGACATGGAGCCGTACAAGGCTTACAACATAAAACGCGGTGTATGGCATTCGCACACATTCAGCGAAGATGCGCGCGTGCTGATCGTGGAAAACCGTGATACGGTATATGAAAATTCTCCTTTCGTGCCATTGTCAATCGAACAACAAAAAGAGATTGTGGAATTAACAAAAAAACTTTGGGGCTAAAGAAAGAGGGAAGAAGAAAGGTTTTCACTATTCTTCTTCCCTCTTTCTTCTTACTTCATTCTATCCAAATTCAAACGTAGGCATCCCCTCAAATTTTGTGACCACCTTGAATAACCCGCCGGAGAGCGGATATTTTTTTAAGTCTGCTTCGCTCATGCCTTTTCGCGCAGAAGTGACGTATAACTCATTTCTGTTTTTTCCACCAAACACGCAAGCAGAGGATTGCAAAGCAGGGATGGAAATTTGCTCAAGCAATTCGCCTGAATTTGGATTCCACCTTGTGACCTGCGCCCCACCCCACATGGCGATCCAGAGATTACCGTCCATGTCGGAGGTCATGCCGTCAGGCCAGCCAAGGGATTCAGAGACATGGATCACAGCGCGCGGGTTGGCAATTTGCCCTGTGCTAACATCGTAATCAAAAGCTTTCACGATCCGTGTGGGAGTATCAATGTAGTAAAAAGTTTTATAGTCAGGACTCCACGCGAGGCCGTTGGAGATGGTGACACCGCTGAATAAAGTTTGCACAGCTTTCCCATCAAACGAATAGAACGAGCCATTGGGGTCTTTCTCGTTCATATCCATGGTGCCAGCGAGGAAGCGGCCAGCGGGGTCACACTTACCATCGTTGACGCGGTTGGTGGCCGATTCTTTCAAAGCGGCGAGAACTGTCTGCTGGGACGAAGCAGGCCTGCCCTGAGTTTGACCGAAGGGTGCAAAATCCACGAATGAGGCGCGGCTTTGGGCTTCCCCTTCGAGGACGGTGCCGCTCAATCCGAGGATGAGATTCCCATTCTTGCATGGAGCAAGACATCCGATCATGTCATCCAATTGGGCAAGGAGTTCAACGCCTGCATAAATTCTTTTTTCAAGAATATCTACCCAATACAAAGTTTGGGTTTTCGCATCCCACGCGGGGCCTTCGCCCAATGTGGCTTTTGCATCGAAGATCAATTCAGCATTCATTAGAACCAATTCCGTTTGTAAAAGACATAAGTTGCAAGAGCGGTCAGGCCGAGTGAGAGGCCAATGACGGTAAGAAAGGCGTAAGGTTGTCCTTCGCCGGGCAAGGCAACGTTCATTCCATAAAAAGATGCAACAATGGTCGGCATGTTAAGGATGATGGTGAGAGCCGCCAGCGCCTTCATCACCACATTGAGGTTGTTGGAGATGATCGAGGCGAAGGCGTCCATCATGCCTGAAAGAATTTCTGTGGCAATGCTGGTCATTTGAATGGCTTGTTGGTTTTCAGTGAGTACATCCTCCAACAGATCCTGATCTTCTTCATAGTAATTGAATAACTGCGTTCTCTGTACGCGCTCCATCATCACTTCGTTGGAGCGAAGTGCGGTGGCAAAATAGGTCAGGCTTTTTTGATACTTGAGCAGCTCAAGCAGCTCACGATTCTGCGTGGATTTTTGCAAACGATCTTCCACAACCTCGGTGGCGCGGTTGATCTCACGCAACAGATTCAAGTAACGGGCTGCCGTTTCAAGGAAGATATACAAAGCCAGCCGGTAGCGTTTACCGGTCTTCATTAGACGGTACTTTCCATTCGTCAGAGCTTTTATGATATCGCTGTCATATCGGCAAACGGTGATGATGCGGTTTCCTAAAATCATGATGCCCAAAGGCACCGTGTTGTAGGGAATATCACTGTCAGGCTGATAAATGGGAATGCGAAGCAGGATGAAGGTGTACTCTTCATCACGTTCCATACGCGCCATTTCATCCTGGTCGAGGGAATAATTAATATAGTCCATATCCATCCCCCAATTCACCAGCTTTTCCATTTCTTCGGGCGTTGGGTCTACCACATTTACCCATGCGCCGTTGGCAATCGTTTCTATTTTTTCAAGCCCCTGCTCGGTGGTTTTACAAATGGTCAGCATGACTGCCTCCTTGCGTGAATTGACATCACGCAAAGGCACATGCCTGTTACGTGATGAGTATTAACAGATTAAACGCGGGCCATCCGCCTATACTGGGCGGATTATTATCAGAATTACCTAAGTCGCTCTCGTCAGTTGTGTACATGGTTTCTTAACCGCGCCAATTTTACGCCCGTTGATGGAATTGCACAACCATTGTCTTATTATGATTTTTTATATCGGCAACAAAGCCAATGGACGCAAACCCGCCTCAGCCTTAACTGCGGCATGGTTCAACACCCCAGGCAATTTCTCCCCTTCTACCCACCCGACGATAAACCAGCGAGCTACTTTTGCAAAGCAGAATCTAGATTCTCTTCAAATACGCCAATGCCTGAAACAACACAGCCACATTCAGCGCGTGGAGAAATTTGCCCTGCCGCGCCATTTCAATCAACTCCTCCAGCGGCACAAGCTGCACATCGATCTCTTCAGCTTCATCCAAATGCTGTGTGCCGGTCAGTTCCACATCGGTGGCGAGATAGCAGTACAACGTATTCTGCTGAATCGCAGGGTTCGGATACAGCCTACCCACCTCGATGATCTTCCCTGCAGAATAGCCCGTCTCTTCCATCAACTCGCGCTTCGCCCCCTCCAGCGGATTCTCGCCATCGTCCACCACACCGCCGGGGAGTTCCAGCAAGACCTCCCGCACACCATGGCGATATTGTTTGACGAGCACCACTTCATTCTTTTTGGTGATCGCAACCACATTTGCCCATGCATCAAATTCAAATACATAGGCGTTGTATGGCTTGCCGCTCGGAAGCTCACAACTATCCATACGGAATTTTGGAAACAACTGGCGAGACTTGAGAATTTTCCACGGGGTAATGGACATGGTGTACGCTTCCTCTTTACTTCATAGAATTAACCAACATTTCAACCAGCCCATTATAATTTCCCCATGCCTATTACAACTGACTCCGTCCGCACGTATTATGATGAAAACACAAACCTCTTCCTGAAATTCAGCGGGCACAAACAAGCCCAGAACATTCACCGCACCCTGTGGATGCCCGAAACGAAAAGCATTGAAGATGCGCTCAACACATCCAACGCGCTCATCAAAGCGGAGATTGAATCTGTCGCCCAAACAAATGCCAGTATTGCCGATCTCGGCTGCGGCGTGGGCGCGAGCCTGTTCTACATCCACCCGCGTTTGCAAAACCCCGCCCCCGCGCTGGGATTAACTCTCAGCCCTGTGCAGGCAAAACTCGCACAAGAGTCTGCAAAGCAACTCGGCTTGCAAGATCAAATCCGCTTTGCCGAAGGGGATTTCACATCCGTGCCGCTGCCCAGTGAATCATTGGACGCAGTCTATTCTGTCGAAGCCGTTTGCCACGCCGTTGACCCTGAAAAATATTTCAAAGAAGCGGGTCGACTGCTGCGCAAAGGCGGCAAACTCATTCTCGTGGACGATTATCAAGCGGCGCGCTCATTCTCTTCAAATGAAACCAAATGGCTGAAAGCCTACATTGACGGCTGGTATGTCCCTGGCGTGCGGACGGTGGAACAAACGATTGCGTTTGCAAACAATCACGGACTCCGACTCAAAAAGAACGAGGAACTCACGCCTCATCTTCGTCTGCGCAACCTGCCCGACCTGCTCGCCCGCACGCTGCTCTTCCTCGGCGAGAAACTTCCCATCAAACATGCCATTGTCCCATCCATGCTGGGGAGCATGGCATTGCAGCAATGCCTGCACATGAAAATCGTAGAGTATCGCTTTTTCGTGTTTGAAAAGACAGAAGATTGACGACGGACCATAGACCGCAAACAAACGTGGTCAATCGTCCATCGTCTGTGGTCGCACGCCCATGAAAACCATCACCCTCCTCACCAGCGGCACTCGTGGCGATGTGATTCCATACATCGCGCTCGGTGAAGGCTTGCGCAATGCGGGCTACAACGTCCGCATTGCGGCGCCGCGTGGGTTTGCAAATTTATTCAACAACATAGGCGGGGCGACCCCACCCCTACAATTTTCACCATTCGACGGCAACCCCACCGATCTGCTCATCGAGCAAGGCGACCAGACGCCGATGACCCTCGGCACAAATCCGATTCGATCCATCCAAGCCACGCGCGCATTTTTGCAAAAAGCCCGTCCGCTGTATCGCCGCATGTTGCACAGCGCCGCCGAAGCCTGCCGTGGCTCAGACCTACTCATTCACGGCTTGCCTACCATTTGGGGCGCGCACATCGCCGAAGGTCTCGGCATTCCCGCCGTCCGCGCAAATTTACAGCCCCTCACCCCCACCCGAGAATTTCCATCCACCCTTCTCCCTTTTCGTTTTTCTCTTTTTGGAATTGGAAATTGGTTCTCGCATTGGGCAGTGACTCAAATCACCTGGCTTTCGTGGCGCTCGGAAATCAACCACGCGCGTCACGCGGACTTTGGGCTGGCACCTGCCCATCTGCTTGATCCTTCCCTTCAAGCGGACTCTGCCCAACCTCTCACCCTCAACGCCTTCAGTGAAATTGTCGTCCCTCGCCCAAAAGACTGGAATGCCAACCAACTGATCACTGGTTACTGGAGACTGCCCGCACCAGAATGGACACCACCCAAAGAACTACAAAACTTCATCGGTTTAGCAAAGAACCCCATCGCCATCGGCTTCGGCAGCCCGGGCACGCAGGGATACTTACCCATGCTCGAAGGAGCCTTGCATATCGCAAACGCCCAAGCTGTGTTGAATCTCCCAACCAAATGGCACGGAGAAATAAAATCCAAAAACATCTTCCCCATCGAATACATCCCGCATAACTGGTTGTACCCGCGAGTCAGAGTCGCCATCCACCACGGCGGCGCAGGGACAACCTCCGCGAGTTTGCACGCAGGCATTCCCACCATCACCCTGCCCCTCGCCATTGACCAATTCTTCTGGGGCGAACGGGTTCAGAAATTAGGCGTAGGCATGTCCATTCTGCAAAGGAAACTCAACCCGCAAAATCTCGCGCAAGCGATTACGGAAGCATTGAATAATCAAGAGATGAGTTTAAAATCAAAAGTAATTAGTACATCTCTAAACAAAGAAAATGGGATTGAAACTGCTGTAAAACAAATCATAAAACTACTGTAATAACCCCGAAGGGGTGAAACGATTATAGAAACCAGAAAAATAAAAACAAACCCCGAAGGGGTGACATATTTTCACAAACCAATTCCATCCCTTCGGGATTAGAAACCCGCCACGCCATTCTAGAATCATTCCATCCCTTCGGGATTATTTCTTCGCAACGAGATAATTGCCACAATCAATGCAAACGCTGAAAACACACTTCCCAACCAATACGGCGCGGAGATGGCGATGACATCGAAAGAAATGCCTGCAATCGTGGGACCAAAAATATTCGTCAGCGCCAGCAGGGTTTGATTGCCGCCCATAAGCCGCCCTTGCTCATTTTCAGGGACTCGCAGCGAGACCAACGCAGTCAGCGACGGGATGCTGATGCCTGTACCCAATGCAACAACCGCCACAGCCGGGAAGATCATCCACGCGGCAGGGACGAATGCCATGCCCGCCAAACCGACGACCATGAAGAAAAGCCCAGCAGGGACAAGTTTGCTTTCGCCGAAACGTGCCTGCAATTTGGCGAATAAAATTCCCTGCACGATCACGCCGCACAAACCGACATACAAATAGAAATAACTATTCTGCGCGGGAGTCCAGCCGAAGCGAGCATTCGAGAAAAGCGGAAAATTCGTCTGCAAGCCGGCGAAGGCGAGGTTGAGCAGGAAAAGCACAACCAGAAAACGCTGAATATTCTTCTGGCGAAAAATACTGGTGAATTGCCCCGCCCAACTAAAGACTTGCGAAAGCGGCTTGCTCTCGCGGCGGTCTGAGGATAATGATTCGGGGAGGAAAAAGAATCCGAAAGCCGAATTGGCAAAGGTTAAGAAAGAGGCGACGAGCGCCGGGACGCTGAGTCCGTATCCGCTGAGAAGTCCACCGAGGATGGGACCCGCCATAATCCCCAATCCAAAAGCGAGTTGAGAATAATTGATTCCCTTGGCGCGATTTTCGGCAGTGGTGGTGTCGGCAACGTAGGCGTGAGCGAGTGTGAGGTTTGAGCCAGTGAGACCGTCGATGAAGACCGCCAGAAAAATGATGGGCAGCGAATTTGCCAAGCCCAGCAAAAGATAGGACGTGCCCGTGCCGAGCAGGCAAAGCAGCAAGATCGGTTTGCGTCCGTAACGGTCGGAGAGCGCGCCGAGAATGGGACCCGAGACAAGTTGAATGGTGGAATACATCGACATCAACCCACCCGCGATGGCGGCGCCGCCATCTTGCGCCTGCACGAAGAACGGCAACAGCGGCAGCATAATGCCGTAGCCGAGCATGTCTACAAAAACGGAAACGAGGATGATGAAGAAGGAAGGAGGCAAGGGCGGTTTTCAGTAATCAGTGGGTAGAAAGTAAGTTTGATTTCAACTCACTATTTTCTTTTCTAAAATCGTTCGAGTTGGAATGGCTGTACGTTGAGTGCAGTGTCTCTGCCGTTGAGCAGTTCAGCAATCACCTGCCCCGTGCCCAACCCAAGCGAAAGCCCGAGCATGGCGTGACCCGTGGCGAGGAAAAGATTTTCATGCTTCGGTGATTTGCCAATGATCGGCACGCCATCAGGCGTGGTGGGGCGCAAGCCCGCCCAGGTTTCTTTCACATCCAGTTTTTCGTCGAGGCGCAAATATTCACGCGCAGAGTTTTCGATTCGCTCAAGCCAAACGGGATTCGGCTCCATGTTGGAATTGCCCACCTCAAGCCGACCTGTGAAACGCAACACCCCATCCATCGGCGAAACAGCGATTCGGCGTTCGCCCAAAATCAACGCATGGCTCGGCATGATTTTATTTGCAGACATGGTCAGGCTGTATCCGCGGGCAGGTTGGATGGGAATATTTAACTTCAAATCTTTGGCAACGGATGGACTCAATGCGCCCGCCGCGAGGATGACTTGCTCCGCCTCAAACTCACCCGCGCCTGTTCGCACAACCCGAACCTTTCCCCCCGCTGATTCAAATCCCGTCACTGCCGTGTTCTCCAACAATTCCGCGCCCATCTCGCGGACGCGGTCACTTAATAATTTTAGAAACACCGCAGGGTTGAGATGTGAGTCGCCAGTAAAATGCACGCCGCCGATGATGTCATCCAACGCGGCGGGTTCGATCTCGTGTATTTTATTTTTGTCATACACGCTGACGGGGATTCCATGCTTCTGCATGAACTCGCCTTCGTGCTGTCCATCGTGCAGCGCTTTTTCAGTTTTATATAAAAAGAGCAAGCCTTTTTCCTGATACGAGCAATCGAATTTTTCTTCGGCAACGATCTGTGCAAAGTTCTTCGCACTCAGTTGACCAAGCTCATTTAACGGCTTGAGATTTTTTTGCACATTGCTTTCATTACATGCCAGCACAAACTTCAAAAGCCATGAAAGATAATTTGGATTCAGGCTGACCTTCATCCCAAACGGACTGTGCGCGGGGTCGAGCATCCACTTGAGGGCAGAGGTCACCACCCCCGGCGCGGCCAGTGGAATGATATGACTTGGCACAATATGCCCCGCATTGCCCGATCCGCTGCCTTTGCCGATTTCTTTGGCGTCAATAATTGTGACTTTGCGCCCTGATTTCAAAAGGTAATATGCGCAGCTTAATCCAACGGGTCCGCCGCCGATGATGAGTACATCATGTTTTGAATTCATTCAATCTCCGATAAGACGATGGACGATAGACCATTGACCACGGTGCTATCGTCCATCGTCCATGGTCTATCGTCTAAATACCTTTGCCGAACGGATCGCGTTCATCTACCAAGATCGTGCCCTCGGACATGACCCATGCTTCGCCTGTGATGGTTGGGATGATCTTGTCGCCATCCAATTGCACACTGCCTTCGAAGATACTGCCGACGACGCTTTGCTGTTTCCAGATTTGTCCCACTTGCAATTTTCCATCGCCATATAAACAAGCGAGCTTTGCGCTGGTGCCTGTGCCGCAGGGGGAGCGGTCGTAGGCTTTGCCCGGGCAGAGGACAAAACTTTTGCTGTCCGCCTCTGGCGTGGATGCGAATAACTCGACGTGGTCGATCTCTGCGCCGTTCGCGCCGGTGATTCCATCCGCGGTAAACTGCTCACGCACGCGCCATGAAAATTCAGTCAGCGCTTCGAGGTTTTGCATGTTGACATCAAGTCCGTGGTCGTGAGTCAGGAAGAACCAGTTGCCGCCGTAGGCTACATCGCCGTGGATGGTTTTGCCATCAACGGTGACTGGGATGTGAGTCAAGTGGCGGTAGGCGGGGATGTTTTGCACGGAGACTTTGTTGGGATAGTCACCCACCCTCACCCCTAGCCCCTCTCCCGTGGGGAGAGGGGAACTGTGCAGAGTCGCTTCAACAACCCCAACGGGAGTTTCAACGCGAATAACTCCAGGCTGGACTTTGCCCAAATATGCCAGTGATGCAATGAGACCAATCGTGCCGTGTCCACACATGCCGAGGTAGCCGACGTTGTTGAAGTAGATGACGCCGAATTGACAGGTCGGGTCGGCGGGCGGGACGAGGTATGCGCCGACGAGCACGTCTGAGCCGCGGGGTTCGAGCAGGACGGTGCGACGCAGGTCGTCGTGATTCTTTTTCAGCGTGGATAATTTGTCAGCAACGGAACCAGTTCCGAGGTCGAAGGGAAGCGAGGGTATTAATCGCGTGGGTTCGCCGCCAGTGTGGGAATCTAAGAAGGGGATTTTTTTCATGGTGTGTGAGTCCAACGTCTAACGTCTAACGTCGAAGGTCAGACGTTAGACGTTTAACGTTTTGAAGATGCGCTCAAATTCCTTGCGGTCGTCATCGGTTAGGGGCAAGAGAGGCTGGCGTGGATTGCCGACGGGGATGCCGCGCAGTTCGCAGCCGACTTTGACCTTTTGAGTGTAGCCGCCGCTTTCCATGTTGCGGAGGAGAGGCAGGAGGCTGTCCATGTGTTTGCGGGCTGTGACGAAGTCGTTGGCGAGCGCGGCTTCGAGTACGTTGTAATGTTCGAGCGGAGCGCAGGACGCGGCGCCGCCGATCCATGAGGTGGTGCCCCACAGGAAGTAGTCGAGCGCCTGATCGTCGGAGCCGCAGATCATTTGATAGCGGTCGCCGTAGCGTAGACGAAACTCGTAGACGCGGGACATGTCGCCGCTGGCTTCTTTGATGCCGATGACATGGTCGTATTTGAGCAGACCGTCCATCACTTCGTAGCTGACTTCGGTGCCTGCGCGCCAGGGGAAGTTGTAAAGCACCATGGGAATTTTGACGGCTTTGGCGACGGCTTCGTAATGCGCGAGCAGTTCGCATTGGTTGGGACGTGAATACGGCGGGACGGCGACCATGAGCGCGTCGTAACCCATGCCCTCGGCGATCTGCGAGTAGCGGACAACGTCGCGCGTGGCGCCAGAGTTCGTGCCTGCAATCAGCGTCACCCGCCCGTTGACCTTTTCTTTGGTGAATTTGAAAATCTCCAGCCGTTCGGCTTCGGTGAAGGCGTAGACCTCGCCCGTGGTGCCGCCAGGGACAAGCCCTGCGATCTTGTTTTGGATTAGATATTCAATGAGTTGTTCAAGGACGGGGTAGTTGATGCTTTCGTCCGCGTTGAAAGGGGTGACGATGGGGGCGTATATTCCTTTGAGTTGCATGGGGAGAGACTCCTGGAAAATGGAAAGTGGTTAGTGGGCATTGAAGAGTAATTGGTAATTGAAGATTGAAGTTTACTTCCCCCAGTGGAAGTGGGCAAGAGTCTATTTAGGGAGAGGCGGAGCTAAACATATGCGAAAACCGACATTCTCTATCCATAAGCGAGGTTCACGTTTTGCACAGCGTACATCCTTTGGCTTGGAATTGGCATATCCGCCACGGACGATACGTGTCGCTTTTATATCGTCTTCATTCTCGCGTCCATCATAGAAATCATATGGGTATTTTTTGAAAACGCTATGTGTCCATTCACCGAAATTACCACTCATATCTGCACAACCATAAGGAGAGTCACCTTTTGGGGAAAATAACCATACAGGTGTAGTAAACATGTTGCCATCATTAAAAGAATAGGAATTACATCGATTTTTATTAAATGTGTTTCCCCAAGGATATTTTCGCCCATCTGTACCGCGAGCGGCTTTTTCCCATTCGGCTTCGGTCGGCAGGCGAATTTGCAAATTCTGCACTCCGAACTCTTCAACCTGCATTGTTTCATTAAGCCATTTGCAATATTCCATTACGTCTGTCCACTTGACATGCGTAACAGGATGATCTTTTTTATTTTCCCAGCCACCCACGGGGTGCTTGATGTCTTTTGATTTTACATAAGCGGAATAAAGTTCGTTCGTGACAGGATAACGAGCCATCCAGTAATCGTAGGGGATGTCTAGGGAATGCTGTTCGTTTCCTTCTCCCATGATGAACTTCCCCGCAGGCACGCGCAATAATTCCATGCCGTTGGAGAGGGTGATTTTATTTTGGGACGGTGAAATAAATTTACTTATCCCATCGCCTTCTTTCTTTACCCATGCAGGAGGAGTATTCAAAACTTCAGCAATAGGCTTCTTTTCTTTCAGTCGGTTTATTTCATTATCAAGCCATGCAGGTTTTTGAGTATTAGCAGACGTCTGGCTAAAATCCTGACCTGCGAACGCTGGCGATTCGGTATTTAACCCAATTGAATCAGCACGGCGCTTCAAACTGACTAGAAGTCGCTGCAATGCCCGCTCGCGGTTTCCTTCAAAATAATCCGCATACTGCCACGGGCGCAATCGGCGTGGCGGCTCGCATTCTTCCAAACGCACAGGCATGAGATATAACGTGCCTTCGGGTTTATAGTCGGCATAATCCAACACGATTCTTAATTCACGTTGAACATAGCCTTCTTTGGTAATTGAACCTTTGGTCAGGCAAACAATGATTGCATCGGAGGCTTCTACGGCTTTTTCGATCTCCATGTTCCAATCCTGCCCTGGGTAGAGTTCTTCTTCATCCAGCCAGGGCTCAATCCACGACTCGGCGCGGAGTTTTTGATACAACTCCCGCACGGCGGGTTTGTCATTGCTGGAATGGCAGAGAAAAACTTTCAGTGGACGATTTGTGGTCATGAGATTATCCCCGAATTATAAAGTACGAACTTCAGGATGAATGATTTTTCACCCCACCCGCTTCGACATCAAAATATCAGGCTTGCCCAAGCCGTTCGCATCGGGCACCACGCCTGTGATGATATATCCCATCTTCTGATAAAACTCGTACGGATGCCCCTTAAGATTGCGAATGTTCCTGACCTTGCCCCACGGGTCATCAAACAGGTCAACCTGCGAAAGCGACGTCATACTGTCTTCATCATCCGTGCCGAGGGTAATGGTCAGTCCGCCGCGCTGGCGCACCTGCATCTCGAAATCTAAAACCAACATGCGCCCAATGCCCCGCCCATGCACATGCGGCTGCACCGCCAGCGGATGCAACTCCCACACGTTGCCATCATATTGCGGAATGCCCCCGATCATGCCAAGCAAACTCCCGTCCTCATCCAACGCCACACGGCAAATCCGCTCCGCCTCCAGCATCTCGCGCACCTCCTCCATCCCCTCCTCATGCGTGCGCCACGCCTCAGGCCAATGCTCGCGAAAAGCATTCACCAGCAACTGCGCCATCTGACGCATCATCCCCTCGTTCTGTCCGTCACACGTCAAGATTTGCACCGCATCGCCCTACTTAATCTCAACTGGACTCTTACTCCGAATCGACTCCACCGCCGCAAATGTGGACTTGGTCACACCGATCAATTGCTCATACGGAATCGGCGCTCCGACTCCGCTCTTAATTGATTCTGCAAAAGCGGCCATTTCTGCCCTCCAGCCTTTATTCTGCGCTCCTCTTTCCTCTTTCCTCTTTCCATCTTTCACCACACTCAAAGAAACATAATCATCCAACACCGCCACCATGCCTTCACAGAAGACTTCGAGACGCTCCTTTGGCATGGACTTATCGCCGTTGGCGAGATAATCCACTACGCCGAGAGAACCATCCGCAAAGGTGAACGTCATCGAGACATTGTCCTCACGGTATTTGCCGTTATTCGGCAGCGCATGTGCAGACACAGAAACAGGCGCCGCACCAACGAGGAAGGTGAGCATATCAACGAAATGGCAGGCTTCGCCGATGATCCGTCCCCCGCCGATGGCTTCATCTTGAGTCCAATGGTTGGAAGGAATGAAGCCTGCGTTGATACGGTAATGCGCGTGGAGAGGCTCATTGCGATGTGAGAGGAAAGAAGAAAGAGATTGTGCAAGCGGAGAGAATCTTCTGTTAAAACCTACAGCTATCAGCGGACAGCCTTCAGCTTTTAGAACTTTACTGATAGCTGATAGCTGAGCGCTATTGATAGCAAGCGGCTTCTCGACGAAAACGTGTTTACCAGCTTTGAGAGCTTTGATGACCAGATCAGCATGGGTGTCGTGCCTTGTGAGAATGGCAACAGTGTTGATCTTCGGGTCGTTGATGATCTCATCTTCAGAAGAGGTGGCATATTGAAAGCCAAATTTTTTACCCGAATGTTGGGCATGAAGTCCACCTGATGAGGCGATACCGACCAGCTCAAAGTCCTTGTTATTTTTGATGACAGGCAAAAGTGTGGAGTTGGCGAAGAGTCCCGCGCCGAGAACGCCGAGTTTGACGGCGGACGACTGACTACGGACTACAGAAGAAAACTCCACAATTCTTTCTTCTTTCGTCTTTCGTTCAGGGTAGGTAAGCAGAACACCAAGGAACGGCTCCTTCTTCTTCCCCGTAATCACCTCATACGCCTGCACCCCATCCTCAATATCGAAGCGATGAGAAACCAAACTTTCAACCTTCAACTTTCCACTCGCCATCAAATCCACAACTGCTTGAAAATTGCGCCCCTCCGTCCAGCGGATGTAACCAATCGGGTAATCCACGCCGTTCTCTTCGTAGTTCAGGTCATAGCGGCCTGGGCCGTAGGAGCGGGAGTTGATGAAGGAGATTTCTTTTTCGTAATAAACCTTGCGCGGGAAGTTTAAGCCCACCGCACCTGTGGCGACAACCTTGGCGCGGTCACGGGCGATGACGCCAGCCAATTCAACGGGATCGTTCGAGGGAGTGTCGGCGCAGATGATGACACTGTCAAAGCC
>Ga0075156_10000421_pt1 | contig 21713 bp, 8 predicted proteins | sample JI81AbrownDNA_FD_70966 | JGI IMG/M metagenome (GOLD analysis project Ga0075156, IMG submission 70966) | Wastewater effluent complex algal communities from Wisconsin, to seasonally profile nutrient transformation and Carbon sequestration -... | ecosystem: Engineered > WWTP > Effluent > Algae...
ATTGTGCTATTCAGTGTTTGATCTTTGAGTACATATGGACTCTCTGTCACATGCCATGGTGCATCAGCGCGGCCCCATTTAAAGAGTGAAAATTCTTCAAATGGCTCTTCCATTACTTCGTAATGATCTATACCCGACTGTTTGTCAGTCGAATTAAATACGATGAAATATTTTCCACTAAAGGCTGTATCATCTTTAGTGAGGGTAATACTAAAATCTGCAGGAGGTTCTTCATCACTCTGAATCGTGTCTCGCCACGGATCTTGCGGTGCACCACCAGCAGTGGTAAGTAGAGTTAGATTTGATTCCTGAGTTACGAGGGGAGCAGGAGTTGCCTGTCCGTCATGGAGGAGTGCCTGTGTCGATTCATCGAGCCAAATTCGTGCCGATCCTGCATCAGAACCTCCTCCTATCTGAAGCCCTGGTGAGCGGAAAATAACTTCAAGCAATACATTGGTGAGGGATGGGTCTCCAGGAATTCTGCCACAATATCCTCCCGGTAAGCCCCCGGCAAAAGAAATAGTATGCGCACTTTCATCGATAACTGGCTCTTCTACCCATAAACTCAAAATAGAGTTACCGCGCGTTACATCAATTGCGTTAATGGTGGGGTCATAGTGAATGACGCCACTTATGGTGTTTACGCACTCACCTTCGTCCGTATCAAGACGGAGTGCAACTTTTACGCTGTCTCCTCGGTATAGTTCAGCACCGTCCGGATTAAAATAAAGGAGCGCTGCATCTGCTTGATGTGCGTATAAAAATGCGCTCGCGCACAAAACGACAGCACAGAATGCAGTGCGTATACCTTTATCTCCAAAAAACGATTGGAACATACCCTTTGTGTGTTCAGTATAGCAACAAGTAACCAGACGCGTATGCCATTTGTACCCAACCCGTCACTCAAAAACAGAAAAACCCCATCTGTGGTGGAGACGGGGTTTTTCATACTCATGCTGTTGCTAGAACGTCGGCGTCACTATATAGCGAAGCGTTGTCGTGTAGTCATCACCAGCTTCTTGAAGCGGTGATATTTCTACCTGGTACCCAATACGAGTCACCTCGTCGAGTACCGGTCCATCGCTACCCATGATTGCAATTGGAGTAGTACTTGCTGAAACCCATTCATCCGACCCGAAATCGTCTCCGCCTCGAGCTGGTATGAGTGTGTCATCAGAAGTAAGTCCCCAATGACCAAAGGTATCCGGGTTTGCAACCAACGCAGCAGGTGCTTGCCATGCCGTAGGCGTGTCTGTATAGGCTCCATCGATGAAACCATCGATGGTTGCGCCAGTCGTTGATTGCAGGTCACCGGTTTGTTCGACTGTTACCGTGAAGCCATTTGTGGCATTCGTGGTAACAGTGAGATCTTGCGCAAGCATGCGAGATTGATCGGGCAGAATCGTCCCAAACGGCAACGATGCACTTGTTGTGGTCGTTGCTGTTGTTGTTGGACTTCCATTCACTGCTTCGCTGGCAGCAACGCCATCGATTGTGAATGTAAGCACTGCGTCGATACTTGCGGTGACTGTCACTTGATCGACAATAGCCACACGTACCTCGCCTCCATCAGGCATGGTTCCTCCGATTGTTATCGCATACGATGTCGTCGCCGACGGATTAACGATCTGCGTGCTACCACTTCCCGAATTGACTGCATGTGTTCCAATGCGTATCACGATATCGGTTGAGGATGCGAGACCTCCGTCAGTCGGTGTTGTGAAGGTAATGGTGTTCGTTGAAGTGCTTACGCCCCAAGTACCAGCTCCAGCGGCTGCTGCAGTGGCTCCTGGAACACCGTCTACATCAATATCAACATCATCTTCATCAATTTGACCGAGCGTGAATGCTCCCGCAAAGGTCAGCTCAAACGTCTGACCAATTGCTCCACCATTTGGCGTTGTAAACGCAATGGTGTGATTTGAAGCTGCGCCCGGCGCAGAACTCGAAAGCGTATCGCTTGCATCAATTACTGATGCGGCTTCCGCGCTCCGAAAGAGTGCAGGTAATCCCGTACTCCACAAGAGAACCGAGATACCCGCAACGATTGCAACAGCCTGGAGAGTTCGCACGGTATTCGCCGTGTGAATCATAGGCTTTACGTTGTATTAGCTTCAGCACACAGATCCTGCTAAACGAGCGACGCATGTGTTCAGCACCAGTGCTCTTTCTGGAGTGAACGCGTCCGTGTATGCACGAGTCTCCACCTCTCTACACATCACGATCAGGGTGCTACACCCCCTCGGCAGTACCCGGCTGTTGGCACTGAAACAAGACCTTTCTTGTTCATGATATACACTCCTCACATGTATGGACTGTACACCACCCTATGGGCGTATCTTCATTGTACGTGTGCAAGAAAAATTAAGTTCGACTTATGCACATCATTTTTCCTCTTTTTTGTTTTATCCGGTCCAATTAAAGAGTAGTATCGAGAAATCCTCGAGACCAACTTTTGTATTTTGACTAATGTCAGCCGGTGGGTTTGAATTACCGCCCGCAGTTCCCCACCAAAAAACAAGGATTGAGAAGTCGATTAGATTCACTTTTCCATCTCGGTTGAGGTCTGCATTGCTTGTCGCACGACCTTGAACACCAATAAAAAGTGAGAGCGCCGTTCCGTACGGACTTTCAGTTTGCAACGCACCTTCCTGGAGAACAAACCGTGCCTTGGCAGTGTATTCATTTGCCGAAAGCGACGCAGTAGCCAGCGGGAGTGACCAGTTACCAAAACCGTCTGCAGCTGCAGTTAGATTTCGAGCTCCTGGGTCAATGCGTACTTGCACTGTTGCGTTTGGGATAGTTTGCCCAGAAAGCGTGACCGCATCACCAGGGTTGCTGTTTTGACTTGAAGTACGGATGGTTGGAGGAATAAGAATGCCGGATAGATTAGTAACCGCACCCTGTGTCACATCGAATGTAGTATTCACGGTCGTTGACTTTGTACCCGACCCGTCGTTTGCCCAAAAACCAAATGATGCAGTTCCCGGATCTGTTGCAGTATTAAAAAGAAATTCTCCCCGTCCGTTTGTACGAACAGTTCCCACTTGAACACCGTCAATCAAGATGTGGACGGTTGCATTCGGAAACGCCCGACCTTGAATAGTTACTTGTGTGTCACCGAGAGGCTCATCTCGACCACCACCTCCCGATCCTCCGCCGCCACCTCCGCCGCCACCTCCGCCAGCATTCTCGACTTTGCATTCTGCGGAACAAAAGTCGCTGTCGACATTATTTGCATCGTCACACTCTTCACCATAGATAGTTTGTAGGATACCGTCTCCACAGTATGGGCCGTACATGCAATCTATATCGCATTGCCTGCCGAGAATGGTAGTACTGTACTGCCCTGTCTCACCAACAATGTCGCACTCTTCACCCGCGTTCACGAGAGAGTCACCGCAGATTGATACCTGCATGGTGGTAGTTGCAATAACTTGCGCATGCACAGACGTAGCAACAAAAAATGCCAGGAGGAGGCCAAGAACGGTAATTATGTGATATGTCGCGAGAAGCTTTTTCTGCATACTACTTCCTTTTACGGAGGCGTATGATGAGCATGACAATTGTGCCGAGGAAGAATACCAGCGGTAGTATTATTGAAAGCTTGTGCGCAAATGAGAGTCCCAGGAATCCGAAACCTGCTGCCTGGAGTGTGCCGTATGGAAGAATACTGAGATTCACTTCACCAGCGAGCTTCACCTCATCACCATTCATGATCTCAAAACGCGCGAGATAACTTCCTGCTGGAAGTTTTGTTGGTATTTCAGCAAAGACAGTATCGGTTAAGAACGGATCAACCGTATCCATAGACCCCTTCTTGCGAGTCTCTTCGAGCAAGACATTTCCTGATCGATCATAGATACGGAATACTACATCACTCGGAGCAACAGGAACGTTCCCTGTGTTTTCGATGAGTATTTCAAAATTTATTTTTCCGGGGAAATACAACCATCCAACTTTGTGTCCTTCGTTAAGATCTGTAACGCCTATTTTTCGTACCTTGAAGTCCTTGATCTTTTTATCGATAACCGTAAGGTCTACATCGATTTGCGCACCGAGCGAAATAGAAACAGCACCGCCTGAAACCTGGTCATCAGGAGCACCTGTTTTGATACGAATGTTTCCTGTGTACTGCTCGTACTTCGCATTATCCGGAACAACCACACGAACAGTCATAGGAACTTTTTGTTCACCACTTGGAAGAAGAAATTCGGTACCTTCAACAATAGTAAACCAATCATTGATGCCTGGTACATCAATTGAAATTGTCGCCTTAAGATCTGCTGTAGGATCGCTTCGTACAAGATAGATAGTTTGTTCGTATGTTGAGTTACGCGTCAGACTGACATTTGAAACGTACGGAGGCGTAACACCGAAACCGGCATGCACGGTATTAGCGGCAACAAAAAAGATGCAACAGAAAATAAAAAACAAACCGAATCCTTTCTTCATTATGAAAATACAAGCGCTGGTGCGCATGTCCCATAATTATCGAGCACAGTGACCATAAACGCAAGAACCTGCGCTGTATAGCGCAGGTTCTTTGCATCATTCGTTAGATTATTTCTACCACTGTGCGAACTCACCAAGGATTACTGTGAAGGTATTTTCGCCAGTATACGATCCTGCGTACGTTATGGTTCCTGGTACACGGATTCCCCAATATGCACTCGAAGTAGTTGGTGTTGAAGTCGAAATCGATTTCGGAACATTCAACTCAATCTGTTGTGGAGTGGTTGATGAGAGCGGTGTTGCGGCAGCGTATGACGTGGTACTTGTCGCAAATCGCTGTTCACTTTCAGGAATAGTTGATGATGCAGAAGTAGGACAATCATTTCCTGATGAGTACGTTGTACACATCGACTCTCCGGTCACGTCAGTGTCGAGTCCCACATTACCAGTTGCGGCAATTGTAGTAGTTGCTACAAGCGGATCATTCTGTTGACCTGGCTCAAGTGCACCATATGGAATACTGAGTGTATTGAGTGCAAATGCGAGGAAGCTTGTAACCTCAACTCCTACAGTACTTTGTGAGAGTGCCCCTGTAGCAGCGTCGTCATCTGTTGCACGAACTTGCGCAAGCCAATTCTGAGCAGTATATGGAGTTGATGCGTCAGTTGGATCAGCAACATACCAAAGTGGGAAGGTACAACTCCATGTCATATCAGTATCAGCAGAACCTGAGCAGCTTGTGGTCGAAGCAGTACATGAAATATTCCATGTGCTTGTCGGTACGCCACTCGGGTAGCAGTTGTTTGGGTTGTATGATCCTGCAAGCACTGAACAAGTTGTTGAACCTACACCCGAACGGTACAAGCTCAGTGCGTACCCAGTAATCTCATCTCCAGCACCTCCCCCTACCGCGTCACAACTATTATCGTCAGATGTGGTGAAAGAAAGTCCAAACCCTGTTGTTTGATTTGCTTCAACAGTAAGGACGATATCAGTCGTTGTTGGTTGAACGAGAGAGATAACTGATCCGTTTACTGTTGGTGCAACGTTGTTTACTGTAAGTGTTGAATCAGTACCCTGTGCACCACCTGTTGCTTCAAATCCGTGATTATCTACCACATATCCGAAGGCACTATAGTTGGTATCCTGAGTCGGTATAACAATAGTGTATGTTGCAGTTGCGTTGGCACTTACCGGAACCGTAGTTGACGCAAGTGTTGTGCCAGTGCAGGTATCAGTTGCAGTATTGAATCCCGCAGTTGCACATACAATGAGTCGGACAGTGTCGGCTACACCTGAGGTATCGCTGTCAGAAGAAGTACTCATGAATGTAACCACTTGACCTGGGTTTGCTGGAGAATTATCACTAAAAACAGTAAATGTAGGTCGGTGGTTGACTTCAAATGGTGAAGAGTTAGTTGCGTTTAGACCTTGCGTAGGAACGTTGTTACAACGCGGTGTTCCTGAGTTACCGTCACAGATAAAGCCGAACCACGGGAATGACTCACCAGTAAACGGCGCGCTCACAGTAGTTGTTGTCGCTGCCGTAGCAAGCGTACCGCTCGTTGTCGATGCTGATACCGCCCATTGCGTAGCACCAATTCCGCAAGCAGGTGCTGCGTTTGAGTTTGCTGTTGGAGTTGCGTTTGTGCTGCAAATGAGGAGGTAGTACCGCTCACCGTTTGAATCGGTACCAATTGCCTGCCAAGTAACGTTGTCGCCTACATTGGTAGGGTTAGTAACCGATGATTCTATCTGCTCTGTTGTTGAAGCGGTCCATGCAGGAGCCGTGTTTACAACAGTAACTGTCGTTGTAGCAGTGTTTTGAGCTTCTGCCTGTTTAATATGATTCTCTCCGAGGTTGAAAATAAATACAACAGCGAAAACCACGAGTCCGAGGAGTGTGGTGTACACAGTTATTTTACCCGCCGTACGTAAATGATCTGTGCTATAGGACATATAATATGATGCAATACAATTTGCTCCCTATAGTGTACGCCATTTTTTAACGATAGGCGTCAAGTTATACACAGTCGTCTACTCGTATCGAATCGCATCCAACGGATTAAGAAGTGACGCACGTCGTGCTGGGAATATACCGGTCAAATAGCCTACAGATCCTGAGAAAACTGCGATAAAAGCAAGGAATGGTAGAGGGAATGCGAAGAGTGTAACTGACTGTCCGCCGAACTGGCTCGCTGCGACATTCAACATGATATTCACAATGAATCCCAAGGCTACCCCCATCACTATCCCACTGATACCCCCAAGGAAACCCACAATAACAGACTCTGAAACGAATAGGAGTTTAATGTCTCGTGGCGATGCTCCAATTGTGCGCATAATACCAATCTCTTTAGTACGCTCAAGGAGTGTAACGGTCATAGTATTGAACATACCGATTGCAGATACGATAAGCGCCACACCGCCGAAGGTTGCGAGGATTACCTGTATACCCTGAAATATTTTTGACGCCTGTTCTACTGTTTTTGAAAGCGCTGTCACTCGATACCCTTCTTCAATGAGCGCATTCTCAACACTGCCAAGAAACTCATTTGACTCCACCTTCACTTGTGCTCGGTCATATTCCTCAATGCCTACGTAATTACGAAGCTCAGGAAGCATCATCAACACATTGAGCACGCCTTCTTCCTTGGTAATACCCTTTACCTTGAACTTCTTCTCGATATTTACCTCAGTGATAAGGTCTGTCCCATCTTCCGCAGGAATAAGCAGTCGGAAACTGACCTCTTGCCCAATAAAAGCCTCCGCATCCTCTACCCCGAAAAGCTTGAGCACCGCTGGTGAAAGCATCACCTCTGCCCCGTTTGCAATATCTTCCTCTACGAACACGTTTCCGGCTGATGCAGTAACGCCGGCATACCGAAGATACGCTGGTTCTGCACCTTGTATGAATATATTTCCCGTAAGTCCTTTATAGGTAATCAGTGCTGGATAGCGTGCAAGTGGGGCAACATCTTCAATATTATCCATAGCCTCAAATGTATCCACCACCTCATCATTGAGAACCAAGTTCTTTGCCCCTGTTGCAGACACACCCAAAGAAAGAAGACTGTCCCCGAAGACGATCTGTTCGAGAATAATTTGTTGCAGACCAAAACCAAGCCCTACAAGGACGACTACGGCGCCAGTACCCACGCCCATGCCCAAGATGGTGAGCCAGGTACGCATCGGGTTTGTTTTAAACATACGCGTCGAAAGACGCGCGAGGTCAGCGAGTTGCATACGTCAATAGTATCGAAGTAACGAACACTGCGAAATCCTACAGTTCGGATAACTTACTGCTTCCCTTCTGTAGCAATGAGTTGCGTAAGTGCTACTACGAGTTGCAAAAGAAGATTCAAAAGCTTTTTGAGCTGCTCAGGATCATTTGTCGTGAGTGGTTGTGCGAGTACTGTCTTGAGTGTTTCGAGAGTTGCATCGATATTTCTCGGAACGAAAAGTGGCGCTTCTGTGATTTCTTGTTCTTTGCGTTCTTGGCGTGTGCCTACACTGGTACTTTGGGTTGGTTTGTCGCTACGAGTGACGGTGCGGGTAGTGGTGACGATTGAGGGCCCTGAAGTAGTAGCGTTACCATTCCACGTAATAGTGGTGCCTTCATCAGTGACTGTGTAGAGAAGTTCGTACACACCTTCCTGCTGCCCCAATTCTCCAATCATCACAACCTCATCTGAGAGATCCCCATCTTTAATATCATCTGCTGAAACTCCCGAGAACGAGTTGAAGTTGTCACCGTAGTCTAAAGAAAGATCGAGTGGAGAGACCGTGAGGGACGGAGGGTTATCGGTGAGGGTGAGATTGTCGCCACTAACACCACCTTCAATGATTGCTGAATCAATAATAGTTACAGCGTTGTTTTGGGCGCTAATAGAACCATATACCGTGGATCGTTCGATAGTTATCACTCCATCAGGAGTACCAGCGGACATCCATACAGACCCATCTATAAGTGAATTAATGACCGTAATCTCACCCAGACTTGTAGTTATTGCGGTTTCACCGTCATTCCCAGTACTGTACCCATCTCCATGCGGGATAGAAGCTAAAAGAATAGGCTGCGGAACAAAAGCTGGCTGAGCAACACCTCCTGCAATTATGGAATTAGTGACCAAAACATCGCCCTCGCGAGACCAGATTTTGTTTCCAAATCTAGAGTCCGTTGCAGTGATACCATCCCCTGCGACTTGACCTGAAATGTCAGAATCAATGATAGAGACCGTAGTTCCAGCATCAACCTCACCTTCAACCGTTGAGCCAGTTACAGAAATATAACTACTCGAAAACACCTCTTCTTGGATAGTTGAATCAGCGATGACAACCTCACCGCCAGAAGCATGCACATACCCTCCTACCGTGGAATCAGTGACTGCGACATAGCCCGTATACGAATCAAGATTCCCTGCCACAGTGGCGTTGGTGAGAGCAATACCCCGTTCGCCAGAGATGGACCCATAAACTGTTGAATCAGCAACCGTTACCAATCCTGTTCCAAGCACACTGACAGAGTTGATAACTGAATCCGTCACAATCACATCGGCGGTCGCGTTGATGCTTCCATTCACTTCAGACTCTGAGATGGTAATGGTATATCCACCATACGCGTGAATATCATTAACCGTTGAACCCTCAGTGACATTTACATCTCCAACATCTGCACGCACATTCCCTGCTGTACTGTTTGTAATACTTATACCTGAATATCCCCGAACATCGCCTACAACTGTAGAGTTTGTAATATAGACAGCGCCACCGTATACGGAGCCGACATTGTTACCAATCGTAGAATCATCAATTGTTAAATGACCATCGGATGTATACGCGTAGGAATATACCGTACTAGACTGAATCGTAACGTCGCCAGCATAGTACGCATACACACTGGCAATATACGGTGCGTTTTGAATACTGAAAGAGGCGCTTGTATTTGACCGCACCGATCCCGCTATCTCATACAGGCTCTGCCCATCAAGGATAATGTTATCTGCCGCAATGATACAGTCACTCGCTACATTGGCATTGAGAAGATAGGTAGTGTCTGGCTGATCGAGCGGAGTTGAGCAATCCGTCTCTACAGGTGCTTGTGCGAAGACTGTTGGTACCTCACGTGTAAATACAAGCGCATACGCGGTGAGGCCGAGGGCCCAACCTTCCACGAAGAAAGAGAGGTTACGAGACATATACCTTGTACCTCTAGTATGTCATACCGAAAGGGCCCTCCGGAAAGCGGTGTGAACAATGTGAGAGGATCGTTAATTTTTGTAACTGACGTCAACCCCTATTGCAATCAGTTTTTCCATATAGCGACTGATGTCATCAGCCTTATCTTCTTTGAGTCCCAAACCTCCCTGTTTAATAGACAGCACAAGCCCTTCCCTAAAATCGTTTTCACCCTGTATACCAGAAAGACGATCAGCGATTAACACAGTGAGATTTGCCTCCATTGCCTTTGAGAGTGGCAGTGTATATTGCTCCAACAAATACTCCTTAATGCGTTCTGCAAACTTATGTTGCGCAAAGAATGCGGCATCTGAATCATTGTCTGAACGGAATCGATGCACATCATCCGCTTGGCGCACGAGTGAAACCGAAATATCCGCCATCTTGAGCGCGGTCGCCCGATCGATTCCAGCACCGCCCTTGTCATAATCCTTCACCAAGGCTTCAATAAAGAGTTTCTTGTGGATTTTTCCCTGTATGAGCAAATTAATTGCTTTCTCGAGACGAACAATTTGGTCAAACGAGTAGTCCTGCGTGAGGAAGTTAGTAAGCGACTTAACTCTGAGGGTATCCACTGAATCATACGGAAAAAGGCGCGCTAGCTGTTCAAGCTCAGTAACAATCGTTTCCCCTTCCTTTACTGGCTTAATCTGCTTACGTTGAGGATTTACCACCTCACGCACAATGAAGCCGTCTTTTAAGTAATACACACGATGCGCGTATGAGAGGTGTGCAGCATTATGCGAAACCATAATGATGGTACGCATGTCGAACGTATTGATTTCATCAATCTTATCCATAACCTGCTGCGTGGAAACAGAGTCAAGGTTTCCTGTTGGTTCATCAGCAAGAAGAATCTGCGGGTCGTTCACCATAGAACGAGCCACCGACACACGCTGTTGCTGACCTCCTGAGAGCATTGAAGGAATTTTATGTGCTACATGCCCTACCCCGAAACGATCAAGAAGTTGCTGCGCTCTGCGTTCACGAGTCGGCTTATTTGCATCACAAAAAATCATCGGGAGCGCTACGTTATCGAGCACACTCAATGAGCCAATCAAGTTAAATGACTGGAATATAATACCCATGACATGACGCTGGAAGAACACACGTTCTGCCGGCGGATACGAATACACGTCGTCTCCACGAATAAGCAAAGTGCCTTCTGCGGGAGGCAAGGAACCCTGAATGGAATACATTAACGTTGACTTTCCACATCCTGAAGGGCCGAAGAGAATGATGTACTCCCCTTCGTAGATATCGGTGTTTACACTTTGAAGAGCCTTGAACTCATTCGACTTCCCTTTGTTGTAAGTGATTGCGAGGTCTCGGCAGACAATAAGTGGTTTTGCCATACGAAAGAGCGATTGATGTTCTTATTCTACAGCACCGTCGTACAAAGGCCCTGCATTTCTCCCCGCGTTAGCCACCTCGGATATTCTTAACCCATCCGAAGGTTGATTCGAAGTTCTCTATAATGATATCGATAATGCTTCGCTCTTGAATTGGCGTAAAGAGCACGTAGTTCTCAGATTTTACTGTATTACCAGATTCATCCTTACATTCAAGCCAGAACTGATACACCGTTGCGGGAGCAAATTCAACAATAACTTCAACGTGCTCCATAGAGTATCCGCCATCTTCCGAATCGAGAACGGTTGGCTCTATGCCCCCCGCAATACCTTCTCGGTACGTGAAACTACAATGAGAAGGTTCGTCGGTGAGCCATTCAACGATAGTCTGAATACGTGACTCCCCTCCTGGGAACAGCGTTGATTCGTTGGTCACGTTACTAATAATTGGCGGTGCTGAGTCTTTTACCGTCACAAAGGTAATTGGCTGACTGCGTACACGGTCACCTCCTGCATTCTCAGCAGTTGCAAATGCAACATACCGGGTACCGAGTGTAAGGTCAGCGATGCGCATCTGGTGCGTGGATGCCAAAGTTGGACGTCCTATAGAATTGCGGGCGCCCGTGTTCATGTCTTGATACTCAATGAGTGCCTTCGCTGGGACCGTTGTATCCCATGCCAGTGTCGCGGAATTTTCTTCCACCTTTACGATGCGGAGATTGCGAATATCAGGAAGCGACGCTTTTGTGCGAAACGTATAGTCACGACTTTCTCCTTCAATTCCATACGAATCAGTTGAACGTACCTTGAAGTGATACTCCGTATAAGGCAAAAGGCCAATAAGCTGCACTTCGTGGTCATTCGTAGGACCACTCGTATTTTGCTGAGAAAACTCATACTGTCCTTCTACATACGTGTCTGACGGAGAGAACACTACTTCAGAATCAGCGGCACGGTCAGTCGTCCAACGAATAAGTGCAGTTGTTGTCTCTGGAATGACAGTTGGAGGACCGACAATAGTGAGGTCTTCGGTAATGCCTTGAATTGCCTTTACGGTTTCATTAATAATTTCCTGTAATCGCTCAGGTGAAGTAATTTGTTGCACTTCTGTGATAATCTCCTGCGTAATCTCAGACTCGCTCGTACTCTCTGCCTGGCCTTGACCCTGTCCATCTGCTTCTCCTTGCCCTGCGTCAGCACCCGACTGAGGAGAGCCTGTTGTTACTACTTTATAGTTTGCAGAAATTCCCTGGTTGCCGAGTTCATCCGAAGAAACTACACGGAAATAATACGTTCTGCCGGGCTCGAGATCTTCAAGCGTTATTGAGTGTTGTTGCTTATCTGCAACTGGTACACGCACAATACCGTAATCTTCCTGCAAACCGTAGTTTACCGTTGAGTCAGAGTTTTCGTCCGTTTCCCAGGTAATGGTCACTTCTCGCTCCCCCACGTTTACTATTTGTACATTGGTTATGTCAGGCGGAATTGCATCGGCTCCGCGCGCAACAGGAATGAACGGTGCTTGTGTAAGAAGCAGTGCATACGCCAAGAGAACTCCGGAAAGAGAACGGATCATGTATACCGCTATTCTAAAGAAGAAATGCTCCGAGGAAAACTCGAATTATCGGACAACTTATAAATCTCCGATTGCATAGAAGACATTTGTACCGTAGTGCGCCGTTCCTGCAACACCAAATGGTACTGCAATACCCCAGAAGAGATCATCGGTAACCGCAGGAGTTGTTGTCGCCGGCTTACTCAAGTCAACCTTGAAGTCGGTACCTAATGTCGACAATGTGGCACACGACACACACGCACTGTAATTAAAGGTTGAGGTTGCAAAGCGCTGCCCCGTAACAGGGATTTGAGATGAACCACCATCAGTAAGGTCCGTTCCCTCGATAGAGATATCGATTGAGTCATTACCAATGTTCTGGAGTGTGGTCGTTGCATTGTATGTACCGGTGTTGCTGTCAGGCATGAGTGCACCGTAATTAATACTTTGATCAACTGCAAGCGCACGAAGCGTTAACAGGTCAATTGAAGGTGCCGTCGCGGTTGCAACAGTACCGCTGTAATCAGAGATTGAAAGAAGAGCGCGCCACGTCTCACCTGCATAGGTACCGATGTCTGTTGGGTCGGTGTGGTAGTACATATCAACTGAACAGACCACGTCACAACTATTGCCAGAACAGCTCGTGAACGAACACTGTGCAGGAGCCGCAATGTAACAATTATTATTGTTAGCTGAACATGCTTCTCCAACACCGCTACGGAAGATGGTCGTGGTTGCAAGTGCCAAATCAGCGTACCCGTTGAGGTCCGAAACAGTACCGGTTGCATATATGGTAGTAGTCGCACCCGCAGAGAGCACGATATCGCTACCATTATTAAGTGAGAGTGCTGAAACAATAGGCGCAAACACCAGTCCAAATTCTGCAACATTCGTATACGCATCAAGATCATCGCCTTCGTCTGAAACACGGAGACAATATGCCGCGTCATTCACGTTAACGGTCGGAGTGACTACGTATTCGACTTCAGTATATTCATTTGTATTAATATCGAGGTCACCGGTAGTGTTACTTGGATCCTCGATTATTTGACCATTCACGAATGTTCCTTCACCACCCAAGAGATCGGTGGTCGCCGCAAGGTTTGTAACCTGGGTTGAAGTTTGCATACAGATTGGACTTGAACCGCAACTTGCTTGCGGAGGAACCGGCACATACGATCCTGCAGAAACAGCCTCACAACTTGGAGCAGCACCCTTTGCAGCATATTCGATTTCATAATTCGTATCAGCAATCGGTAATCCTGAGTTTTCTACAAGGAAACGGATACGAAGATTCTCTCCAATATCAACACCTCCTGCAGGAGTATTGAGTGCACCGAGCCATGAAGCACCTCCTGGTACCTGTTCAGCGCCAAACGTAATTGTTGGCTCTGTCGTGAGTAATGGTCGACTTGAATATATGTCCCACCCGCCGTTTTGGAACCAGAATGCGAAGCCAACTCCTCCCTGTGTGTAGGTTGCATCAGTTACGCTTGTCGTCGCAACCACACTACCGTTCTGAGATACCGAAACATTAATTGAATTATTGGTGCGCCAACCAATCTCTACTTCGTACCATCCAGTCACATAACTCATTGTGCTCGATGCAAGTATGGTTCCAGAAGTATCATTTGAACTTACGTTGCGCGATATCGACACACGATCAACGCCGTACAATTCAAGACAGACAGCGTAGTTCTGGTTGTTACTTCCTGGCGACTGTATACCGAAGAGCGTACAGGTCTCATCGCCGGAGCCTGCTCCTGTATCGATATACTGGAGATATCTCAGTGTCTGTCCCTGACTTACAGTGACACCTGTACGATAGATACCATCAGTGGTCTTTTGTGTCTCGTTACCATCCGCATCAAGTCCTCGTGAACGCTCGTACCCGAAGTTTGTACCTGCAGTGAAGAGGCTGGTATCACCACTGTACTCACTTATATTTCCATCTTCAAACGTATCGATGAATGGGAAGGTTGATGTTGCACTTGCATCTGCAGCGGCTCCGTTGCCGTAGTACATGAATACGGAAGTGTAGGTCGATGTTGCGAGCGACGGCACTTTGACCCATACAACCGCCTCATCGGAGGCATTATAGGACTCAATAAAGTGATTAAGCGGCGTCAATCCATCCGCAGCCGTGAAGCGGAGGTCATCGAAATCGGCCTGCATGTCGCTGTCGTACGGTACCGTTACTGCAACAACCGCATTGCTATATGCAACCGCATCCTGGTTCGTGACATTTACGCGCATGCGCTTTGTCCAGTTCTGGTCAAGCCATTCTGAATTTGGAACGCCAGCCCCGCCATTATCTGCACGCAAGCGATATCCTGATTGCTGTGTGAGGAGACAGAGACTGTTGTCCCAGCGCACCGAACCACACTGATCACCTCCATCGAAGTCGAATGCTTCTCCTGCAAGATTTCCTGAGTGCCCGGTGAATGTCCATGCATTGAGCGTCGAACCAGTGAGCGCCACGTTGTATCCCGTAATCGCAGAGGTTGTTGCGAACGATGTATTCATAACGAGCAGCCCTGCGTTGTAATTCAACGTCGTTGACGCAAGTGAGATAAGCGCACCTCCGTTTACTGCAAGCGTGAAACTTCCTTCAGAGAGCGACGATACGGTAGTGGTACCCTGAAGCGCAAGACCAACCGCATCCAGGTTTGTAAAACTATACTGATACGCATTGAACGTACCACCCAGCATACGAAGTGCATACGTACCACTTCCTTGATTTGCAATTTCTGTCTTATTTCCTGAAACACCAACCATCTGCAATGCGCCGCCGGTGAATGTAGTAGTTGCACCACTCGCGATTCGCACTTGCGCTTTGCGCGATGAACCGCCAAGCGATGCCCCATCAAAGTCAGTTGCGTAGCTCCAATAATCTGAACCTGTCTCACGCGCATAGTTTCCGTATATATTGAGCACACCAGCTGCACCCGCGTGATCTTGTGAGTAGAACGAACTCACTGAATCAGTAAGCGTAATCGTTCCTGAGCTGTCCCATGCACGAAGTGCCGTGGATGAGCCAATAACAAGGTTGTTGTACGCGTCTCCCCCTGCAGTCTTTGTATTAATGGTGTAACCGGTACCCGAACGTATATCTAGCGTACTGCCTGCCCATGTAGTTGCTCCCCCTCCAACAAGATTCGTAAAGACCCCACCAACAGAAAGCCTTGTACTTGATGCGAGTGTGAAGTTTGAAGCGGTCACCAACGAGAAGTTACCGGTCGATGTGGCATGCGCACTGATAGTCCAACCACCCCCTGCGCTTGCAAATGTTGCATTAAAGAATGGCGACGCACCCGGATTGATTGTTTCGCCAGTATCAGATGAGTTGAAAAGTATCGTTCCTGTCGCACTTGCGAATGAGCCACCAGTGTTAAGGAATGAACCGCCCACAGAAAGTGTACCGAGTGGCAGCGCAACGCTTCCGCTTTCAATACGCAATGAGCCGAGAAGCGCGAGATTTTGGTTGGTAAAGGTATATGGACCAGTACCAACAAACGTAACGTTCGAAAGATCAGAACTTGAAGCAGTTACGGTAGTTGAACTATTGCTTGTGAAGCGAAGCGTACCGTTTGCATGCGAGAAGATGCTGTTGTTTATGAAATTTCCACCCACTGCAAATGTTCCAGTGGCACTGATAAATGTTCCCTGTTGCACAAGGAGATTTCCTGTTGTTGTTGCAAACCCGCCGGTAAGCGTAAAGCTTCCTGCACCATCCACAAGGAGCGTGCCGAAGCTTGAAGTTCGAGGACGAATAACTTCTGAGGTTGCTGATGTAAAGCGCATCGTGCCGCCACTCGCTACAAATGAACCGCCAGTCACGGAAAGTGAACCACCAACAGTTGTCGTTGCGGAAGGCAGCGTCACACTACCCTGCGTGACCGTGAAGTCATTGCCAATTGAAAGTACGGTGTTTGTAACCGTCCAACTGCCCGAGCCATTGAATACCGCGTTGTAAAGATCCTGATCATTCGTATCAATAGTGCGTGCAGCTCCCGTCGTTGTGAAGGTTACTGTTGAACTCTCATCGTCGAATGTCGCACTGGTTCCCATAATGAGACTACCGCCAATAGAATGACTCTCGCTTCCTGTAGCATCAAATGCTGCGCCTGCGTACAACTCAACCGTACCGTCGTATGCAGCACCTCCACCCCCGCCTGAAACCGTTACGTTACCGTTTGGTTCAAATTCTTTACCGGTCCATACGATCAATTTACGATTTGCAGGAAGAGTAAGCGTGTCTGGACTACCATCCACAGCAGTAAATGGAATATCAGCATCAGCAGTCGAGTCCCATACGGCCATATCATCAATTGAAACTGGACTGCTGTTCTCGTGCCGAACAATCACGCGGTTCTCATACAGATGCATGTTGCTTATGTTCGAAACTGGATCTGTGGTAACTGTTGCTGCTTTTTCAGTCTCACCATCAATATATACAACAATTGAGTCAGCTGGCCCGAATGCAATGCTTGGAATCGAGTACGCACCCGTACTTGAGTTACAGCTTGTCGTATAACTTGTAAGTCCCGCTACTCGAAGGTGTATGTTTGGCGTCACGTTGTCGCACGCAGTAGACACAGTCACTCCTTCGTCACTGTATACATTTCCAGAAATCGTAACGAGTGCGGCCGAGTCATCCCACACAAGATATCCAGGGTCTCCTGTTGGATCACTGTCGAACGCTTCACCTGCGATCGTACCCGTAGTATTCGTAAAGCGCCATGAACTTACGGTTGTACCCGTCGCAGTAACGTTAATTGCAGAGGAAACCCCCGTCGAAGTCGCGAAACGGAAACTTGAGAATGTCTTTGCAGGATTCTGAGTAATCACGGTACCGCCCACCGTCATTGCACTCCAACCGTTCTGAGCAACCTCAAAGTCTCCGAAAGTAATACCGGACACTTGTGGAGTACCGCCAAAGAGAAGCCCTGCTGCATTGGTATTACGGACGACGAAACGCGACCATGTAGTCGATGCGGTACCACCGATTTCAAGTGCATACGTTCCTGATCCTTGGTTTTGCACCGTCGTTGACGCACCTGCAGCACCAACTACCGCGAGACCACCACCGGTATACCGCACCGTTCCTGTATTTGCGATTGAAACTGTTACTTGACGAGGTGACCCACCAAGCGCAGTTCCATCAAAATCAGTTGCGTAGCTCCAATAATCAGTACCCGAAGTCTTTTGATACGTGCCGAATATTGAAAGCGCACCATTAACAGATGCATGGTCTTGGGAGTACAAAGATCCGGTAGAAGCAAGCGTATATGTACCCGCCGATGAGTTCCACATGCGAATCTGCGTATTTGCATCAACACGCATCGTGTCGTAGGTATCACTTGTCGTCGATGCATTTATTGTGTAGTTCCCGCCGCCATAGAGTGCAAGTGTACTTCCTGTCCATGTAGTTGCTCCACCCGATACAGCATTTGTAAATGTTCCACCAACTGCAAGCGTTTGTCCGCTCTGAAGCGTAAATGATCCCGCATTGGTCAATGTAAATGCTCCTGTTGCAGTAGCATGTTCAGAGACCGTAAAGGTTCCTGCACCGTTCACTACGGCATTTGAAAATGCAGAGGCACCCGCTGCAATTCCAACAGATCCACTTCCATCAAATGTGACCGTGCCGCCACTTCCTGTGAAGGTGCCGTCGTTATCCCATCCACCCGCAACAGTGAGTGCTCCACTGTTACTTCCTACGAGCGTACCGGTTGTATTGATGCGCACCGTTCCGTTTACATCGAATGCGGGATCATTCGTATCGAGCGTAAGTGTTGTAGTTGTTGCTCCGCCGACCGTGAGGTCACGAGATACGATGATTCCAAGACCTGTTCCTACGAACGTCGGTGAACCTCCTAGTGCCATTACTTCAAGATCGTAATACGTAGTAGAAAGCACATTTGATCCAGTTGTTCCGCTGTAACGCACGGTTGAGGTTGCTTCAGTAAAGACACCGTTCTCGACGAATACCATTCCACTACCCCGAAGATCAATATGGGAACCACCAGCAGCAAATGTATGTCCTGTGGCAATCAAGAATCGCCCGAGTATCGTTGTTGTTGCGTTTGAAGCAGACGTCGTAGTACCAGCTACCGAACCATTTCCAACAACCAAGTTGCCAAAGGTCCATGGTGTTGTCCCGCCCAATGTATTTGACTGTTCAATTGTTGTTGTACCACTACCCATTGAGACCGTACCATTTCCAGAGAACGAACCACTCATGACGCGTATATTACCGGTTCCTGACACCACACCGTTTTGTGCAGAGATTCCGTTTTGTGCACGTATATTGCCGTTTACATTCCAACCTCCGTTTGCACCAGTAAACTGCAGCGTATTAAATATGATCTCCTGACTTGAAGTTGCGGTAGTAAGAGTCTTACCGGTTGTCGTTGCGTTCATGACCACGGTTGATGATGCTGCGGTGAAATTTGCACCGGCATCCATCGTGAAGCTACCACCAAATGTATAGGTTGATGTCCCTGTTCCAAGGAAGTGTGCATTCGGTGCAATATGCAATGAACCATCAAATGATGATGATGACGCATTACCCTGTACCGTTACGTTTCCACCAGGCGCAAAGGTGGTGGAAGAAGCAATGTGTAGTTCCGTATTTACAAAGACCGTCAACGTACCCGTTGCGGCGGTATACGGTATATCTGTGTCGTTATCGGTATCAAATACAGCCATATCAAGGATCGTAAGTGGCGCCGTATCCTGATGACGAGTTATCACGCGATTTGCGTGGATATTAAGATTACTGATGTTGACCGTCGGGGTCTTTGTCACGGTAACACCGCGTGCGCCGCCGTTTGTATCAAGATATACCGTAAGCACTGGGTCACCAGTAAATGCCACTCCAGAAACGGTGTACGCGCCTGTACCCGCATTACAGCTTCCGGTAAACGAGGCACCGCCCTGTACCACAACCCGCACAACCTGCGATGATCCATTACAAGTAGGCGACGCCATCGGTGTCACTCCATCATCACTATATACAGTACCGGAGACACTTATAGTTATCTGACTATCGTCCCATCGGATAGAACCTGGATTACCCGTATCGTTATCAAGTGCCTCACCGTCCAAGTCCCCCGCAGAATTCCTGAACCACCAGTATGAACTCGGTGCGCTACCGCTTTGTGTAACGTTGCGCGGAGCGACATCACCATAGTATGCATATACACTTGTGGTTGCTGGCGACGCAGGAATGGAGTCGAACTTAACCCAGAACGTTGCAGACGTTGATGCAGTATATCCGTCCTCTCGCCAGTAACTCAATGGCGACCCGTCCGCATTTGCAAAACGGACATCTGCGAAATCTCCTCGACAGAGGCCGTTACAGTACATCGTTGCACCGCTATCAGTGCCTGTCGCGAAATTCACTCTAATCGGAAGTACGTATCCCGTTTGTGCTCTGACCACTGACCCCGTCACTACGTGCTGCTCTCGATACAGACCAGTTCGTACTGTTTCTTCTACCCCCCATGACGTACTTGTTGGGGCTGGTGTCACAAACGGGCGAACACCCACCCAGTCATAGTCTGAGTAACTACCGTAGTGGTTTTGCAATGCAATCTCACCAGGAAGTGCAAATGTTGTATCAGTACAGTTACGCTTCAAGACTCCATCTCGATACATGATGAAGTTACTACTGCTTGCGGTGATTTCGTAGCTGTACCACTGATTTGCTACTGGCGAATCAGAGTCTGACGCACAGCCTGCCCCTCCTGAAAAGGTCCATCCACTGTATGGTTGTTCCAGGAACGACTGGCCGTTTGCCGCTCGAGCATCGAAACGACCCTTGTAACCACGATTGGTTCCGTAGTCTCCTCGGAATACAAGCTCACCGATACCGTCCACTGAGTTTCGTCCGCGCCAGACCACTGAGTTGTCGAGGAAGTCATCATACGCAACCTCAGAACCAAGTGACGTGTGACCATAATTACCAGACGTAATACCGCCTCCTGCGCGAAGATACCCACCCGTCTCTGTAATAGTTCCAAGTGTGACATCTGCAGTCCACTTACCAGTATTAATAGATGCATCATTGAAGTCATCAAAGAAAAGGAATGTTGCATCACCACTTCCTGTTGATGTGGCGCTTGTGGTACCAAGAGATGTTTCGAAGCGAACATTGTATATCTGGAGTGCTGTATTTGTATCAATCACACTCTGCGCTACCGTAATTGCAGACCCACCCACCGCGTCAACGGTAATATGTCCGTTCGCGAGTGAAGAAACTGTTGTACTTGAAAGAAGTTCGATTCCTGTCGAATTCAAATGTCGTATGTTGTAGTACTCTGCGTTAAGTGTGGAGTTAGAAAGCGCAATCCCGTAAGCGCCCCCTGCCTGTCGCGCAACGGTTGTCGTTGCTGCAGATGTACCGAGTATCTGTAGTGTTGCACCAGCAAATCCCGCGCTCGCACCTTCAGCAAATCTGACATCGACTTGTCGACTTCCGCCTCCAAGCGAGGTACCGTCAAAGTCTGTTGCATAACTCCAATATTCGCTACCAGTTGTTCGGTCGTAATCACCCCAAATATACAAATCTCCATCGACTGCATTGTGATCCTGTGAATACAACGAACCAGTAGTGTTAACGGCATAGGTAGTGGAAGTAGAATTCCACATAGCTATGTCGGTATTTGCAGCAATTCGCAGCGTGCCATACGCATCGCCAGGATTTGTTTTTGTATTAATACTGTAATTCCCTGCCCCAAGTGCAAGCGTTGATCCGTTCCAGGTTGTTGAAGCACCTCCGACACTGTTAGTGAAGGAGCCTGCAACAGCGAGTGTGAATCCACTCTGGAGCGTAAACGTACTTGCGTTAGTCAGCGTAACATTACCCGTTGTTGTTGCGTTCGAAGTTACGGTCCATCCTCCACTTACTGCATCGAAGATTGCGTGGTGAAGCGGTGAATTCCCAAGACTGATTGTTTCACCGCCATCAGTCGAGTTAAAGAGTACTGTTCCGCTTGCATGAAGCATCGAAGCGTTGTTGACCAGTCCGCCACCCAAAGAAAGAGTGCCGGAAGGCATCGTAACGGTACCGGTTGCAATAGTGAAATCACCGGCTACTGTAAGTG
>Ga0075156_10000424_pt1 | contig 21664 bp, 16 predicted proteins | sample JI81AbrownDNA_FD_70966 | JGI IMG/M metagenome (GOLD analysis project Ga0075156, IMG submission 70966) | Wastewater effluent complex algal communities from Wisconsin, to seasonally profile nutrient transformation and Carbon sequestration -... | ecosystem: Engineered > WWTP > Effluent > Algae...
CGACCCCACCGGCTGTCGGCCACGATCGACGCCCACCAGCAGCTCCGCACAGTGCGCACTCTCCGCGGCCGTCAGGGCAACGCAGCGACATACGCTCCCCCGATGACCACGACGTATGGGACCAAGAGGCTGAGACCTTCGACAGCGAGCCCGACCATGGTCTGACCGACCCGGCCGTTCGGGCGGCGTGGCGCGAACTGCTCCTCTCGGCCCTCCCCGCCGCGCCTGCCTTGGTGGCTGACCTCGGCTGCGGGACCGGCACGATCGCCCGTCTGTTGACGGATGAGGGCTACACCGTCGATGGGCTCGACTTCTCCCCGCAGATGATCCAACGAGCCCGTGCCAAGGTTCCCGAGTCACGGTTCATCGTCGCGGATGCCGCCACACCTGATCTCCCGGCCGCCGCATACGACGTCGTCTTCAGTCGCCACGTGCTGTGGGCCATGACAGACCCAGCCGAAGCGTTCGGGCGATGGCTCAAATTGCTCAAGCCGGGCGGCATCGCCGTCCTCGTCGAAGGGAACTGGAGCACCGGGGCAGGACTGACTGCCGCGCAGACCGAGCAGATCGTGCTCCAGGCGCGCGACGAGGTCCACATCCGACGACTGCCAGAACCCGTCTACTGGGGCAAGGAAACCACCGACGAGCGATACCTTGCCGTCAGCCTCCGTTAGGGAAGCCCCAGGGTCAGGGCGCGGGCGCCAGGCTCATCGGCCCGTAGACCTTCTCGCCGTCCCGCCACAGCGTGACCGCAGCGACACCGGCATCCGTGAGGTCGGCCCAGACCTCACCGAACCACGACTCTGCGTCCGACTGGGTCGGAAAAACCGTCGCGCCAAGTGAAGCGGCATCCATCGCCGACCCGGCGGCATCCTCGTACGACCACGTCCAGCGCTCGGTCATGAGGAGCGCACCCCGACCTCGACGAACGGGGGCTTGGACACCGTCGCCGCCACGTCACGGCCGCGAACGTCGATGACGACGTCGTCCCCGAGCGTGACCGACCGGTCGAGAAGAGCCAACGCGATGCCCTGCTTGCGGGTCGGCGAGAACGTCCCGGAGGTCACCTCACCGACGACGTTGCCGTCGGCGTCCTTGACCTCGCAGTGCGAACGCGGGATGCCGCGACCGGTCACGACGAGCCCGCGCATCAGACGCGACTCCTTCGCGGCGCGCTGCGCGGTGAGCGCCTCCCGGCCCCAGAACGCGGGCTTGTCCCAGCCGACCGCCCAGGCCGCGCCAGCCATGACCGGGGTGATGTCGAGCGACAGGTCGTTGCCGTGCAGCGGGTACCCCATCTCGGTGCGCAACGTGTCACGGGCGCCGAGACCACACGGCATCCCACCCTGCTCGATCACCGCAGCGGCCAGCGCGTCCCACACCGACGAGGTGACGTCCCACGCCGGCACGATCTCGTAGCCCCGCTCCCCCGTGTACCCGGTGCGGCAGACGATGACGGGCAGGCCTTCCCACTGCGTCTCGACGAAGCTCATGTAGTCGTGGTCGACGGGCAGCCCGAGACCAGCCAGCACCTCGTCGGACTTCGGCCCCTGCACCGCGATGACGCCGTAGCGGTCGTGCAGGTTCTCGACCGTGATCCCCTCGGGCGCGGCCGCGGCCAACAGCTCGACGACGGCCGCCGTGTTCGCCGCGTTGGGGATGAGGAAGACGTCGTCGTCCGAGCGCAGGTACTGGATGAGGTCGTCGACGACCCCGCCCTCCTCGGTGCAGCACATCGTGTACTGCGCCTGGCCGGGCTCGATGCGGCGCAGGTCGTTGGTCAGGCACGCGTTGACGAAGTCCGCCGCACCGGGGCCGGACACCCGCGCCTTGCCCAGGTGCGACACGTCGAAGATCCCGACTCGCTCACGCACGGCCGTGTGCTCCGCGACCACCCCGCCGCCGGGGTACTCGATCGGCATCGACCACCCCCCGAAGTCCGCCATCTTGGCGCCGAGGGCAACGTGCTGGTCATGGAGCGGGGAGTGCAGCAGCTCGGTCATGGTCGGCACGTTACCGCGTGCCCGACCGTGCCCGCCCGCGCTCGAGCACGCTCGACCCGGCTCAACCGTGCCAACGGTCGTCGGCACGTGGTCGCTAGGGTGCCGACATGACTTCCGTGTCGCTCACCACCCGCACCCCCGCCGAGCTTCCCGTCGACTGCCTGGTCATCGGATCCGTGCGAACTCCCGACGGCACCGACCTCGCCACCGGTCACGCCCTGCCCCGCAAAGCCGTCGTCCACCTCCAGGCCGTGCTCGCCGACCTCGAGGCCACCGGCAAGGCCGACGAGGTCGTACGGGTCGTCGCCGTCCCCGGCGTCAAGGCAACCTCGGTGGTCGTCACCGGCCTCGGCGAGGGCACGTCCCGCCGGGCGACCTACCCCCACACCGTCCTGCGCTCGGCTGCCGGAGCGGCCCTGCGCACCGTGCGCGGCAAGCGCACCGTCGCCGTCGCCCTGCCCACCCCCGACGTCGAGAGCCTGTCCGCCGTCGCCGACGGGGCGTATGCCGGGTGCTACGTCTACGACAAGAGCGCACCCCTCGCGGTGGTCGGCGCGGCCCGCCGCACGGTGCCCGCCCGCCCCGGCAAGCCGACCGCGACCACCGGGGCAACGGCATCCGGCCCGCGGGTGCTCGTCGTGTCCGGTGCCGGGCAGGGGCGTGCCGCCAAGGATGCCGTGACGCGCGCCGGCATCCTCGGCTCCGCCCGCGACTGGGCCCGAGACCTGGTCAACACTCCCCCGAACTACCTCTACCCCGCCTCCTTCGCGGATGCCGTGAAGAAGCGCGTCGCGGGGTCGACCGCGCGCGTCACGGTCTCCGTGCTCGACGACAAGGCACTCGTCAAGGGCGGGTTCGGCGGCATCGTCGGCGTCGGTCAGGGCTCGGTGCACCCGCCACGCATCGTGAGGATGTCCTACAGCCCGGCCTCCCCGAAGGCCTCGGTCGCCCTCGTCGGCAAGGGCATCACCTTCGACTCCGGAGGCCTGAACATCAAGCCGTCATCGGGCATGGTGACGATGAAGTGCGACATGGCCGGTGCCGCCGCCGTCGCGGCCACCGTCATCGCCGCAGCCGAGCTCGCCCTGCCCGTGGCCGTCACCGGCTACCTCTGCCTGGCCGAGAACATGCCGAGCGGCACCGCGCAGCGGCCGAGCGACGTCGTCGTCATGCGCAACGGCACGAGCGTCGAGATCCTCGACACCGACGCTGAAGGGCGCATGGTCCTCGGCGACGGGCTGTGCCTGGCGAGCGAGAAGGACCCCGACTGGGTGGTCGACATCGCCACCCTGACCGGCGCCCAAGTCGTGGCGCTGGGCACCGACATCGCAGGTGTCATGGGCAACGACGACACCTTCCGCTCCCGCGTCGTCGACGCCGCCGACGCCTCGGGTGAGGGCGCATGGCCGATGCCGCTGCCGGTCGAGATGCGCGCGAAGCTCGACACGCCCACCGCCGACCTGGCCCACAAGGGCGATCGTGACGGCGGGATGCTGACCGCCGGGATCTTCCTCAAGGAGTTCGTCGGCGAGGGCATCCCGTGGGCCCACGTCGACATCGCCGGGCCGGCGTTCAACGACAAGGGCCCCAAGGGACACACCCCGAAGGGCGGCACCGGCTTCGGCGTGGCGACCCTGCTGGCCCTCGTGGAGTCCAGCGCCGGCTGAGTCCAGCGCCGGCTGAGTCCAGCGCCGGCTGAGACGACGGTGACGAACCACGGATGCCGTGCCTCCCCCAGCGGGGTGGCGCGGCATCCGTCAGTCGTGGGTCATGGGAGAGCGAACGCTCAGCCGCCGCTCTTGCGGCGGAACATCTGCTGCGTCGCGCTGGCCTCCGGACCGTGGGCGTGGTCGACCTTCGAGTGGTCCGAGTGGTCCGAGACGTCGGCGCCGCCGTGGGACTTCTTCGCGTCCAGGGCTGCGCGGAACTTGGCCTTCACGTCCTCGTCGACGGTGGCGCGCGGCTTCTTCGAGCCTGACATGGTGCTCCTTCGTTCGGCGGGTGGTGCGTCAACCTTCGCAGACCCGAGCGCCCCGATCGATCGAATTGCCGTCCACGACGGCTGGCCCGGCGTCGGTGGCGCCGTGAGTCACTGCCGTCAGCGCTGGTCAGGGCGCCGCTGGCGGGCGGTCCACTGGCGCATGCGCGCCGGGTAGCCGGTGAGGTTCACGTCGTAGACGGGGATGTCGAGCGAGCGGGCGACCTCGAAGGCCACCGGCCGGGACGGCAGTGCCCGCCTCGTCCACTCCCCGTCGTGGGCGATGAGGACCACGGTCGTCGCGGTGATGTTGGTCGCGGGCTCGATGTAGGCCTCCACACCCCGCCGCGTCCCGACGAACTCCTGCAGGTGGGCACGGGCGCTGCTCAGGTCGCCACCGCCATGGGGTGCCTGCTTGTCGCGACTGCGTCTCCACCACGCCATGACGACACGATAAGCGCTCAGGGAGTGACAGGATGCTCGCAGGCGCCCCACCCCCGCGCGAAGGAGCAGCTGATGCCGGCCACCGCCGAACCCACCCATGACGTCGTCGTCCTCGGAGGTGGCAGCGGCGGCTACGCCTGCGCGCTGCGCGCCGCCGAGCTCGGATTGAGCGTCGCCCTCGTCGAGAAGGACCTCCTCGGCGGCACCTGCCTGCACCGGGGCTGCATCCCCACCAAGGCGCTGCTGCACGCGGCCGAGGTCGCCGACTCAGCCCGTGAAGCCACCCGTTTCGGGGTGCGCGCGACGCTCGACGGTGTCGACCTGCCGGGCGTCACCGCCTACCGCGAGGGCGTCGTGAGCCGGCTGCACAAGGGCCTTCAGGGCCTGGTGTCCTCACGCAAGGTCGACTACGTCCAGGGCGAGGGCCGCCTCGAGGGTGAGCGCACCGTCGTCGTCGGCGACCGGCGCCTCGTCGGCCGCCACGTCGTGCTGGCCACCGGCTCGTACGCCCGGACCCTGCCCGGGCTCGAGCTCGGCGGCCCGATCATGACCAGCGACGGCGCCCTCGCGCTGACCGAGGTGCCCAAGAGCATCGTCGTGCTCGGCGGGGGTGTCATCGGCGTCGAGTTCGCCTCCGTCATGCGCTCGTTCGGCGCCGACGTGACGATCGTCGAGGCCCTCCCCCGGCTCGTCGCCGCCGAGGACCCGGCCGTCAGCACCGCGCTGGAACGCGCCTTCAAGAAGCGCGGCATCGCCTTCCGCACCGGGGTGCGCTTCGAGTCGGCCACCCCGACCGAGAGCGGTGTCAACGTGCGCCTCGAGGGTGGTGACGAGCTGAGCGCCGACGTGCTGCTCGTCGCCGTCGGGCGAGGGCCGTCGACCGCCGGGTTGGGATTCGAGGATGCCGGGGTGAGCGTCGAGCGCGGATTCGTCATCACCGACGAGCGCTGCCGTACCTCGGTCGACGGGGTCTACGCCGTCGGCGACATCGTGCCCGGGCTCCAGCTCGCCCACCGCGGCTTCGCCCAGGGCATCTTCGTGGCCGAGGACATCGCCGGGCTCGATCCGGTGCCTCTCGTGGAGTCGTCCATCCCCCGGGTCACCTACTGCGAACCCGAGATCGCGTCGGTGGGGCTGACCCAGGCGCAGGCCACCGAGCAGTACGGCGACCGGGTCGAGACCTACGAGTACAACCTCGGCGGCAACGGCAAGTCCCAGATCCTGCGCACCCAGGGCTTCGTCAAGCTCGTGCGGGTCAAGGACGGCCCGGTCGTCGGCATCCACATGGTCGGTTCACGCATGGGTGAGCAGATCGGGGAGGCCCAGTTGATCGTCTCGTGGGAGGCCCACGCCGAGGACGTCGCGGCTCTGCTGCACGCCCACCCGACCCAGAACGAAGCCCTCGGCGAGGCCCATCTGGCGCTCGCTGGGAAACCGCTGCACGCACACAACTAGAGTGGTCAACGTCACCGCCCACAAAGGAGAGCTGTCCCGATGTCAGAACGCGTGAAGATGCCTGCGCTCGGCGAGTCCGTCACCGAAGGGACCGTGACGCGCTGGCTCAAGGGGGTCGGCGACACCGTCGAGATCGACGAGCCACTGCTCGAGGTCTCGACCGACAAGGTCGACACCGAGATCCCTTCGCCCATCGCCGGCACGCTCCAGGAGATCCTGGTCCAGGAGGACGACACCGTCCCCGTCGGCGCTGACCTCGCGGTCATCGGTGACGGCGACGCGCCCGCTGCGAGCGAGCCCGAGGCCGCACCCGCCGAGGCTGCGCCCGAGCCCGCACCCGTCGAAGCCGAGGCCGCACCCGCCGAGGCCGCCCCCGCCCCCGCGGAGAGTGCACCGGCCGAGCAGGCCGCACCTCAGGGCTCTGCCGACACGTCCTCCGACGGCGGCGACGGCACCACCGTGACCATGCCGGCCCTCGGCGAGTCGGTCACCGAGGGCACCGTCACCCGCTGGCTCAAGCAGGAGGGCGACGACGTCGAGGTCGACGAGCCGCTCCTCGAGGTCTCGACCGACAAGGTCGACACCGAGATCCCCTCCCCCGTGGCCGGCAAGCTCAACAAGATCCTCGTCCAGGAGGACGACACCGTCCCCGTCGGCGCTGACCTGGCGGTCATCGGCGGCTCCGGTGGTGGCTCCGCTCCTGCCGCCGCCGCTGAGGCTCCGGCTCCCGAGCCGGCTGCTGCCGCCCCGGCACCCGCTGCTCCCGCCCCGGCATCCGCAGCTCCCGCCCCGGCATCCGCAGCTCCCGCCCCGGCAGCTCCCGCCCCGGCATCCGCTGCTCCCGCCCCGGCTGCTCCCGCCCCGGCATCCGCCGCTCCTGCTCCTGCTGCCGCGGCACCGGCTCCTGCCGCAGCCGCACCGGCGAGCAGCGACGACACCGAGGGCCGCGATGCCGCGGCCTACGTCACGCCGCTCGTGCGCAAGCTGGCCGCCGACCACGGCATCGACCTCGCGACGCTGACCGGCACCGGGATCGGTGGCCGCATCCGCAAGCAGGACGTCATGGCGGCCGCCGAGGCCAAGAAGGCCCCGGCTCCTGCCCCCGAGGCACCGGCACCTGCAGCGGCCGCACCCGCCGCGCCCGCCAAGGCACCTGCGGCCACCGACTCGCGCCGGGGCACCACCGAGAAGATGTCCCGCCTGCGCCAGACGATCGCCCGCCGCATGGTCGAGTCGCTCCAGATCTCGGCGCAGCTCACCACGGTCGTCGAGGTCGACGTCACCCGAATCGCCAAGCTGCGCGACCGGGCCAAGGCAGACTTCGCCGCTCGTGAGGGCACCAAGCTGAGCTTCCTGCCGTTCTTCGCGCTCGCCGCCGTCGAGGCCCTCAAGGCCCACCCGACGGTCAACGCCAGCGTCGACGGCGACCAGGTGACGTACTACGGCGCCGAGCACCTCGGCGTCGCTGTCGACACCGAGAAGGGTCTGCTCGTCCCGGTGCTCAAGAACGCCGGCGACCTCAACATCGCCGGCCTGGCTCGCGGGATCTCCGATGTCGCCGAGCGCACGCGCAACAACAAGATCATGCCTGACGACCTGTCCGGTGGCACGTTCACGATCACCAACACCGGCTCGCGAGGGGCGCTGTTCGACACCCCGATCATCAACCAGCCGCAGGTCGCGATCCTCGGCACGGGCTCGGTGGTTCGCCGCCCCGTCGTGGCCATGACCGAGGACGGTGGCGAGACGATCGCGATCCGCTCGATGGTCTACCTGGCGCTGTCCTACGACCACCGCATCGTCGATGGTGCGGATGCTGCCCGCTTCCTCACGACGATGAAGCAGCGTCTCGAGGAAGGCGCCTTCGAGGCCGACCTGGGTCTGTGATGACGCCTCGTCGAGCACTGACCGGCACCGGGTGGAGCACCAGATGAAGCGCATCGCCGTCACTGGCTCCTCGGGGCTGATCGGCACCGCCGTCGTCGCCGCGCTCACGCAGCGCGGCGACGAGGTGGTGCGCTTCGTGCGCCGCCCTGCCCGGGGCCGTGACGAGGTGCAGTGGGACCCGACGAGCCGAACCCTGGACCCGCGTGCCCTCGACGGCGTCGACGGCGTCGTGCACCTCGCCGGGGCCGGAGTCGGCGACAAGCGCTGGTCCCCGGCATACAAGCGCGAGATCCTCTCCTCGCGCACCGACACCACGCACGCACTGGCCACCGCCATCGCACAGGTCCAACACCCGGTGCGCTTCGTCTCGGGGTCGGCTGTGGGGTACTACGGCAACCGCGGTGACGAACCGCTCACCGAGAGCAGCGCGCCGGGCGAGGGGTTCCTCACCGATGTCGTCCTCGCGTGGGAGGCCAGCGCGGCTCCCGCGGTGGATGCCGGGGCGTCCGTCGCGCTGGCCCGCACCGGCATCGTCCTGGCCCGTCAGGGCGGCGCGATGGAACGGCTGCTGCAGCTTGCCCGGTTCGGGCTGGCCGGGCCGCTCGGCTCCGGGAAGCAGTACTGGCCGTGGATCACGCTGGACGACGAGGTCGGCGCACTGCTGCACCTGCTCGACCGCGATGACCTCACCGGCCCGGTCAACCTGTCGGCGCCCGAACCGGCGCGTCAGCGCGACATCGTCGCGGCCATCGGGCGCGCCCTCAACCGGCCGGCAGTCCTGCCGGCACCGTCGCCCGCCCTGCGCATCGTGCTCGGCGAGTTCGCCACCGAGATCCTCGGGAGCCAGCGCATCGTCGGCGAGGTGCTGGCCACGAGCGGTTACGACTTCATCCACCCCGACCTCGAGGGCGCGGCGCGCTGGCTGGTCGCCTGACCTCCGGCCCGGAAGAAGGCCCGCTTGGTGAGCTCGGCGGCCACGATGTAGCACCCGGTGATGCCCACGAGGGTGACGACCAGGCCGACCGGCGGGCGGGCCAGGCCCAGTGCGGGAAGCGCCGCGGAGACGAACGGCAGCGAGACGGTGACGCCGCCGACGAGCAGCGAGGTGAGCACCAGGGCATGGCCCGGGTGGCTGCGCCACACGGGTCGGCGGGTGCGCAGCACGAACAGCACGGCCAGCTCGGTGAGGGTCGACCCGACGAACCAGCCGGTGCGGAACAGCGTGGCGCCCGCGTCGAAGACCTGGAGGAGCACGGCGAAGGTCAGCAGGTCGAAGGCGCTGCTGAGCAGCCCGAACACCACCATGAAGTCGCGCACCTGGTGCAGGTTCCACCGGCGGGGGCGCTGCACGTCCTCGGGGTCGACGCGGTCGCCGGCGAGGGTGATGCTCGGCAGGTCGGAGAGGAAGTTGAGCAGCAGGATCTGCCGGGGCAGCAGCGGGAGGAACGGCAGGAAGGCCGAGGCCGCCGCCATGCTCGCGGTGTTGCCGAAGTTCGCGCTGACCGTCGTGTACACGTACTTCAGCGTGTTGGTGAAGGTCTGCCGGCCGAGCCGGACGCCGCTCACGACGACGTCCACGTCCTTGTCGAGCAACACCATGGCCGCCGCGCTCTTCGCCACGTCGACCGCCGTGTCGACCGAGATGCCAACGTCGGCGAGGTGCAGCGGGCCGGCGTCGTTGATGCCGTCGCCGAGGTAGCCGACCACCGATCCCCCGGCGCGCACCGCCTTGATGATTCGCTCCTTCTGCGTCGGCGTGAGCTCGGCGAACGCGTCGACGGTCGGCGCGAGCGCCCGCAGTGCGATGTCGTCCAGGGCATCGACCTCGCTGCCGGTCACGACGGTGGGTTCGGCCGCGAGGATGCTGCGCGCGACGTGGGTGGCAACCAGGGCGTTGTCCCCCGTCAGCATGCACAGCCGGATGCCGAGCGCCTCAAGCTCTGCCAGGGTCGCCGCGAGCCCGTCCTTGGGTGGGTCCTCGAAGGCCAGCAGGCCCAGGAGGGTGAGGTCGCGCTCGTCGTCGACGGTGACCTCGGCGCGACCGGGCAGCGGGCGCTCGGCCACCGCCAGCACGCGGGCACCCTGCTCGCTCAGCCCACGGAACTGTTCGTCGAGCAGCATCCGTCGTGGCCCGAGCGCCTCGGGTGCGCCTCCGGGGCCGACCACGGTGGAGCACCTCGCCAGCACCGACGCGTAGGCACCCTTGGTCACCAGGAGGCGCCCCTCGGGGCCGTCGACGAGCACCGACAGCATCTTGCGGTCGAAGTCGAAGGGCACCTCGTCGACGGCGCGCCACCGCTGGTCGGGTGCCGCGCCGGCCAGGACCGCGTCGTCCAGCGGGTTCGTGAAGCCGGTCTGCAGGGCCGCGTTGAGCGCGGCCCGCCCCGCCACGAGGTCGCTGTGGCCGCCGTCGGGGCCCACGGTCGCCGCGAGGGTCAGCACACCGCGGGTGAGGGTTCCGGTCTTGTCGGTGCACAGCAGGTCCATGCTGCCGAGGTCCTCGATGGCGTCCAGGCGGCGCACGATCACCGAGGCGTCCGCCATCCGGCGCGCCCCGGTCGACAGGGAGACCGCGACGATGGCCGGCAGCATCTGTGGAGTCACGCCGACCGCGAGGGCGATCGAGAAGAGCACGGAGTCGATGAACGGGCGCCCGAGCACCACATTGACCACGAGGATGACCGCGGTGAGCCCGAGCGTCACCCGGGCAAGCAGCAGGCCCAGGCGCGTGGTGCCCTGCTCGAAGCCGGTGGGCGTCGGGCGGTCGGTGAGGGTGCTCGACATCCGCCCGAGCTCGGTGTGCGAGCCCGTGAGGACCGCCACGGCCTCACCGCGACCGCTCACGACGTGGCTGCCCTGCAGGAGGGCGCTGTGCCGCTCCGCGAGCGCGGCGTCGGCGGGCGCGGGGTCGGGGTGCTTGTGGCGCGGGTAGGTCTCGCCGGTCAGCGCGGACTCGTCCGTCTGCAGGGCCTCGGCGGTGAGCACCCGGCAGTCGCACGGCACGATGTCGCCGGCGTTCAGCACCACGACGTCGCCCGGCACCACCTCGTCGGGGCGCACCGACACCACCCGCCCTGCTCGCCGGACCTCGACGTGCACCTGCACCCGGTCGAGCAGCCGGGCGACGGTCACGGCGGCCCCGTGCTCCTGCCAGAACCCCAGGAGGCCGCTGAGCAGCACGATGGCGGTGATGATCAGCGCGTCGACCCGGTCGCCGAGCACGAGCGAGAGCCCGGTGGCCACGAGGAGGATGACCACCACCGGTTGGGAGAACTGCCGGCCCAGTTCACGCCCGATCGTCCTGGCACGGCTCGGCGCAGCGGCGCCGTGCCCCTGAGCCAGGGCGCGGGTGCGGGCCTCGACGTCACCGAGACCCGCGGGGCTGCTCCCCACCGCGTCGAGCACCGCCTCGATCTCGAGCGACCAGTAGGGCGTCGCCGGCTCCACGCCCGGAGCCGGGACGAAGGCACCTCGACGCGCCGAGTGCCTCACCGTGGGCGACCACCCTCCATGCCAACCAGTGTGCTCCCGCCGAGCCGCGCCCATACGGGCCTGCGTCAGATGTCACGGCACGGCACCGACGTCGACGATGCGCCCCCGGCCTCGAGGGCGCAGCGCGCTGGCTCGTCAGCTGACCGGGCGGATGGCGCTGATCCGCCACCCTGCCTGCGTGAAGACCAGGTCGACGACCACGACACGGCCCTCCTGCGCGGGTTGCGGCTGCGCCCCGGAGCGACCGACGACCGAGTAGGCACTGGCGTCGATGCGAGCCTGCACGACGGCGGCTCGTGCATCCCCCGAGACGTGCCGGGCATCGACGACGTCGTACCGCAGGCCCGAGTAGCGCAGGCCGGCCCGCGCGACCTCCGACACCGCAGCAGCGTCCCGCGCGGCCGCGGTCGATCCCGGCGCCACGGCCCCGTGCAGCATCGCCGGGGTCGCCTCCCGAAAGGCCCCGGCTCTGGCCTCGGCGAGCGCGGTGAGCAGTTCCTGCGGGCGCTCCCGCGGGGACACCGGGTCTACCCTGGGGTCAGGGACAAACGTCGGCCTCACCTGAGCTGGGCCGCCCACCGGCTGCACGGTCGACGGTGCCGCTCGCGCCTCGGCTGATCCGCTGTCCCTGCCGAGCACGGTGGCAGCCACGACGAGCGCCACGGCGAGGGCCGCGGCACCGGCGGCGGTCACGGCGACCCGGGCGACACCCACCCCCGCCCGGGTCGCCGGCTCGCTGTGCCGACCGGCCCCACGGCGCCGCTCGACCGGGATGGACGTCGGCGGCGCGGCACCGCGTCCCGCGAGGCGTGCCCACACGCGCCGCCACCGCGGGGTCGCCTCGAGCGCCGGGGCCTCGCCGGCGGCAGCTCGCAGCCGATAGGTCACGGCGCTGACCTCGTCACCCCCGCGGACGAGGTCGAGCGGTGTCGCGGTGGCCGCCTGGAACAGCAGCCAGCCGAGCTCGTGAGCATCCGGGCGGTCGGCCGGATCCGGGGACAGCGCCGCCTCGAGGGCCTCCACCAGCCCCGCTGCAGACGGCCCCGCGCGGCTCACGTCGGCGAGTGCCGGGCGCAACCCTGGTGCACCGGGCACGCTGCCGGTGAGGCAGAGCCAGCCCAGGGCGCCGACCCCGTAGACGTCCGATGCCGGTGACGGGTCACCGCCCATGACGACCTCGGGGGCGACGTACCCGTCGGTGCCCCACACTCCCGGGGAGATGTCACCCACCACGTGGCCCAGACCGAGGTCACCGAGCACCGGCCGGCCGTCGAGGTCGAGCAGCACGTTGCCCGGGGAGACGTCACCGTGGACGACACCGAGACCGTGCAGGCGCCCCAGGGCTGAAGCCACCGGGGCCAGCGCCGTCACGACCTCCCCCGCCGTCAGGTGCCCGCGCGTTCGCACGAGCGCGTCGAGGGACCCACCGCGCAGGTGCGGCATGACCAGCGCCACCCGGCCGTCCGCCAGGTCGATGACCGAGTGGATCTCGACGATGTGCGCTGACGCCGCGGCGGCCGACACCGCCGCCTCGCGCGCCGCCGCCTCCACCTCCCCGAGGCCGGCCTGCACCACCTTGATCGCGACCCGCCGACCTTCGGGCACCGACACGCCCGCCCAGACCTCGCTCGTGCCGCCCCGCGCCAGGAGTTCCCCCACCTCGAACCCCGGCACCTCCGGCGGCTGCGTCCCCTCGTCGTCCATGCCCCCACTGTGCCGCGTTCCACGAAAGCGCCCGGAGAGTTATCCACAGGCAGCGCAGCGGGCGGCTACCGTCGTGCCCATGACTGCCGACGCCCCGACCATCCTCGCCACCTCGGGTGGCTTCCGCTACGGACACCGCACGGATGTCGAGTTCGCCGCGCTCGTGCACCACGCGGTCGACCTCTCAGGCACCCACGGGCGCCGACCACGCGTCACCTACGTCGGCACGGCATCCGGCGACCCCCGCTTCATGAACTACCGCGTCATCGAGGCCGGGCGCGTGGCCGGGTTCGACGTCACGTGCCTGGACCTGTTCCCCATGCCCAACCTCGACGACGTCCCCGGGCACCTGCTCGAGGCTGATGTCGTGTGGGTCGGTGGCGGCTCGGTCGCGAACCTGCTAGCGGTGTGGGACGTCCATGACCTGCGACCGGCGATGCGCGCCGCGTGGGAGGCGGGCGTCGTGCTCGGTGGCGTGTCCGCGGGGTCGATCTGCTGGTACCTCGGCGGCTGCACCGACTCCTTCGGCCCCGACCTGCGCGCAGTGACCAACGGTCTCGGCCTGCTGCCCTACGGCAGCGGCGTGCACTACGACTCGGAGGAGAGCCGCCGCCCGACGATCCACGCCCTCGTGGGTGACGGCACGCTCCCCACGACCCACTGCACCGACGACGGCGTGGGCCTGGTCTACCGCGGCACCGAGCTCGTCGAGGCGGTCAGCGAGGTCGACGGCAAGGGTGCGTACATCGTGACCCGCGACGGTGAGGGCGGCGGCATCCGGGAGGAACGCATCGAACCGCGACGCCTGCCCTCCCCCTGACCACGACTTCTTGCACTCCGGCCACCTCCCGCAGGTGGCTGGAGTGCAATGAGTCGGATGCCGTCAGCGTGCGGGGGTGCGCACGCTCACCACGCGCTCCTGCGCCGCCGACTCGCGCGCCGCGTCGATGACGGCCAGCGTGTGCACGGCATCCCACGGGTCCACGGGCATTGCGGCCTGGGGCTCCGGGGACTCCAGCGCTGCCGCCACCGCGCGGTAGAGGTCGGCCTGGGTGCTCGTGCCGCGGGCCACCGGCTCACGCTCGTCGCCGCGGTACACCCAGCCGCTCTGGCCGGGGTCGGCGTCGGCCTGAGCAGTCCACACGTGGGTCTCCCCCGTGAAGTCCGCCATGACGTAGGCCCCGGTCGTGCCGAGCATCCGCACCCGCGGCCCCGGCGCACCGGACAGCGCGGTCGCCCCCAGGTGCGAGACCACCCCCGACTCGTGGTGGCAGACGAGGAACGCGTCGTCCTCGGCGAGGGTCGTGTGCGCGGCCACGGTGGCGAACACCGAGGCGATCGGCCCGAACAGCTGCACGGCAGCGTCGACGAGGTGGCTGTGCAGGTCGAGCAGGATGCCGCCGCCGTCGGCGGGGCCGGCGTTCTCGCGCCACCGGTCCTTGGGCACCGGCCGCCAGCGCTCCCACCGCATCTCGTAGCGGAACGGCGTGCCGATCAGCCCGTCGGCGACCACCCTCGCGACGGTGGCGTGCTCGGGGTCGTAGCGCCGGTTGTGGAAGACGGTGAGGGGCACTGCGCTGGCTTCGGCATGGCGCACGACGTCGGCCGCCGACACGGCATCCACCGCCAAGGGTTTGTCGACCAGGCAGGCGATCCCCGCGTCGATGACGGTGCGCACCTGCGCGGCGTGGGCGCCGCTGGGGGTGGCCAGCACCACCAGGTCGACGCCCGGCACCGCGAGCAGCGCGGTCAGGTCGTCGACGACGCTCGTTCCGGGGAACTCGGCCCTGGCGGCAGCAGCGCGTTCAGGATCGCGGGTGGACACGGCGACGACGTCACACCCGGCCTCGTGGAGCAGCGGGGCGTGGATGGTCTGACCGGAGGAACCGAACCCGGCGAGGGCGACGCGCATCATGGCGCCCAATCTAGGGCGTGCCGGACGACGCCTGAACCGTCAGCGTGATCGTGTACGCCGGGGTCGTGCTCGTGATGACGCTGGTGCCGGGCTCGACGGCGCGAACCTCCCACTCGCGTACGCCGGAGCCGGTGACGTTGACGACCGGGATGAGGATCACGGACGCCCCGTCGACCTCGGGCTCGTCGGCACCCGGCTCCCGCACGACCAGCGCAGTGGTCGAGCCCGTCGCCATCGAGTAGTGGCTGCCGTCGGCCTCGGGCGTGAGCCGGCGAGGGGCCGGCGACGGCGACGGTTGCGCGGGTGGTGACGTGGACGGCATCCCGGATGCCGTGGCGCCGGTGTCGGATGCGGAACCGCAACCAGCGAGGATGACGAGCAGCACCACCGCGAGCGGCCCGGTGACGGCCCGGACGGCCGTCACCGGGACCTGTGCACCCATCGCGATCAGTTGCCGCTCTGGAGCGCGACCCGCTCGATGATGTCCTTCTGCGCCTTGATCTGGGCACTGGAGGACGCCGGGTTGATGCGCACCGACTCGGCCGTGAACACCGCTGCGCCGAAGGTGCTGTCCTTGCTGCCGTTGCCGTCGGTGTCGACCGGTGTCGCGAGCTTGACCGACCCGTTGGCGAAGTTCAGCCAGGCCCCGAGCAGCTGCTGGTCGAAGATGACGTTCGCCGGGGACTTGGCCGGGGAGTTCAGCACCTTGGTGGCCTTGGCCCGCGTCGAGGCGTCGGTCTTCTCGTCGAACACCATGCTGAGCGCTCCGACGATGTCGAGGTAGCACTGCAGCTCCGCCGGGGTGAAGTCGTTCGGGGCCTTGGTGCGGTACTGGTTCAGCCACCAGCCGTGCCCCTTGGAGACGTCGGCGTTGCCGGTGATGAGCACGAGCGCGCTGTCAGCCGCCGAGCCGAGGTCGTCGTCGGTCACCGTCACGTCCAGGGTGTAGGCGCACGCGTCGACGTAGGCGTGGGTCTTGCTGAAGTCGACGTCGCGCGGCTGGTTGCTCGGGCTCTTCGCCGGGTCGGTGCCGGGCGGGTTGACCAACGAGGTCTGCGTGTCGCTCGACCCGTCGCCCCAGGCCCACTTGGCGGTGAGGTCATCGCTGCCCGGGTCCACGGATCCGACGGGCACGGTCAGGTTCTCACCGGCCTCGAGGATGAACGCCGAGACGCCGTCGTAGACCTGCTCGCCCGAGGTGTCGATGACCGCCGTCGGGTCGATGTTGCCGACGGTCGCGACCTCGCTGTCGCAGTTGCCGGTGGTGTCGTCGTCGGCGGCGCACACCTGCACGGTGAACGCGCCGTCGTCGCCGTACTGGTGGTCGACCGAGAACGTCAGCGTCGCGTTCGGGCGCACGTTCTCGAGGGTGCCGGCGAGGGCGACCGGGGACGCGCCGTCGTCGAAGGAGATCGTCGCCGTGAGCGGGTCGAGCCAGCCCGGGTCGGTGACGGTTCCCGACACGGTGACCGTGCCGCCCTCGTCGATCGCCGTGATCGCGGTGATGCTCACGGTCGGGGCGACGTTCGTCACGGTCACCTGCGACGTCGCGGTCGCGGTGTTGCCGAAGGTGTCGGTCACCCGCAGCCCGATCGGGAAGACGCCGTCCTGCCCGACCGTGGAGAACGTCGGGTTCGCACCGGTCGCGTCGTCGTAGGCGCTGTCGTTGTCGAGGTCCCACTCGTAGGTGGCGATGGCGCCCGCAGACGGGTCGCTTCCGGCGGCCGAGCCGGTGCCGTCGAGCGACACGTCGGTGCCCTCAGGCGTCACGTACGGACCGCCCGCGTCGGCGGTGGGAAGGCACTGAGCCGGGATGTCCTCACTGAAGGTCGGCACGGTGTCCAGGCTTCCGGTGGACCCCGTCCCGAGACCTCGGCCGGCGAACGCCGACCAGATGAGGCACCGGTTGGCGTTGCCATCGGCGGCGAGCAGCCCGTCGCGCGCCTGCAGGAAGGTCGGGTTGGCCGTGGTGGCCTTCATGCCGTCGAGCACGAGGGAGGCCATAGCCTCGACACCGCCGGGCAGCTGGTCGCGGATGTCGTAGAGCGCGCTCGCCCAGATCTGGCCCGGCCCGTGACCGCTGCTGGCGTTGACGTCGTAGTCCTGGAAGTCGAGGTTGGAGGCGTTGTAGGCCACCGACCGGATGCCGGTGCTCGCGTTGCCCGTCACGTACTCACCGATGACGGCGTCGCCCCACTTCAGGTAGGAGATGACGTCGCTCCAGCCCTCGCCGAGCGCGCCGCGCTGGTCGCCGTCGTTGTAGCCGAGGTCGCCACCACCGACGAGTCGGCTGGACACGCCGTGCCCGTACTCGTGGGCGATGACGTCACCGTCGACGTCACCGTCGCGGTAGGGCCGGGTCGGCGCCCACATGTACATCTGCATACGCGGGCTCTGCCCGTCGACCGGGGTGCCGAAGTTCGCGTTGTTCAGGCACCGGATGGGATCGTCGTCACTGGTGTCGTTAGTGCCCTTGTCGTCGACGCAGCCGAAGTCCCAGCCGTCCTGGGCCTCGGCGAGCACGGGGTCGTTGCCCGAACCGCCCCGGCCGTAGTTGTCGATCTGGAAGTTGCCGCTGGCCTCGTCGAAGCCGTGGCCGTAGAGCCAGTCGTGCATGACGTTGGTGTAGTAGAAGAGCTGGGTGATCGCGGCGTCCCGGTCGGCATCCAGGGCCGCGAGGGAGTCGACGTCGGCGGTGCTGCGCCAGGTGTCGCCGAAGGCGTAGTTGAAGTGCTGGTACCCAGGGTCTCCGCTCGCGGGGGTCTGCGGCTGGTACTCGTTGTTCGCGTCGTCGTCGTTGCGGTCGAGGTAGGCGTTGACGTTGTTGCCGCTCGTCGTCGTCCCGTTGACCCACGATCCGTCGAGGCCGGTGAACGCGGTGACCTGCCGGGTTGCCCCCGCGGCCTCCGGGTGCTGTTCGCGCCACACCGTGCCTTCTGGCCCGGCGTGCGCGTACCGGCTCGTGCGCTCCAGCACCGCTCCGGTGTCGGCGTCGACGACGCTCTCCCACCACTGCTGCCCGGAGGACTCGATGTCGGTCACCCAGGCCAGGCGCAACGACTGGCCGTCCGCGCTGGGGTACCAGGCGAGCTCGGCCGTCACGGGCCGCTCGCTGGCCGAGCCCTGCCCGTAGACGTTCGGGAAGGTCTTCTTCCCGGTGCTGCGCACGTCGGCCTCACGCAGCGGCCGATCGGGCTTCGCGCCCTGCTTGGCGGCCGAGACGTCAAGGGCCTGGCGGGCGGTGAGACCTGCCGACGGGCCCCTGGACGTGGTCCCCTTGGCCAGCCGCCCGGATGCCGACATCACCCGACCGTCGGGTGACACGACCACCGTGAGCACGGCATCCGTCACCCGAAGTCCCTCGACGCGCTGTCCCACGTGCACGGCGGTCGCGCCGGTCATCAGGCGCTGCGCTTTGCTGACCACGAGTGTCTTCGCCGCCCCCGAGCCCAGGCCGAAGTCTCCCCCTGACGCCTTGGCGTAGGCCAGGGCGATGTCCTCGGCCGGCGCCTTCGAGGGCTTGGTCAGCCCCGCGGGTGACGAGGTCGACTCCACGTACCCGAAGGCGTTGCGGCGAACGAGGTCGCCCTTACCCGGTGGTGAGGCGCTCGACGCCCCGGGTTTGCGATCCGGGGCCACAGCCGCCGCGGCGACGGGCGCCGCCAGGCTGAGCACGAGCACGGCACCGAGACCGAGGGAGAGAGATCGACGAGCGCGCATGACGTCATCCAGTGAGGCCACCTCGCCCCAACCCGGCCCTACGTCGGGCTGTGAGCTACCTCACGCCCCGTCACGATCCTCTCGATCACCACCGCTGTCAGGGGATTGGCGAAAGTGCCTCGTCCTTCCTGAGATCGGCTCTCAGGAACTTCGGCCACCAGACCGGCGGTCCGAGGTCGTAGGCCGCGGCAGGCACCAGCAGGGAGCGGACGACGAAGGTGTCGAGCAGCACGCCGAAGGCGACGATGAACGCGATCTGCACGAGGAAGACGAGCGGCAGCACGGCCAGGGCCGAGAACGTCGCCGCCAGCACGATGCCAGCGCTCGTGATCACGCCTCCCGTCACGGCGAGGCCGACGAGGATGCCGGGTCGCGTCCCCCTGACCTTGGCCTCCTCACGGACGCGGGTCATGAGGAAGATCGAGTAGTCGATGCCGAGCGCCACGAGGAAGACGAAACCGTAGAGCGGGATCGCGGGGTCTCCCCCAGTGAAGCCGAAGCCGTGCTCGAAGACCAGGGCGGCGATACCGATGGTCGCCGCGAAGGAGACGAGGTTGGCCGCGACGAGCAGCAGCGGCGCGACGATGGAGCGCAGCAGCAGGGACAGGACGAGGAAGATGACGAGGAGGATCGTCGGCACGAGGACCTTGAGGTCACGGGCGCTCGCGTCGAGGACGTCGAGGTTCGTGGCGGCGTTGCCACCGACGAGCGCCTGGCTCGACACCTCGTCGAGGTCGGAGCGCAGTCGCTCCACGGTGTCGCGTGCGTCCGCGGTGTCCGAGGCCGCCGTGGTCGTCGCCTGGATGAGGACGGTCCCGTCGACGACCGGGGGCGGAACGGCGGGTGCCCCCGGCATCGGCGGGACCATCCCGATGAACGCGCTCTCGACCCCGTCATCGGCGGTGACCACCGCGAGCGCGGCCTCGGCATCGGCCTGCGGCACGACGACCTGCACCGGGGTGGCCGAGCCTGCCGGGAAGTGTTCGCCGATGACCCGCTGCGCGACGATCGCGTCGGTGTCGTCGAGGAAGGTCTCCTCGATGGTTGACCCGCTCGCCGTGAAAGTCGGGGCAAAGGCCGCCGCCGCGAGCAGCGCGGCCAGCGTGAGCACCCACGTGCGCCGCGGGTGCTTCCCGACCAGATCGGCCACCCGGCCCCAGACCCCCCGGGTGCCGACGACGTCCTCGGCGTGCACGTGGTCGAGCTTGGGCACGAACGGCCAGAAGACCTTGCGGCCGAAGAGCAGCAGCACGGCGGGCAGGAAGGTCAATGAGGCGAGCATGGCGCCGGCGATCCCCAGCGCACCGACCGGCCCGAGCCCCGACGTGCTGCGCAGCTCGGCGAGCAGCAGGCAGAGCAGACCGAGGATCACCGTGGCGGCCGAGGCGACGATCGGTTCGACCGCTCCGAACCAGGCCCGCTTGAGGGCGACCCAGGAACTGGCCTCGTCGTGCAGGGCCTCCTTGAAGCGGCTGACGAGGAGCAGCGCGTAGTCGGTCGCGGCCCCCACGACGAGGATGAACAGGATGCCCTGCGACTGACCCGACAGCGTGATGACGTCGTTGACCGCGAGCTGGTAGACGACCAACGACGCGGCGCTCAACCCGAACACGGCGCTCAGCAGCACGGCGAACGGCAGGATCGGGCTGCGGTAGACGATGAGCAGGATGACGAGCACCACGCTGAGGGCCACGGCGAGCAGGATGCCGTCGATGCCGGCGAACGCTTCGGCGAAGTCGGCGATGAGGCCACCCGGCCCTCCGACGTTGGCCGACAATCCGGCGGGGACCAGGGTCTCATCGATGCTCGCCCGCAGGGCATCCGCCCCCTCGACCAGGGCTGACGTCTCACCGCTGGCCGCCGTGCCGGTGACCCCGTCGAGCGGCACGCTGAGCAGGGCGGCGGCGCCGTCCTGCGAGGGGATCGGGACGAGGGGGGCGTCGCCGACGAGGAAGTCAGCGAGCACCACGCCGTCACCGAGTTCGGGCAGGGCCAGGGCTGGCACACCCGCGGCGAAGCGGCCCACGGACTCCAGGTCGGGGGCGGCGAGCGGCGCACCGTCGGCCCGGGTGAAGACGACGAGGTAGGGCAGCGAGTCACTGCTCGCGAAGCGGCCCACTGCCTCGCTGACCAGTGTGGACTCGGCGTTCTCGGGCAGGAACGTCGAGTTGTCGTTGGTCTGCACCCCCGTCAGCTTGCTCTGCGCGGCACCGCCGAGACCGGCCACGACGAGCCAGGTGAGCAGCACGACGACCGCACCGAGGAGTGCCAGACGGGGGCGACGCGAATCGGCTGACATACCGCAAGGCTAGGGCCGCGGCATACCGTGTGTGCATGCGGATCGTTCACCTGGGCTTCTCCCCCGACCTCGTCGACTACGAGCAGGGCTGGCAGGCCCAACGGGAGGTGCACGCCCAGGTCGTCGACGGCACCCTCCCCGACACGACGCTGCTGCTCGAGCACGCGGCGGTGTACACCGCCGGCAAGCGCACCGAGCCGCACGAACGGCCCATCGACGGCACCCCCGTCATCGACGTCGACCGGGGCGGCAAGATCACCTGGCACGGCCCCGGCCAGCTCGTCGGCTACCCGGTCGTCAGCCTGCCCGAGGTGCCCATCGACGTGGTCGCCCACGTGCGACGCCTCGAGGAGGTCATGATCCGCGCCACGGCCGAGTTCGGCGTCGAGACCGTGCGAGTCGAAGGTCGCAGCGGGGTGTGGGTGCTGGCCGACGACCGCGGTCCGGACCGCAAGCTCGGGGCGATCGGGGTGCGGGTGAGCCGGCGGGTGACGATGCACGGCTTCGCGCTGAACTGCGATGCCGACCTGTCGTGGGCCGACGCGATCATCCCGTGTGGCATCGCGGACGCCGGGGTGTCCTCGCTGAGCCTCGAGGCCGGTCGCCGGATCACCGTCCAGGACGTCCTGCCCTACGCCGAGAAGCACCTGGTCGAGGTCCTCGCGGGTGGCGGCCGGTGACGGCAGCGACCACGGCCCCCACGACGGGCTGAGGCTCGGACCCAGTTCGATGACCTGACGCTGCTGGATCACCTGTCGTGAACGCGG
>Ga0075156_10000425_pt1 | contig 21629 bp, 19 predicted proteins | sample JI81AbrownDNA_FD_70966 | JGI IMG/M metagenome (GOLD analysis project Ga0075156, IMG submission 70966) | Wastewater effluent complex algal communities from Wisconsin, to seasonally profile nutrient transformation and Carbon sequestration -... | ecosystem: Engineered > WWTP > Effluent > Algae...
GTCGTGTTCGGGAGGTCCTCGTTCTCGCGGAACTCGTCGATGCAGGCCGAGAGCACGTGCTGGACCCGGATGCCCTTCTCCCCCATGTCGAGGAAGTCCTTGATCGCCATCTTCTTGGCCCGCGCCACGATGTTCTCGATCATGGCGCCGGAGTTGAAGTCCTTGAAGTAGAGGATCTCCTTGTCGCCGTTCGCGTACGTGACCTCGAGGAAGCGGTTCTCGTCGGACTCGGTGTACATCCGCTCGACGGCCCGCTGGATCATCGCGCGGCAGGCTGCGGCCGGATCACCACCGTGCTCGGCGACGTCGTCGGGGTGCAGCGGCAGCGTCGGCACCAGGTACTTCGTGAAGATGTCGCGCGCGGCCTCGGCGTCGGGGCGCTCGATCTTGATCTTCACGTCGAGCCGGCCGGGTCGCAGGATGGCCGGGTCGATCATGTCCTCGCGGTTCGAGGCGCCGATGACGATGACGTTCTCAAGGCTTTCGACGCCATCGATCTCGCTCAGCAGCTGCGGCACGATGGTGTTCTCGACGTCGCTGGACACGCCTGATCCGCGCGTGCGGAACAGCGAGTCCATCTCGTCGAAGAACACGATGACGGGCATGCCCTCGGAGGCCTTCTCGCGGGCGCGCTGGAACACCAGTCGGATGTGCCGCTCGGTCTCGCCGACGTACTTGTTGAGCAGCTCGGGGCCCTTGATGTTGAGGAAGAAGGATCGGCCCTCCTCGCGGCCCGTGCGCTCGGCCACCTTCTTCGCGAGCGAGTTCGCGACGGCTTTCGCGATCAGCGTCTTCCCGCAGCCGGGCGGACCGTAGAGCAGGATCCCCTTCGGCGGCTTGAGGTCATGCTCGGCGAAGAGGTCCGGATGCATGAACGGCAGTTCCACGGCGTCGCGGATGGCGTCGATCTGCTCGCCGAGGCCGCCGATGTCCTGGTAGCGGATGTCGGGCACCTCCTCGAGGACGAGCTCCTCGACCTCGGACTTGGGGATGCGCTCGAAGACGTAGCCCGAGCGCACGTCGCAGAGCAGCGAGTCGCCCGCCCTGATCCGCATCTCCCGCAGGGGCTGTGCGACGCGCACCACCCGCTCCTCGTCGGCGCGGCCGATGACGAGCGCACGATCCCGGTCCTCGCCGATGAACTCCTTGAAGACCACGATCTCGCCGGTGTCCTCGAAGGACCGGACGTCGATGACGTTCAGCGACTCGTTGAGCATGACCTCCTGGCCGGGCCTCAGGGCGTCGGCGTCGATGGCCGGGCTCAGGGCGACGCGCAGCTTCTTCCCGGACGCCATGACGTCCGCGGTGCCGTCGCCGTACTGGACGAGGAACGTCGCGAACCCGCTCGGCGGCTCGCCGAGCCGGTCGACCTCGGCCTTGAGGGTGACGATCTGCTCACGGGCATCGCGCAGCGTGGAGATGAGCCGCTGGTTGTGGTCCTTCTGCGCCGCCAGCTCGCCACGAACCTCGTTCAGGGCGGACTCCAGGCTCCCGACCCGCGACTGCAGCGGTTCCGACTCGGTCACGACGCCTCCAGGTGAGTGCTTGCTCGCCACTGTAACCCGACGGCTGCGCGCCTGCGCGGCTACGAGGCGCCGCGACACGCATCAGTCGACCGTCGGCACGTCCTCGGGTGCCGGCTCGGCGGCGCCCGATCCGGGACCCGTGTAGTCCTCGCCGTAGGCGCCGGGGGCGGGGCGCCGGCGCCGGGCGGGGAGCACGGCGCCCGGGGCCAGCCGACGTGCCGTGACGAGGAAGCCCGTGTGGCCGTTCATCCGGTGGTCGGGCCGGACCGCGAGTCCCTCGAGATGCCACGTCCGCATCATCGTCTCCTCGGCCCTCGGCTCGGTCCAGTCGCCCGACAGGCGCAGCGTCTCCACGAGGCGCGACATCTGGGTGGCCGTCGCCACGTAGCCGACGACGACGCCACCGGGCGCCAGGGCCGCGGCGACAGCCTCCAGGCACTCCCACGGGGCCAGCATGTCGAGCACGACGGCATCGAGGTCGGAGTCGTCCATCGCCTCGACCAGGTCGCCTACGGTCAGGGTCCAGCAGGACGGCTCGGATCCGTACCAGCGCCGCACGTTGGCCGCCGCGATGTCCGCGAAGTCCTGACGCCGCTCGTAGCTGTGCACCAGGCCCGTGTCGCCCACCGCGCGCAGCAGCGAGCAGGTCAGGGCACCGGAGCCGACGCCCGCCTCCGCTACACGGGCGCCGGGGCCGAGGTTGCACAGTCCGACGATGCGGGCGGCGTCCTTGGGGTAGATCACCTGGGCGCCCCGCGGCATCGACAGGACGAAGTCGTCGAGGAGCGGGCGCAGCGCGAGGTAGCCCGTGCCGTTGGTCGAGGTCACCACCGTGCCCTCCGGTGCCCCGATGAGGTCGTCGTGCGGCACCCGGCCACGGTGGGTGTGGAACTCCCGTCCCGGCTCGAGCGTGATGGTGTGCAGCTTGCCCTTCGGATCGGACAGCTGGACCAGGTCGCCCGGGCGGAACGGGCCACGGCGCCGCCAGGAGGTGCTGTGCTGGCTCTCGCCGGCGTTCTCGGACATGCTCGGAAGGCTAGTGGTCAGCCCCGGTCAATAGGCTCGGGCCATGTCCGCGGTGCCGATTCCGTTCCCGTCGTCCCTCTCGCCGTCCCGGGCGTCCGACTTCATGACCTGCCCGCTGCTGTTCCGGTTCCGGTCGATCGACCGGCTCCCCGAGGAGCCCTCGCCGGCCGCCGTGCGCGGCTCCCTGGTCCACCGCGCACTCGAGACACTGTTCGACCTGCCCGCCCACGACCGAACTCTCGACGCCGCTGCCGACCTCGTCGTGAGGGCCTTCGACGAGATGGTGCGCGACGAGCCTGAGTCGGCCAGGGCCGTGCAGGGCGACGACGGCTCGGCCCCTGACGTCGCTGCGCTGCTGGAGTCGTACTTCGGGCTCGAGGACCCCCGTCGCCTCGAGCCGCATGCCCGCGAACTGGGCGTCTCCGCCCAGCTCGCCGAGTCCTTCGAGATCCGCGGCTTCATCGACCGGGTCGACCGCACTCCCGACGGCCTCATCCGCATCGTCGACTACAAGACCGGCCGTTCGCCCGGGGCGGCCTTCGAGGGCAAGGCGATGTTCCAGATGCGCTTCTACGCCCTGACGTGGTGGCGCATGACCGGCACGGTGCCACGCCTGCTGCAGCTCATGTACCTCGGGAACTCCGAGCTGCTCCGGTATGAGCCCGACGAGGACGACCTGCTCTCCACCGAGCGCAAGATCCTCGCGCTGCGCGACGCGATCGCGCGCGCTGCCGACGCCCGTGAGTTCCCGCCCACGCCGTCGAAGCTGTGCGACTGGTGCAGTCATCGGGCCCTCTGCCCGGCCTGGGGCGGCACCCCTCCCCCGCTGCCCGCCCGCGACGAGTGGCCGACGTCGAGCTCGCGCGTGCCCATCGATCGGGAGGCGTGATCGCGCGTGGCACCTGGGGCGCGACGTACTAGGTCGCGGCAGCCCGCCACAGCGACTCCACGGTCCAGCCCTCGAGCGACGCGATGACGAACGCATCCGTCGTCCCGACGTCCGCGATGTGCGGGATGGCCACGACGGTGCAGCCTGCGGCGAGCCCCGACGCCACCCCCGGCGGCGAGTCCTCGAGAACCAGGCACTCGCGTGCGGGCACGCCCAGTGCGGCCGCCGCCTGCAGGTACGGCTCGGGGTGCGGCTTGCTGTTCTCCACGTCGTCGCCGGCGACCACGATGTCGAAGGACTCCTGCCCGACGTCCGAGCGGATGCGGTCGCTCACCGCGTCGATCAGGCGGTTCCATGACGCCGAGACCAGGGCCGTGGGGATGTCCTGCGAGCGGGCGTCGAGAAGCAGTGCCCGCGCACCGGGCTGCCAGACCAGGGGGCTCGACCGCAGCAGCGACTCCATGTCGTCGAGCAGGTGGCCCGCAACGTCCGCGGGGTCGTGGCCCCCGCCGGCCCGCTCGATCATGTAGTCGACGGCCCGCTCGAGCGGACCGCCGAGGCAGGCAGCCTGGTCGGCCTCGGACCACGAGCCGCCGAGGCGTTCCATCGTCAGGATCTCGGCCCGGAGCCACAGGTGCTCGCTGTCGATGAGGGTCCCGTCCATGTCGAACAGCACGGCCGCGGGCCGGGCCGGCCTCGGCAGGACGCTGGTCATCAGGTGGCGTTGAAGTACTTGGCCTCGGGGTGGTGCGCGATGATCGCGCTCGTCGACTGCTCCGGATGCAGCTGGAACTCCTCCGAGAGCACCACCCCGATGCGCTCGGGCACGAGCAGCTCCATGAGCTGCACCTGCTGCTCGAGGTCGGGACAGGCGGGGTAGCCGAACGAGTAGCGGGATCCCCGGTAGCCCTGCTTGGCGATGAGGTAGTCCATGTCGGTGCTGTCGAACGCGGCCAGCCCCAGCTCGTCGCGGATGCGGGCGTGCCAGTACTCGGCCAGCGCCTCGGTCAGCTGCACGCTGAGGCCGTGCAGCTCGAGGTAGTCGCGGTAGGCGTCGGCCTCGAAGAGCTGTGCCGTCGCCCGCGAGGCCGCCTCGCCCATGGTCACGACGGTGAACGCGACCACATCGGTGTCGCCTGACTCCTTCGGCCGGAAGAAGTCCGACAGGCACAGGTGCCGGTCACGACGCTGACGCGGGAAGCTGAAGCGGGTGCGCTCCTCGCCGTCGCCGTTGAGCACGACGAGGTCGTCGCCGTCGGCGTGGCACGGGAAGTACCCGTAGGCGACGGCCGGCTCGATCATCGCCTCGGTCTGGATGCGGTCCAGCCAGTGGCGCAGGCGGGGACGGCCCTCCGTCTCCACGAGCTCCTCGTAGGACGGGCCGTCGCCGCGGGTGGGCTTGAGCCCCCACTGCCCGAGGAACAGCGCCCGCTCGTCGAGGTACGGCACGTAGTCGGCCAGCGCCACGCCCTTCACGATGCGGTCGCCCCAGAACGGCGGGGTGGGCAGCTGGACGTCGACGGCCACGTCGGAGCGCGCCGGCATGTCGATGGGCTCCGTCGTGGCGGGACGAGCCGCCGTCGTGACGCGACGGGCTCGGCGCTCGGGCAGCGCCGCACCCGGGACCCCGCGCTTGACCGCCATCACCGCATCCATGAGGCGAAGGCCCTCGAACGCATCGCGCGCGTAGCGGACCTCGCCCTCGTAGATGTCGGCGAGATCCTGCTCCACGTACGAGCGCGTGAGGGCGGCGCCGCCCAGGACCACGGGGAACCTCTCCGCCACCTTGCGGGCGTTGAGCTCCTCGAGGTTCTCCTTCATGATCACCGTGCTCTTCACCAGGAGCCCGCTCATGCCGATGACGTCCGCGTCGTTGCTCTCGGCAGCGTCGATGATGGCGGAGATGGGCTGCTTGATCCCGATGTTCACCACCGTGTAGCCGTTGTTGCTCAGGATGATGTCGACGAGGTTCTTGCCGATGTCATGCACGTCGCCCTTGACGGTCGCGAGGACCATGGTCCCCTTGCCCGCCTCGTCGGTCTTCTCCATGTGGGGCTCGAGGTGGGCCACAGCCGTCTTCATGACCTCTGCGCTCTGGAGCACGAACGGCAGCTGCATCTCGCCGGACGCGAACAGCTCGCCGACGACCTTCATGCCGGCCAGGAGGGTGTCGTTGACGATCTCGAGGGCCGGGCGCTCGGTGAGCGCCTCATCGAGGTCGGCCTCGAGCCCGATCCGCTCGCCGTCGATGATGCGGCGCTCGAGACGCTCGAACAGGGGCAGGCCCGCGAGCTCCTCGGCTCGGGACGCGGACAGGTTGCGCGCCTCCACGCCCTCGAACAGCTCGAGGAACCTCTGGAGGGGGTCGTACAGGGTGTTGCCGTCGGCGTCGTAGGTGCGACGGTCGTAGACGAGGTCGAGGGCGACATGCCGCTGCTCGTCGGCGATCTTCGACATCGGCAGGATCTTGGACGCGTGGACGATCGCCGAGTCGAGACCTGCCGCGATGCACTCATGGAGGAACACCGAGTTGAGCACCTGGCGGGCTGCGGGGTTCAGCCCGAACGACACGTTCGACAGGCCGAGAGTGGTCTGGACGCCCGGATGGAGGGTCTTGAGCCGGCGGATGGCCTCGATCGTCTCGATCCCGTCGCGTCGGGTCTCCTCCTGGCCCGTCGCGATCGGGAACGTGAGCGTGTCGACGAGGATGTCGCCGACAGACATCCCCCACTTGCCCGTGAGGTCGCGGATGAGCCGGTCGGCGACGCTGACCTTCCAGTCGGCCGTGCGGGCCTGGCCCTCCTCGTCGATCGTGAGGGCCACCACCGCAGCACCGTGCTCGGCGACGAGCGGCATGATGCGCCCGAACCGCGAGTCGGGGCCGTCCCCGTCCTCGTAGTTCACCGAGTTGATGACGGCGCGGCCGCCCAGCATCTCGAGCCCCGCCTTCAGGACGGCCGGCTCGGTGGAGTCCAGGACGATCGGCAGCGTCGAGGCCGTGGCGAGCCGCCCGGCGAGCTCGCGCATGTCGGCGACACCGTCGCGGCCCACGTAGTCGATGCAGAGGTCGAGCAGGTGGGCCCCGTCACGGATCTGGTCGCGGGCGATCTCGATGCAGTCGTCCCAGCGCTGCTCGAGCATCGCGTCGCGGAAGGCCCGCGACCCGTTCGCGTTCGTGCGCTCGCCGATGGACAGGTAGGCAGTGTCCTGCCGGAAGGGAACCGACTGGTAGAGGGAGGCCGCCGACGACTCATGGCGCGCCTTGCGCGGCGTGATCTCCCGCCCGCGCACCCGGTCGACCACGTGCTTGAGGTGCTCGGGAGTGGTTCCGCAGCACCCGCCGACCAGCGTGAGGCCGAAGTCCCGGGTGAAGGTGTCGTGGGCATCGGCCAGCTCGACGGGGCTGAGCGGATAGTGGGCGCCGTCCGACGTCAGCACGGGAAGTCCCGCGTTGGGCATGGACGAGATGCCGATCGTCGACGACCGGGCCAGCGTGCGCAGGTGCTCGCTCATCTCGCTCGGACCCGTCGCGCAGTTGAGCCCGATCATGTCGATGCCGAGCGGGGCCAGGGCCGTCAGTGCCGCCCCGATCTCGGTGCCGAGCAGCATGGTGCCGGTCGTCTCGACCGTGACCTGGGCGAACACGGGCAGGTCGACGCCGGAGGCCCGCAGGGCCCGTCGTGCGCCGATGATCGCGGCCTTCGCCTGGAGCAGGTCCTGGGCCGTCTCGATGAGGATGGCGTCCGCGCCGCCGGCGACCAGGCCGGCCACCTGCTGCTCGTAGGCATCGCGCAGGAGGGCGAAGGGCGCATGCCCGAGGCTCGGGAGCTTGGTGCCCGGTCCGACGGAGCCCAGCACCCAGCGCGGCCGACCGGGGGTCGACCACTCGTCGGCGGTGCGACGGGCGATGGCGGCACCGGCGGCGGCGAGTTCGAAGATCCGGTCCTCGATGCCGTACTCGCCGAGGTTGGCGTAGTTGGCGCCGAACGTGTTCGTCTCGACACAGTCGACGCCGACCGAGAAGTACGCGTCATGCACGCTCGCCACGAGTTCGGGGCGGGTGACGTTGAGGATCTCGTTGCAGCCCTCGTGCCCCTGGAAGTCGTCCAGGGAGGGGTCGGCCGCCTGGAGCATCGTGCCCATCGCCCCGTCTGCCACCACCACCCGTTTCGCGAGTGCCTCGCGGAGGGAGCCTCGGCCATGGGTGGGGTGCGTCGTGACGGTGCTGTCCATGATGGCCGCAAGACTACCGACTGAGCGGTGACGCGCACCGGACGCACTACGGTGACGCCATGGCGGCGTCGGTGCGGGACCTCCAGGTCGGTACGGCCGACGGACTGGCCCTCACGGCGTCGGTGCATGAGCCAGCCGGATCGGACGGGATGCCCGTGCTCCTCCTCCATGGACTGAGCCAGCAGCGCCGGTTCTGGGACCCCGTGGTGACCCGGCTTCGCGCCCGGCCGGTGGCCACCCTCGACCAGCGCGGGCACGGCGAGTCCGACACCCCGCTCGAGGCCGACTACTCGCTCGACGCGTGCGGGCGGGATGCGATCGCCGTCCTGGATGCTCTGGGCTGGTCGCGTGCAGTGGTCGTCGGGCACTCCTGGGGCGCCTCGGTGGCGCTGCGTGCGGCCGCGCTGGCCCCTGCTCGCGCCGCCGCAGTCGCGCTCATCGACGGCGGCCTGTGGTCACCGGCGGCCCTGGGCGACCGGGCGCAGGTCCGCCGGCAGCTGACGCCCCCGGCCCTCGGGGTGCCGGAGGACACGCTCTGGTCCATGGTCCGCCAGGGCGATCTCGGGGCCTCCTGGTCGGACGAGGTGCAGGCCGCTCTGGCCCCCACCTTCACCACCGACGACGAGGGGCTCATGCGTACCCGCATCGGCGTCGAGCGGCACCTCCGCGTCCTCGACGGCCTCCTCGACGCTGTGCCGGCTGGCGACCTCGAGGCCTGCGAGCTCGCGGGAACGCCCGTGTGGGCCGCCGTGTGCGCCCCGGGCGGGTTGCCCGACCCCGGCGACGACGGTGGTCCGTGGCAGGCGGCGCGCAAGGACGCGGTGGACGCTGCGGCTCGCCGATCCAACCTGCTCGTTCATCGATGGTCGGGGGCCGTTCACGACGTACCCTTGCAGTGGCCCGCGCTGGTGGCCGGACTGATCGACTCGCTGGTCGAGGAGGTCGCCGGAGCAGCCAGTGGAGCCGGTACAGCAGGTCCGGATGGAGGCACCGAGTGATCGAGCTTGACGAGTTCCCGACGCTCGTCGATCCGGTCATGGTCGCCGCCTTCGAGGGCTGGAACGACGCCGGCGACTCCGCATCGGGCGCCATCGCGCACCTGCGCGAGGTGTGGGACGCCCAGGCGCTGGCGGACCTCGACTCCGAGGAGTACTACGACTACCAGGTGAACCGTCCCCACATCAGCGTCGACGAGACCGGGATCCGCAGCCTCACCTGGCCGGCGACGCGCATCTACATCGCCCGCGTCCCGCTCTACCCTCGCGACATCGTGCTCGTGCAGGGCATCGAGCCCAACATGAAGTGGCAGCAGTTCGTCCGCGAGATCCTCGGACTCGCCGCCGAACTGGAGGTGTCGCTCGTGATCACCCTCGGCGCCCTGCTGTCCGACATCCCCCACACCCGGCCCGTACCGGTCACCGGAACCACGTCCGATGCCGCGCTCGGGGCCGAGCTCGACCTCGAGCCGTCGACCTACGAGGGTCCGACCGGGATCGTGGGCGTGCTGCAGGATGCCTGCGGCCGTTTCGGGATGACGTCGGTGTCGCTCTGGGCGGCCGTGCCGCACTACGTGGCCCAGCCTCCCTGCCCGAAGGCGACGCTGTCGCTCGTCCGGCGCATCGAGGACATCCTCGACATCCCCGTTCCGCTCGGCGACCTCGTCGACGAGGCCCGGGCCTGGGAGCTCGGCGTCGACGAGCTCGCGGCCGAGGACGAGGAGGTGGCCGACTACGTCAAGCAGCTCGAGGACGCGCGCGACGCCACGGACCTCCCGGAGGCCAGCGGCGAGGCGATCGCCCGCGAGTTCGAGCGGTACCTGCGCCGGCGCGGCGCCGACGACCGCTAGCCGCGCAGAGACAGGTACAGCTCCATCGAGGCCCTCGTCGGCGTGTCGAGGCTGGGATCGGCCGCTGAGCCCGCGCGCAGATCGCCGAGGATGCCCATCGCCACCTTCTTGCCGAGCTCGACCCCCCACTGGTCGAACGAGTCGATGCCCCAGATCGCCCCCTGGACGAAGACACTGTGCTCGTAGAGGGCGATGAGGCTGCCGAGGGAGAACGGCGTCAGCCGCTCCACGGTGATCACCGTCACCGGCCGGTTGCCCGGCATCACCTTGTGCTCGACGAGATCCGGCGGCGTTCCGTCGGCCGCGACCTCCTCCGCCGTGCGGCCCATGGCGAGGACGGATGCCTGCGCGAGGGCGTTCGCGACGAGCATGTCCTGCTGGTCGGTCAGCGGATTGTCGGTGCGGGCCACGACGATGATGTCGCACGAGACCGTGCTCGTGCCCTGGTGCAGGAGCTGGTAGAACGAGTGCTGGCCGTTCGTGCCGGGCTCGCCCCAGAAGATCGCGCCGGTGTCGTAGTCGACCCTGGCACCGTCGAGTCGCACGCTCTTGCCGTTGCTCTCCATCGTCAGCTGCTGCAGGTACGCGGGGAAGCGCGCCAGGTACTGCGAGTAGGGCAGGACCGCCGTGGTCTGGATGTCGAGGAAGTTGCGGTTCCAGACGGCCAGGAGCCCCATGAGCAGCGGGACGTTCTGCTCGGCGGGTGCTGTCGCGAAGTGATCGTCCATCGCATGGAAGCCGGCCAGCAGCTCCCCGAATCCGTTCGCGCCGATAGCGATCATGGTGCTCAGCCCGATCGCGGAGTCCATCGAGTACCGCCCGCCGACCCAGTCCCAGAAGCCGAACATGTTGGCGGTGTCGATGCCGAACTCCTCCACCTTCTGCGCGTTGGTCGAGACGGCGACGAAGTGCCGGCTGACCGCCTCATCACCGAGCGCTGCGACCAGCCATGCGCGCGCAGCGTGGGCATTCGTCATCGTCTCGAGGGTCGTGAACGTCTTGGACGCCACGATGAAGAGCGTGCTCGCGGGGTCGAGGTCGCGGATCGCCTCGCTCATGTCGGTCGGGTCGACGTTCGAGACGAACCGGAAGGTGATCCCACGGTCGCTGAAGTGCCGCAGAGCGCTGTAGGCCATCGCTGGGCCGAGATCGGACCCGCCGATGCCGACGTTGACCACTGCGGTGATGCGCCGTCCCGTGGCACCCTGCCACTCCCCCGAGCGGACCGACTCGGCGAAGTCCGACATGCGGCTGAGGACCTCCTGGACGTCAGCAGCGACATCCTGGCCGTCGACCGTCAGCGACGAGCCCGCCGGCTGGCGCAGCGCCGTGTGCAGGACCGCCCGATCCTCGGTCACGTTGATGTGGGCGCCCGAGAGCATGGCGTCGCGGCGCTCCATGACACCGCGCTCCCGAGCCAGGGCCAGCAGCGACTCCAGCACTGCGCCCGTCACCCGCTGGCGCGACGCATCGAGGTGCACGTCCGCCGCCGACAGCCCGAGGGACGCGGGCCGGTCGGGGTCGGTGTCGACGAGTGAGCGGATGGTCGTGCCCCGCAGCCGTTCGGCGTGGGCGCTGAGGTCCGCCCACGCCGTCGTGCGGGTGGGATCGTCGGAGGTCGCGTGGCTCGTCATGCGCCCAGCCTTCCACTAGCGTGTGAGGCCCGTCGCACAAGGAGTCGAAGTAGCCATGAACTCACCGGCAGCTGTCCCCACGAGTGCCAGCCCGCGCGTCACGCTGGGGATGGTGGGCCTCGGTCGCATGGGGGCCAACCTCGTCCGGCGCGCCATGGCCGACGGGCACTCGACGGTGGTCTACGACCCGCAGGCCGCGGCCGTCGAGGCACTCGCTGCGGAGGGCTCCGTCGGAACGTCGTCGCTCGCCGACCTGGTCGCCGCCCTTCCCGCACCGCGAGCCGTCTGGGTCATGGTTCCGGCCGGGCACATCACGGAGTCCGTCGTCACCGAGCTGATCGGCCTCCTCGAGCCCGGCGACTGCCTCATCGACGGCGGGAACTCGTACTACCGCGACGACATGCGGCGCGGTGAGCTCGCGGCGGCCAAGGGCATCGACTATCTCGACGTCGGGACCTCCGGAGGCGTCTGGGGCAAGGACCGCGGCTACTGCCTCATGATCGGCGGCGCCGACAGGGCAGTCGACCGGCTCGCACCCCTGTGGGACACCATCGCGCCCGGTGTCGACTCGGCACCGCGCACCGAGGGCCGCGTGGGCGATCCGGCTCCCGAGGAGCGCGGCTGGCTGCACTGCGGCCCGTCCGGAGCCGGTCACTTCGTCAAGATGGTCCACAACGGCATCGAGTACGGGCTCATGGCCGCCTACGCCGAGGGGCTGAACGTGCTCAAGCACGCCAACGCCGGAAAGGTCGCCCGAGACGCCGATGCCGAGACGGCGCCCCTGAGTGATCCGCAGTTCTACCAGTTCGACCTCGACCTGCCGGCGATCACCGAGGTGTGGCGGCGCGGCAGCGTGGTCGGCTCATGGCTGCTCGACCTCACGGCTGCCGCCATGCACCAGTCACCCGAGCTGGACGAGTTCTCGGGCCGGGTGTCGGACTCGGGCGAGGGGCGCTGGACCTCGATCGCGGCGATCGAGGAGGGCGTTCCCACGCCGGTTCTCACTGCCGCGCTGTACGAGCGCTTCGACTCGCAGAGCAGCGGCATCTTCACGGGCAAGGTTCTCAGCGCGATGCGCAAGGAGTTCGGCGGGCACGACGAGAAGAAGTAGTCGACGCCGGACGGGCGCAGGCGCGCCCTGACGGCCTAGGGCTCGACAGGCCTAGAGCTCGACCCCGAGGAGCGCCGACACCGTCTCCGCAATGAGTCGAGGTCCTGACGCTTCGTCGCCCTCGCCCGACTGCTGGGCGCGGGCCCACGCGTCCACGGCGGCCAGTGCGGCCGGGGTCTGCAGGTCGTCGGCCAGCAGCCGCCGTACGTCGTGCAGGGTGGGCGCAGCATCAGGACCGGCCGCCGCCGACGTGGCCGCACGCCAGGCAGCAAGTCGCGTCGTGGCCTCGACGAGTCCCTCGTCGGTCCACTCCCACTCGGTGCGGTAGTGATGGGCCAGCAGGGCGAGACGGATGGCTGCGGGGTCGACGCCCTCATGGCGCAGGGTCGACACGAACACCAGGTTCCCGCGCGACTTCGACATCTTGTGGCCCTGCCAGCCCACCATGGCCGAGTGCACGTAGTGGCGGGCGAAGGGGTGCGCCTGGCGCAGCACCTGGGCCTCCGAGGCGCTCATCTCGTGGTGGGGGAAGACCAGGTCGGTGCCCCCGCCCTGGACGTCGATCGTCATGCCGAGATGGTCGAGCGCGATGGCCGCGCACTCGATGTGCCAGCCGGGGCGGCCGTGCCCGAGGGGCGTGTCCCAGGCGGGCTCGTCAGGTCGGGCCGCCTGCCACACGAGGCAGTCGAGGGGGTGCTCCTTGCCGGGGCGGTCCGGGTCCCCGCCCCGCTCAGCGAACACCGCGATCATCGCGGCCTCGTCGAGGTGGGAGACCGAGCCGAAGGCCGGGTCGCTGTGCACGCGGAAGTACAGGTCGGAGTCGACTGCGTAGACGCTGCCCTGGCCCTGCAGGGTCTCGACATGGCCCGCCACCGAGGGGATGGACTCGACGGCTCCGATGTAGTCGCGCGGCGGGATGACGCTCAGCGCCTCCATGTCCTGGCGGAACAGGGCGGTCTCGCGCTCGGCGATGGCCTGCCAGTCCTGCCCGGTCGCCACGGCCCGCTCGAGCAGCGGATCGTCGATGTCGGTGACGTTCTGCACGTAGTGGACCTCGTGCCCGCTGTCGCGCCACACGCGGTTGATCGTGTCGAACGTGACATACGTGAACGCGTGGCCCATGTGCGTGGCGTCATACGGCGTGATCCCGCACACGTACATCCTCGCAACTGGGCCGGGCTCGGTGGCCCGCACCTCACGGGAGGCCGTGTCGTAGAGCCGCAGCGGCAGGCCGCGGCCGGGGAGGGTGGGCACCTGCGGGCTCGGCCACGACTTCACGCCGACACCCTATCCGCGCCGTGAGGGCGACCGTGCGGGCACGACGCAGGTCAGAAGACCGGCCACGGGATCGCCGGCCACCGCCCGCTCGGCTGCGGGAACCGGCCCCGCGCGATGAGCCGGGAGACGCGCGAGCGAAGGGTCTCGCGCTCGTCCTCGGCGAGCCATCGGTCGACCGGGTCGTACGACTCGCCCAGCACGCCGCGAAGGGCGGTGAGGTCGTCGAGCTCGCCATCGGAGATGCTCTCGCCTGCCCACCCCCACACGACGGTCCGCAGCTTCGACTCGGTCGAGAAGGTGACGCCGTGGTCGATGGCCCAGATGCGTCCCGCGCCGTCGCCGAGGATGTGGCCGCCCTTGCGGTCGGCATTGTTGGCGATGACGTCGAACAGCGCTATTCGTCGGAGAGCGGCGGAGTCCGCGTGCACGAGCTCGACCGGCTCACCGAGTCCGTCGGTGGCGTCGAGGATCCGAAGCCAGCCGGGAGGCGCAGCGCCGGGCCGCACCACGTCCACCTGCTCGGCCTGCGGATCGACCTCGATCCACGCCTGGCACATCCCCGGGCCGCCGGGGCCCTCCTCACGCCACGCCGTGGGCGGAACCAGGTGCCATCCGAGCGCCTCCGAGAGTGCGAAGGCCGCCAGCTCGCGGTGGCCCAGCGTCCATTCGGGGAAGTCCCACAGCGGCCGCTCCCCGGCCACGGGCTTGTACACGCACAGCAGGTCGCCATGGCCGGGGACGTCGATGCGGCACCGCAGCGTCGAGTTGGAGGCGCCGGCGATCCTGCCCTCCACCTCCAGGTCGCCGTCGGAGAGCAGGGCGGGCAGCCGGGCGTCGTCCAGCGTGAGCGACGTGCTCATCCCCGGCGTCGGTAGCCGTTGGCGCGCGGGCACACGTGCCCCTGGGGGTCGAGCGGCTGGCTGCAGAACGGGCAGGGCGGCCGCCCTGCGGACACCACCTGCCGCGCCCGCTCGGCGAACGCCCGTGCGCTCGCCGGCGCAAGCCAGACGCGCAGCGTGTCCGGGCCGTCCGGATCGTCGTCGGCGATGTCGGGCACGTCGTCGCCCTCCTCGCTGACCGCGTGGGCCTCGAGGACCACGCGGCGGCTGGCCTCGTCCCATCCGAGGGCCATCGCCCCCACCCGGAACTCCTCCACGATGGGCACGTCGAGGGGCGCGACATCGGCCAGGTCGGCGGGGGCAGTCTCGGGGACCTCACCCGCGCGGGCGCGCGTCGACGCCACCTCGTCCAGCAGCTGGTCGACGCGATCCGCCAGGGCGGCCACCTGCGCCTTCTCGAGGGCGACGCTGGTCACCTGCGAGCCCTGGCGGGCCTGCAGGAAGAACGTGCGCTCACCGGGCATGCCCACTGTTCCGGCAACGAAGCGGGCAGGCGCCTGGAAGTCGAAGATCTGCCGGCTCATCGGCCTGCTCCCCCGCCGACAGCGGCGTCGCTCGCCTTCGCGCGCCGTCTCCGCGCCTTCGGCTTCGCGGCGAGCCACGAGAGGTCGCCGCCGGTGTCGTTGGTGCGCACGATGAACGGACGGTGCGGGCTGTACGTCACGACGCTCACGGAGCACGGATCGACCACGATGCGCTGGAACTGGTCGAGATGCATGCCGAGGGCATCCGCCAGGCAGGCCTTGATGACGTCGCCGTGGCTCACGACCGCGTACACCGCGCTGTCGCCGAGCTCGGCATTCCACCCGCGCACGCTCGTGACCGCCCGGTGCTGCATCGCGGCCATGGACTCGCCGTCGGCGCCCGGGAAGACCGCGGCACTGGGGTGGCTCTGGACGACCTTCCACATCGGGTCCTTGACGAGCGTCTTCAGCGACGCCCCTGTCCAGTCCCCGTAGCGGCACTCCCCCACGCGATCGTCGACGTGACGCGGCACCGACAGCCCGGCGGCGTCCAGCATGAGGTCGGCCGTCTCGACGGTGCGCGCGAGCGGCGAGGTCACGACGGCGGCCAGCGGAACGCCTGCCAGTCGGGCTCCGAGGGCTGTGGCCTGCTCCCGTCCCTTGTCATCGAGGGTCACGCCAGGCGTCCACCCGGCCAGGACCCCGTCGGCGTTCGCCTTGGTGCGGCCATGGCGGATGAACAGGACGGTGGTCATGCGTGCCAGCGTAGATCGTTCGCGGCGGTGCAGCACAATGGCGGCATGATCCGCGGAATGGGCCTCTACACCCCGGACGCCGTGGTGAACGCGCTCGACGTGCACAGCTGGCAGGAGCCGGGTGACGGCCACCCCGAGCCGAAGATCAGGGCGCTCAAGGACAGGTGCCAGTCGACGCCCGACTCGTTCGTCTGGCTGGGCCTCTTCGAGCCGACCCGGGCCGAGCTGCAGATGGTCGCCGAGATCTTCGGCCTGCAGCAGCTGCAGGTGGAGGACGCGGCCAACGAGGCGCAGCGTCCGAAGTTCGAGCTGGACGACGCCGGCTGCGGCATGGCGCTGCTCAAGGTGCTCGACTACGTCGAGAGCACGTCGGACGTGCGCACCGGGCAGCTCGCGGTCTTCGTCGGTCCTTGGTACGCCGTCACCGTGCGCTACGGGCAGATCGGCGATCTCCGCGGGATCCGGGAGCGGCTCGAGACGAACGCCGAGCTCCGCAGCCATGGTCCTGTCTCGGTTCTCTACGCGATCCTCGACCAGGTCGTCGACGGGTACCTCGCGGTCACCGACGAGGTCGGCATCGACGTCGAGAACCTCGAGACGGCGGTCTTCGCCCAGGATCGCGCTGCCAGCACGCCAAACAGCATCTACCGGCTCAAGCGCGAGAACGTCGAGGTGCGGCGCGCTGTCGGGCCGCTCGTCACCTGGGCCCACCTGTTCCTGGCCGAGCAGGTGCCGTGGCTGCCCCACGAGCTGCGACCGTACTTCCGCGACATCGGCGACCACATCCTCCGCGTCAATGACGGCGTGGAGTCGGCCGACAACCTGCTCATGACGATGCTCATGGCGTCGACGTCGCTGCAGGACCTCCAGCAGAACCGCGACATGCGCAAGATCAGCGCATGGGTGGCCATCGCCGCGGTGCCCACGGCGATGGCCGGCATCTACGGCATGAACTTCGACTACATGCCCGAGCTCCACGCTGTCTGGGGATACCCCGCGGTGCTCCTGCTGATGGGCACCGTGTGCGTCGCGCTCTACCGGGGCTTCAAGCGGAGCGGATGGCTCTAGCCGTCAGGCTGTGAGGACGCCCGTCCCCAGCAGGATCAGCACGAGACCCCCGAGCGCGACGCGGTAGATCACGAACGGCAGGTAGCTGCGCGTCGTGAGCCAGCGCATGAGCCACGCGATGACGGCGAAGCCGACGATGAAGGCGATGATCGTCGCGAGGATGGTCGGGCCCCAGGCGACATTAGCCTCGTCGCCGATCTTCGTCGCCTCGTAGAGGCCGGACGCGAGGACGGCGGGCACGGCCAGCAGGAACGCGTACCGGGCCGCGGCGCCGCGCGTGTAGCCCATGCCCAGGCCGGCCGAGATCGTGGCGCCCGACCGTGACACGCCGGGGATGAGCGCGAGGGCCTGCGCGAATCCGAACAGGAGGCCGTCGCGGACCGTCAGGTCGGACTCCTCCTTGACGCGGGACCCGAGGGCGTCCGCGACGCCGAGGATGATGCCGAAGACGATGAGCATCACGGCGACGAGCCACAGGTTGCGGGCCGCAGTCTCGATCTGGTCGCTGAACAGCAGTCCGAGGACCGCGATCGGGATGGTGCCCACGATGATGAGCCACCCCATGCGGGCGTCCGGCGAATGCCGTGCATCGGCGCTGGCGATCGAGCGCCCCCACGCGGCGACGATGCGCCCGATCTCCCGACGGAAGTAGATGATGACCGCCAGCTCCGTGCCGATCTGCGTCACCGCCGTGAAGGCCGCGCCGGGGTCCTCCCACCCGAAGAGCTGGGACAGGATCAGCAGGTGGGCGCTGGACGAGATCGGCAGGAACTCCGTCAGCCCCTGAATGAGGCCGAGGACGATGGCCTCGAACCAGGTCACGAGGAAGCCAGGCCCGACTCCTCGAGAACCTCGGCCATCGTGCGCAGCGTGGCGATACGGGCATCGAGGTCGCCGTCGTAGGCCGCGATGGTGAGCGTCGTGACTCCGGCCTCGGCGAACGCCGCGAGGCGGTCGCGCACGCGGTCGCGCGGGCCGATGAGCGACGTGCGGTCGATGAACTCGAACGGCACCGCGGCCATCGCTCCGTCGTAGTCGCGGGCCATGTACTTGTCCTGGATCTCGATCGCCGCCTCCTCGTACCCCATGCGGCAGGCCAGCTGGTTGTAGAAGTTCTTCTCGCGGCTGCCCATCCCGCCGACGTAGAGGGCCGAGTAGAACCGGATGGGGTCGGCGCACGCGACCGGATCGTCGCCGAAGACCACCGGCACCGTGGGGACGACATCGAAGCCGTCCATCGACTTGCCCGCACCCTCGCGGCCGGCGCGCAGCGGCGCCATGATCTCCCCCGCGTTCTCCGGCGAGAAGAAGATCGCCAGCCAGCCGTCGGCGATCTCACCGGTGAGCTCGAGGTTCTTGGGTCCGACGGCCGCGAGGTACAGCGGAATCGTCTCGCGCACCGGATGGACGGTCAGGGTGAGCGCCTTGCCGGGCCCGTCAGGCAGGGGCAGCGTGAAGAACTCCCCGTCGTACACGAGCTTCTCGCGGGCCAGGGCCTTGCGCACGATGGCGACGTACTCGCGCGTGCGCTGCAGGGGCTTGTCGAAGCGCACGCCGTGCCAGCCCTCCGACACCTGGGGACCGGACACGCCGAGGCCCAGTCGGAACCGGCCCCCGGACAGGGTGTCGAGCGTCGCCGCGGTCATCGCGGTGTTCGCGGGGGTGCGGCCGGGGATCTGGAACACGGCCGAGCCGACATCGATGCTCTCGGTCTGTGCGGCGATCCACGCGAGGACCGTCGCGGCGTCGGAGCCGTACGCCTCCGCGGCCCAGACGACCGAGTACCCCAGCCGGTCCGCCTCGCGGGCGAGGACGAGGTTGTCGGCGTCGTTGCCGGCGCCCCAGTAGCCCAGATTCAAGCCAAGCCGCATGTCTGCCTCCGTGTGGTGTTGGCCTGAGCCTAGGCCCGTGACCCCGTCGTGTTTCCAGCCGAGCCTAGGCCGACGCGCGGCGTGCGGGGGGTAGCGTGCCGTCATGGAATTGCGGCCGCTCGGCAGATCGGGCCTGTGGGTGGGTCGGCTCGCCCTCGGCACCGGCACGTGGGGGCGCAGCACCGACGAGTTCGACGCTCGCGACCAGCTGGCCGTCTTCCTCGACGCGGGCGGCACTCTCCTCGACACCTCCGACGCCTACGGCGACGGCGCATCGGAATCGCTCGTCGGTGAGCTCGTCGAGGAGTTCGAGGTGCGCGACCAGGTCGTGCTGGCGACCAAGGCCGGGGCCGTGACCGGACCGGACCGCCGCGTCAACGCGTCCCGCTCGCACCTCCTGAGGGCGCTCGAGGGCTCGCTCCGACGCCTCCGGACCGACACCGTCGACCTGTGGCAGCTGCAGGCATGGGATCCGTGGACCCCGCTCGACGAGACGCTGGCGGCCGTCGACGATGCCGTCCGGAGCGGGAAGGCCCGGTATGCCGGCGTCTCCAACTACTCCGGGTGGCAGGTGGCCCGGGCCGCCACGTGGCAGCAGGCCGTCGCCGGACGCGCGCACCTGGTGACCGCGCAGATGGAGTACTCGCTGCTCGAGCGCGGCATCGAGCGCGAGATCGTTCCGGCCGCCCAGGGCCTGGGGATGGGCATTCTTCCGTGGTCGCCGCTCGGGCGCGGGATCCTCACCGGCAAGTACCGGCACAGCACCCCCATCGACTCCCGCGGCGCCAACGCCGAGACGGCGGCCTGGGTGCAGGTCTACCTCGACGAGCGAGGACGCAGGATCGTCGACGCCCTCGCGACGGCGGCGGAGGGCCTGGGGGCATCGCCGACCGAGGTCGCGCTCGCCTGGCTGCGCGACCGGCCCGGTGTGGTCGCGCCGATCCTCGGGGCCCGCACGAGCAACCAGCTCATCGCTGCGCTGGCGTCCGAGGAGCTCGTGCTGCCCGACGAGATCCTCATCGCCCTCGACGACGTCTCGGCGCCGCCGATGGGCTATCCCGAGTCCGGCTGGGCGCAGCGCAGGTAGGGGCGAGATGACCGGCGGAGGAGCGACCTGGGAGTACCGCGACCTGTCGCTGCCACGCGGCACGTCGCGCGAGACGGCACGCACCCTCCTCACCGGCGTCGCCGAGACCGAGCACTGGGAGCTCGACCGCCTGCGCCTGTACCCTGACGGACGGCGCCTGGTCAGGCTGAGGCGCCGCGTGTACCGGATGATCCGCACGGCCTGAGCCCTCGTGGGCGAATTCGACCGCTTTCGTCCGTCCTTCGTCTAGGTTCGGCGGATGGCCCCCTCAGACGACGACCTGTACAAGCGCGCGCTCGCCGAGGGATGGAAGACCCCTCGCCCCACGGACGGGGACCCGAAGCGCGAGCCCGGGCCCTACAACGTTCATCGCTACCTGTTCGCCGGGACGGCAGCAGGAATCCGCACCTTCTTCGGGGCGCCCATCTGCATCACCCCGGAGGACCTCGTCGCGGGCAAGGCCGACATCGCGATCGCCGGCATCCCCTGCGACATGTCCCTCGGCATGAGGGGGGCGGCCCAGGGCCCGACGGCGATCCGCGAGGGCGGCAAGCTCCTGGCCTACTCGCCCATGACCTACACCCACCAGCACGTCAACATCGACCCGTTCGCGCTGCTCAACGTCGTCGACTACGGCGATGCGCCGGTCGACCCGCTCAGCATGGAGAACAGCGTGCCGATGATCCGGCAGTTCGTCCGGGAGATCGTCGAGGCGGGCACCATGCCGATCCTCATCGGCGGCGACCACTCGATCGCATGGCCGAACATCGCCGCTATGGCCGATGTCTACGGCCCTGGCAAGGTGGGCGTCGTCCACCTCGACGCCCACGCCGATGCCTCCAGCTCGTTCTTCGGCCACCTGGCCAGTCACGGCTCCCCCATGCGCCGGCTGATCGAGGACGAGCACATCCCCGGACGCAACTTCGTCCAGGTGGGCCTGCGCGGCTTCTACCCCGACCAGTCGACGCACGACTGGATGCAGGACCAGGGCATGCAGACGCACTTCATGGCCGAGATCGAGCGCTACGGCTTCGACAAGGTGATGGACACGGCCATCGACCAGGCCCTCCAGGCCGGTGCCGAGCACCTGTACATCTCCCTCGACGTCGACGTCATCGACCCCGCCTTCGCCCCCGGCACCGGAACGCCCGAGCCGGCCGGCCTGACTCCTCGCGAGGTCTTCCCGATGCTGCGCCGCCTGGCGCACGAGGTGGGGATCGTCGGCGCCGAGATCGTCGAGGTCAACCCCTTCGTGGATCCGGGCTACACCACGGCACTCGTCGCCAACCGCTGCCTGATCGAGATGATCACGGGCGTCGCCATGCGCAAGGCGGGGCTCCCAGGGCCGCACTACCTGGATCCGGGCAGGGCCGGCGACCGCTGGTACCAGACCCCCTGACCTCGCACGGGTCAGGCGACGTCGGCCCAGCGCTCGGCTCGCAGTGGGGAGACCTCTGCCAGCCGGTCGAAGTCCGTGTCGCAGTGGGCGACGACGACCTCTCCGTCACGGATGGCGATCGCGGCGATCAGGCAGTCGACGAGGCTGCGGATGACCAGTCCCCGCTCGCGGGCGATGACGCTCAGTCGTGCGGCCGACACGAAGTCCTCGCGGTGGTCGAACGCCAGCGGTGGCGTGGACTGGACGATCGTGTCCACCACACGCTCGTTGCGCGCATTGATGCCGGCGAGAAGCTCCATGGCGACCGGGCCGCAGGACACGAGCACGTCGCCGCGTGACACCGCGTCCACGAGGCGCGTGGTGACAGCGGTGTTGCCGCGCAGGTGGCGTATCCAGACAGACGTGTCGACCAGGTACGTGGTCACGGGATCGCGATCGCGTCGGATGGCCGAAGGTCCTCGAGGTCGAGGTCGAAGCCGACCCCGCTGCTCGCATAGATCTCATCGACTGTCAGCGGACCCCTCAGCACCTTCCGCAGGGCGA
>Ga0075156_10000426_pt1 | contig 21618 bp, 17 predicted proteins | sample JI81AbrownDNA_FD_70966 | JGI IMG/M metagenome (GOLD analysis project Ga0075156, IMG submission 70966) | Wastewater effluent complex algal communities from Wisconsin, to seasonally profile nutrient transformation and Carbon sequestration -... | ecosystem: Engineered > WWTP > Effluent > Algae...
TCCATTTTTTTTAGTTCTTCTTTCGTGACGTGGATGATTTTCTTTTTGAATTGTGTGAAATTGTTTTCGAAATATTCGGCATTCAAAGCATCCACTCTGACGAGTGCATTTTTGATATTCTGTGCCATCTGAATCGCATTAATCGGATCATTCCAATAATGTGGATTTCCATAGATATGCATATCTCCCATGGATCTGTCCATCATCACAGTTGGTTCCCCCAGAATTTTTACGCCAAAAGATGTATCACAATAACCAGGCTGTCCTTTCTGAATTTTAACGTTTCGCGATTGTTGTTGAAGGTAAGGGACCCAGCCCACCTCTAGATCAAGTCCAATGACACATAGAATGTCTGCCTCATTCAGTTTCACTAAAAAATCAGGACGTGTCATCACAAAATGAGGATCGTCTGTTCCGCGAATCATACCATATACATCAGCACGATCACCAGCTATTTGTTCTGCGATATATCGTATGTCAGTGAGACTCGCAACTAAGGAAACTTTGGCCGAAAGCGGAAAATAACCAAAAACAACAAACCCAATCAAATAAATAAGGGCACGTGAGGTAAGATGCAATCGTTTCAGATTTCCCATGTTTATCAAAGTCTCCTTAATAACTATGTGCCGGGTGTGAGCCCAATATGGCAACCGTTTGAAAGTAGATTCGATATTCTCTCACTTCCTGAAAATCCTCTTTTGAGAAATCTTGAATATAACGTCTTTCGAGAGAACCACGAATTTTACCAAATTCCGAGCTATGAAAGGTCATTTGTAAAGATTGAGCTTCTATGGCATTTTTAGCGGGACTCCCATCTTTCATTGTTAGGCTTTTATCTGTAAAATAATCATATCTAAATCCACAAGACCACAACTGGTGAAATTTATAGTCGGCAAAAAGATAATATCCCCATTGATCCTTCGACGGACTTTTCTGACTGATAAAGGTTGTCGCATTGATCGTTTCCGGAAAAATTTCCTGCTGATACCAGAATTCAGTTAATAACATTATTTCTTTTAGATTGGACTGATTCCATCGAAGGATCGCATCTGCACCGTAAAGATATCTTTGATTGCGACGATTAGTAGTCGGCTCAAATCTGATTCCAGAAAACCCGAATTGGGTGCCCCAGTTATTACCAAAATAGTAAAAATGTTTGAGGTGAAAATATCCCATTGGATTATTTTTTGCCTCTCCTTCGGTATGCGCATGACCCCATTTTTTTCCATTGGTAGCACCTAACACAAGCTCTTGCGTAATATATTTCCAAGGAAACAAAATACTAAACTCTGCTCCGGTGTCCATTGCTGATTCCCAGCCGATAAATTTTTCATGAACGATAGGAGTCATTGTAAAAGCTCGATCATGGGAGTGGATTTTGTTTAATCTCCCAACATCGATAAACATCTGACCTACTTTTAGCGAAGTATTGAGAGGCAAAAAAGGAAATTGAACCCAAGCTTCGTGCACTTCATAAAAGTATTTTCCATCCTCTCCGTGGGCTGCGGCTAAAAAATTTCCGCGTAACCACTGGTCAACGGCTCCGCTAAAGCCAAATTCTGCGGTTCTAATATCCAATTTATTATTGATGCGATCTGATGTTCCGCGTGGTTTGTTGCGATCCCATGCTCCGACTATATCGATAGCCACCGAGGCATCCATCATCAAATTTTGTGCGGAGCGATTGATTTGATTATTTGACTGTACTGGCGAGGTCGTCCCACGTGATCCTTCGGAGCCTTTGCTTCTTTTTTCTTGTTCCAAAAGATCTTTTTCTAAATCGTCTTCCCAGCTTTTATTATTGGAAGAGACAGTCGTTGTTGATCCATTCGTTTTCGGTTTTTCAGTTTCTAATTCTTCCTCCCACTTCGTACTTTGGGCAAGTAAGATAAAAGAAAATAGAGCAAGGAGTAAAAAACTCCCCACTCTTAAGAATTTTGAAAAGGAAAAATGTATCACTAAAGTTAAATTATACTATTTCAGCGACCCAGCAGTTCCAATATTCGAAGAATAAATATTCAGTGACTTGATAGTCGCTTTGTTGATCCGTAAACCAATCCGATCACCAGAAAAATCAAAACCAGACACTGCCTCTTCTTCAAACCCGTATGTCGTACGAGAAACGGCCGAACAAGCGCCTTCCCATCCAAAAATATGTGCCCCATTCTCGTTATGCACTTCCAAACAAAGTGTCTTCTCTTGGGACAAAGACGACGTCCAGGCACCTGCTTTTCCACCGAGTGAGGATGTAACACCTGTAGCTAGTTTCTTTTTAATTTCGCTAGGTGTGATTTGGAATGTAGGTCCTGAAAAACTTGTCGTGGAGGGCATGATCACATCGATCGTTGAATCAGTGGCAGAAAGAACATAAGTAATTTGGATACTTGCCTTTTTTTCTCCGCCAGTGCTCGAAAGACTGGAAGAATCTCTATATATCGTTGATGTGTTGCCACCACCAACGATGCCACCTATCAGTTGTACTTCTGAGGCAGTGAATCCAGCAAGTTTAAGTGCTGCTGTCGCAGGTCCTGAACATGTTGTAAAATCAAAACGAGTTCCGTTCGTCGGTTGGGCAGCGATGGCTGTTCCAGTGGAACAAACTGCGTTATTTGAGAGAGCAAGGAGCAAAGTTTCTGCTGTCTTATCGTCCTTGTCTTTGCCTCCTGTTAGCTCAGCACACTGGCTGAAAAATAGGAAACTGGTGATTAATACGAGTTTTAATTGATTCATTGAATATCTCCTCCCGCCATATTATTGCAACAGAGTTGCAAATGCAACAAGGTTTTATTTGCAACTCTGTATTATTTAGAAAAAAATTTGTGCCTCAGTCTGCCAACAATCTTTTCCCATCCACCTTAAGGTTTTTTTGTCAGGAAAAGTAGCAGCGGGTGGTTTGTGAAGATTCAAATGTTTTGGACGACGGAGAAACACCTTGTTTTGTTGATTTTTGAAAACAAGCAAAACAAGGATCAATTCCTCTCGTTTAGGAAAATTCAGGAAACAGTCTTATTTTTAAGCGTGGACCAGACTTTTTTTCTTTCCTTTAATTTTCGTTAGGTTAGACTCCAAAATGGCAGAACTATCTAAAATGTAACTCATCGTCAGGGATTTTCTTTTCTCCCGACGATTCACTTTCGCTCGACCGATGTTTCTTTCCATGAGTAAACTGATATGGAATCTCGCTGCACTTTCAACGACTTCAAATGCCAATTCATCCCGCAATTGACTCGTTTCAATTCCGGCAAATTCCTTAACAACGATTTCAAATTTTGACCAAAGATCCAACAATTCCGCAGATGCAGTAAACTGCGCCATCTCCTCTTTTAAATATGCACGGTAAATTCCTGCCTCTGTCATACCAGACACGATTCCTCCGATACAAGCAACAGTTTGAAGTTGAGTGGTTCCTTCATATATGTTCGTTATACGAACATCACGGTAAATTCTCGCTACATCATAATCTTCTGTATATCCCGATCCCCCGTAAATTTGCATGGCATCGTAGGCGACCGTGTTCGCTAGTTCTGTGATATAATATTTTGAAAGTGGAGTAAAGAGTCCTGCCAACTTTTCCCACTTCTTAAAAGAGTCATCCTTACGAATTTCCTTTTCGGAAATCCCATTCATTTTTCCTCTTTCTTCTTTCCATCGATAAAGGTCAACTGCGCGACTTGCTTCATAAAGAATGCATCTCATCCCTGAAACTTCTCTCTCCATTCGGTCCAACATTTTTTTCACAGCGGGAATTTGTTCGATAGGTTTACCGAATTGGATTCGCTCCGAAGCGTATTTTTTTGCTTCCATATAACCAGCCGTAGCGATGCCCATCGCTTGCGCCGCGATGTTGAGACGGGCTTGGTTCATCATGGCCATAGAGTATTTAATCAGACCCTTTCCTTCTTCCCCAATAAGAATGCCGACACTGTTTTCAAATACTACTTCACAGGTTGGGGAACAATGAAGTCCCATTTTCTTTTCAATGGAAGCTACAAACACGTCTTTGGAATGTACTAGAAAAAAGGAAAGCCCTCTTGCTCCACTTGTTGTCGAGCCTGTTCTTGCGAGCGTTAAAATGATGGAGGGAATCTCATTGAACCCACATGCATGGGTAATGAATCTTTTTGTACCAGTGATTCGCCAAACACCATCCTCTCCTTTAACGGCTTTTGTCTGCAGGTTTGGTAAATCAGATCCGTAATTTGGTTCGGTAAGAGCCATTGCCCCACAGAGTTCCCCGGCAGCCATTTTCGGAACATACTCATGAATCATCTCATCCGTTCCAAATCTTTCTACCGTTTCTGCTAAATTCATGCATCCAAGTGTAATCGCGAGACCTCCGTCGCCACGAGATACCTCTTCGGATAACATCGATTGAACGACCGACGGTAGACCAAGACCACCGTAATGTCGATGGATACCGTAAGGCAGAAGTCCCGCTGACTTGATCTTATCGATGACGTCAACCATCTCCTTCGGAAAGGTAACCTTGCCATCTTTGTATTTTAATCCGACTTCATCCATCGTTTTGGCCACTTGCGAGATATCCTTTCCAGAAATATCTCCGCCCGCCTCTAGAGTCTGACGGTAATATTCAATCGCATCCTCATAGTTACCTGGTGCAAAAGCTAGTTCGTCTTTTCCCGATTTTTGGTATTCTGCATAATCAGCAAAATTTTCTTCATATGCATCTACGATTTCTTTCCAATTCGTGAGGGAATCAAAATGGTCCTTTAAATCTTCGTTATCGCTAAAATAATTATTTGATATCATGTTTTCTCGCCTCTGGTGAGTGTTAAATCAAATATCCCGAGGACACGAAAGATCACAAACGATTTTTTCGCGAAAAATGGTTAGTTATCTAATCTTTTCTGATTGATTGGCGATTTCTACAATCTGTTCCTGGAGAATTCGCGTGTTATCAGCGACTACTTGGATGGCATCCTCGATCGTTTGGGCGGCTCTCATCACTTCTTGATTCCCTAAAGACTGCTCTTTGGCAATTGTTTCTAATTGAGCCGATAGTTGCTTTAGTTCTTTTTGAGAGGAAACAACTCTAGAATTTAGATTTTGCATTTCAATGATTTTGGCATTAAAATTTCGAACACTAGATTCGATTAAATTGAGTTCCTTCTGTTGGTTGGAAGCCATGGCCTGTGCATTAACAGCCGATTTGTTACCCACTTCTAAATCTGATCGAGATTTTGTAATGGTTTTGGAGATGATACTCGCATTGTTTGCGGAATTTTCTGCGAGTTTTGCAACTTCTTGAGCAACAACAGCAAATCCTCGTCCATGTTCCCCTGCTCTCGCAGCTTCTATCGAAGCATTTAAGGCAAGTAAATTGGTTTGATCGGCGATTTCTTTCATGATCTGATTTACATCTTCTACTTTTTGAAAGGAACCTCGAACTTCACTCAACGCAGAATTCAAAGAGCTCATAGAATCCGAAACATCATTGCTAAAATTAGCAGATTGATTGATCTGATGTGTAATTTCATCAATTTGTACTCGGACTTCTTTGACTATCGTATCTAAATTATAACTTTCTTCATTCAGCTTTTCAATTTTCTGATATTGGTCTTTGACGAATTCGGCGGAACTTTCTGTGGATTGAGAAATTTCTGTTAAAGAAGCGCTGATCTGTTCAATGGATGCAGCTTGGCTTTGTACTTGTAAGTTTAAATCTTCGGTAAAAGTTTTTAAAGAATCGACGGAAACATTTAAGTTCGTTGCAATCTCAATCATATTGGACTTTTGTTTTTCCACGATCATAAAATGTTCATCTGATTTTATTTTTTCTGCCACCGCTTGGTCTTTAACCTGGATCAAAAGATTCACTAGCTTACTGACAGTAAATGTGGCCGTAATCACAAACAATATTTTCACGGCCTCTGTGGAAAAAGAGAGTACATAAGGCATTTTGAATGTATCTGGACTTTCTAAAAGCTGTATTCCCAAATAATAGGCGCAAAATAAAGTGAGAATGTGCAATAGAGTATTTAGTACTCCTATGACGATGGTTTGTCTTCTGGAAAAAAGTAGCCCCGAATAGATGATGAGAAAGATACTTACCATCAATTGAATTCCTGATTTTAAAGACGCAACGGCAATATCTCTGTCAATGAGTGCTTGACCAAGTGTACTTATATAAAGGCCAAGAGTATCAGTTAAAAGAAAGAAAAATGCGTAAGGCCCCTTGTTTGTTTTCAAGAAGTAAGCCTGCAAAAAGGCTGCAATAAGAAAGACCATCGTTCCCAAAATCATAAAAAAAGTTTGAGAAGGTTTCTGGGATCCGAGAGCCGAAAGGATGGCTGAAAGAAATAAAAAGCCTAAAAAGAAACGGATCGAATTGATAAGGCGGGCGCCCTGCTGGCTAAAATTATCCATCGGTCTAGCATTTGTAAATTTCGCTACAATGACAAGGATTTCTCCATAGAAAGAAGCTTCTTTTTTGCAAACGCAACTAAATTGCACAAAAAATCTTGACAAAAGGATGTGGCAATTTACTCATGCAACCAGATTGCATTTGCAACTTGGTTGCGCGAGGTGGAGTATGACAAAACAAATTCCCGTTACTGTACTTTCTGGTTTCTTAGGCGCCGGTAAAACAACACTCTTGAATTACATATTGAACAACAAAGAAGGAAAAAAAGTCGCAGTGATTGTCAATGACATGAGCGAAGTCAATATCGACTCACAGCTTGTCGCTAAGGGGAGTGCCAATTTATCTCGAACGAATGAGAAGTTGGTAGAGATGTCCAATGGTTGCATTTGTTGTACGTTAAGAGAGGACCTCCTCATTGAAATCAGGAATTTGGCGGCTGACGGTAAGTTTGATTATATATTGATAGAATCCACTGGAGTTTCGGAACCCTTACCGATTGCTGAAACCTTCACTTTCGAAGATGAAAATGGAGTAAGTTTGTCCGAAATCGCAACTCTTGATACAATGGTCACAGTCATTGATGCTATTAATTTTTTAAAAGATTTTAAGAGTCTGGATTCACTGCAGGATAGAAAATTAGATACAGGTGAGGAAGATGATAGGGACATCGCTGACTTACTTGTAGAACAGGTAGAATTTTCAAATGTGATCATCGTAAATAAGATCAGTTTGTTATCGGAATCGAAAAAAAATGAACTTCTTTCCATTTTAAAAAGTTTAAATGCAGATGCCGAAATTCTTACGACGGATTACAGCCAAGTGCCTCTTGAGAAGATATTAAATACGAAAAAGTTTAATTTTGAAAAGGCCTCCGAATCCCCTCTTTGGCTAAAAGAATTAAGAGGAGAACACACACCAGAAACAGAAGAATACGGAATCAAAAGTTTTGTATATAAATCTCGTTTTCCATTCCATCCAGAACGTTTTTGGAATTGGCTAGAAACAGAGAAACGTGGACTCACCAGAGGAAAAGGATTTGTCTGGCTAGCGAGTAAAATGGATTGGGTGGTTATGTACAACCAGGCAGGCAACCTAACTTCCTATAAACCGGAAGGTTTTTGGTGGGCATCTATTGATCCATCTGATATTCCAGATGATCCGAATGTCAAAGCTAACCTCGAGTCTGCTTGGCAAGAACCATGGGGAGATCGGAGACAAGAAATAGTTTTTATCGGGATGAAGATGGATGAGGAAAAGATTCGGAAATCATTAGACGCATGCCTACTTACGAAAAAAGAGTTCGCACTCGGACCTGAGGAATGGCAATTTTTTACTGATCCATTTCCTGATTGGGACGATTCCAATACTTTGGAAGAAGGACAGGTCGCCTAATGAGAGTATACTTAGGAGACAAACCCATAGAAGTATTCGGGAATCGTTTGCGACCAGGTGATACATTAGGAGGAAATTTTGTATTACCAGCAGCATACAATACAAAATCACCCTTACGAAAAAAACAAATTGCAAATGGCCTTGTGATTCTCTCTACTCTTCCTAATATCAAATCAAATGAATGTTCTACACAAATTTTAGATTTAGAAAGAGAAGTAATTGCAAGAAAGTTAAAAGCTAAGATCTTTCATATCGCCTGCGATTGCCCAGAACACTGGCAGGAAGTTAGACATTTACATCCTTTTTTAAAAGCCAAAGGATACACGTTTGAAGATGCCGACAACAATCAAATAGAGACTTTTAAAAATGAGCTGGGAGTCGGAGTGAAAGGATCAAAAAGAATCGTTCATGGACTTTTCGCTTTTTTAGACGGAAAATTATTATCGGCATACGTACCCCGACAACAGTACGGGGTACCAAATGTGAAAAGATTTTTAGATTCCTTGGCTCCGAATCAAAAGTTACTTTCTATTTAGATTTGGAGCGCCAGTTGTGCCAATCATTTTTAGTTCGATAATGCTCTCCCGTAATAGCCGTTAAAGCATAAAAAGTAATTTTTCGTTTCTCAGTTTCATCCTTTTCTAGTATTTCAAACAGAAAGGGAAGAGAATTTTTGCTCTTTCTTTTTGCAATTTCTTCAAAAGCTGGCCGAAACACATTCGGGTCTGAGGATTTTGCCGCCTTTTCGATAACGAGTCTCGCTGAATCGTCAGTGATCAGACCAATGGAAGATAGTATTTGAGGTGCCAGTCTCGGTTTTTCCTCAAGCAAAGATTCCAAAGCTGGAAGGGAACTAACATCTGCTATGGAACCAATCGCCTCCAACGCAAAAGATACTAATTTCGGATCACTATCATTCAAAACATTCTGTAAATCGGGAAGGGCTTCCTTGGCACCTAAAATACCGAGAGACCAGGCGGACCCATAACGACCTGTTTTACTGCCCGAAGTTAAAACCTTACGAAGAATAGGAATTGATTGTTTTTCACCTAACCATCCCAACGCTTCTGCGAACATATCTCGATCTGGTGTTGATTCAACCAGCAACATCTGTTCAATTTTTTCTCGACCTGGTTTGTATTTTTGGCGACCTATGATTTTCGCGGCACTGCCCCAAGTATATTTTTTATCGGTTTCAAAGTAACGCAATGCACGTTGTCCTGCTTCTTTGGATGGGATCTCGGAAAGAACATCTGTCACGTACATCCTTGTTTCGGCTTCATCAATCTCAAGAAGTGGGAAACTAAGAGTAACCGCACGCGGATCTTGGATGTCTATCAGCGCAAACGATGCATTCTCTTTCCCTTTTGAGTAGTTTGCTTTGAGTGCTCGCACGAGTAAATCAACAGCTGCCTTGCTCTTAATCCTGCCCAAAGCTAAATAAGCAGCGGCGAGTGTAGGAGAATCGTCCAAGTCACCTGTTAAGCGAATCAAATACGGTTCTGCTGCCTTCGTTCCCAATTTACCCAACACCATCGCATAAGTTTTATCTTTTTCTCTATTCTTATTTTTTTCTGCCAACTTGACAATGGCACTGCCCTCGTCCTTTGCGTTGATCTGTACGAGAGCTTCCACTGTTTGCAGTCGAAGAGTTGGGTCCTCAGAATCTAGAAGTTTATATATCTTATTTCCTGCGGATGGATCTTTCATTCGAGATAAAGCATCTAAATAAACATCCTTTGGATTTTCAGTATCTGTTTCCAACAATCGAGTGATCAGGATCGTGGAAGACCTATCCATCAAGTCACCAAGCGCGATGGCGGCCCCAGCTCGAACCCCAGGCTCTTTATCCGTTAGCAAAATTCTTAACTTGGGAATCGCTGACTTTTCTTTCCGGCTTCCTAGTTGTATCGCTGCTTGCGAACGCGTAAAAACATCTAGGGAATCAAGATTTTTTATCAGTGTCGAGGAAGGAATCTCCTCTTCCAGTTGTTCTTCTAACATAGGTTTCGCTGGTCCTGTTTTGGGTTCACAATGTATGAAAAGGAATGACATCAGAAGGAGAGAAAGGAGGAGAATGGAAAATTGTTTAGTCATTTTGAGTATAATCTAAATTGGCTTAATATTTTTGTAAACGTGAATCTGAATTTTCAGTCTTTGAATAGAATAAAATAAAAAAGCATGAGAACCGTGTGATTGTCACGCGAATCTCATGCCTTGCATGTAAAGAGTGAATGGTTAAAAAAGTTTACTAGCTTTTGGGGACTTGGCTTCTAACTTCTTCTAAGGTTGCTAATTCCTTTCTCCAAAGTTTTATATCCTTCTCAGCATTCGCCTTATCGCTCGCATTGACTCCGTTATTTTGCATCCAATACTCAACCATCTGGATTCTAGATTCCAATTCGTTGATTTTGAAATCAAAATATGCTTTTTGTTTCGCCGGAGCAGGTTTTTTGGGTTCAGCACCTGGAGTTGATCCTGCATCCGCCCATTTATTTTTAGATAAATCGGAAGCAATACTCGCATCCATTGCAGTAAAATCATCTAATGCCTGTACTGCTGCTTTTTCCTCAGCCTCAGTACGAGCTGGCCTCATTGCTTTAGGAATATAGAAATTTTTTGGGTATTTTGCCGCAAAATCTCGCCACTCCTCTTTGATTTTCTCTCTGTTGTCTGGCTTTTTTTCTAATGCCATTGGCCAGAGTGATTCTGCCTGGCTGAGTTCCTCATCTTCTGGTGTTGGTGCGTCTGCAAATTCGGGATCATCGAACAAAGACTTTGCTGTTGATCGAATTGACCTGTCAGAATCCTCATCTGCATTTGCGGTTTTGGAAGATTGATTTTCATTTCCACCCGACAATAAAAAGAAAGTAATGAGAACTAGGGCAAAAAGCCCCAGTCCTCCGATGATCCACTTATTACGATCATTCATCCTCATCACCTCAAATTAAGTAAAGATAGAGATTACCCAAGAAATAACCTGACCGAAAATACTTTCTGTCAAGAAACCTTTTAGATCTACCGGATTTCTATTGAGTGAATCGTAATACCAAGCAGTATACTCACTTACTTGCGGTATTGCAAAACCATAGCGAGTATTGATTGATTTAATCAATTCGTTCGCAAATACAGAGTGACCATACATGTTCGGGTGAACGCCATCTAAACCAAACATACCTGGTTGGTTCGGGAGTGGCCAATTGGCACGTGCGTTTCCTGGAGTGTATCCAGAGGCACTTTTTAATGGTCGACCATTTTCTTTGATGTCATCAAAAATCACTTTTAGGTCAGCAACTGCAAAACGTAAAGTTGCACCCTGTGCTTTGATTTCATTATTTAACATAGTTAAGAAGTTTGTAATGTTCGAAATTTCTGTTGCATCTAAAACTTGGTTTGGATCAGAAACAGAACTTCTATAAAATGCTTTTAATCCAGAATAGTTCGCACGACCGTTTGGATCCGTGTATTTTTCGAGATAAGCAATTGCTGTCACGTTCGGTATTGTAAATAGAACTCCACCTTTGAGAGATCCCATAGCAGTCATTCTGCGGAAAAATTCACGAATGTCTCTTTTGTATCTTGCTTCGTCGAGGCAATCAGTAGACGTATGTAGTGCAGTACAGAGAACATGGTTGGCACCTGCTGTTCCGAATAAGAACGTAGGTTTTACTTTTTCCATGATTTGAGCTTGGGTACCCGCATCACGAAGACCAAACTGGTGGAATTTGTCTGGTTCTTGGCAGTCCGCAACTGTTACCCAGCGGTATGTATACCAATACCAAGTGGCCCAATACCATTGTTTTTCTTGTTTCGTTGCTGTGATATCAGCACACTTTCCGGAAGTGCGAAGGACCGTTGTGTATTCTGCGCCGGTAATCCCTGCGTGTGTAGGGAGAGAAACTGTTGATACGTTTCCACCGATGATCGCAGAGGCAATACAAATCACACCACAGTTCCATTTTAGCACGTCTTCTAAATTGACGAAAGGTCCTTTTAGAACGTTATACGATACGGAAGCACCAGCTTGTTTTGAGACGAGAACAGGGTAAGCCCAATCTTGCGTCTTTTTTTCAACGGTTGCACCGAAAAATCCGTGGCTCAAAGAGTCACCGATGACTCCTACTTTTTGGAACATTTCTGCTTGGGTCTGCGACCAGACCGGCAGGGTGGTAAATAGGGCGATAAAGCTACCTATTGCGATGATTTTTTTCATTTTGTCCTCCGAACGAAACATATTTAACACATTTACGCCATTTGTATCATTTCTGCGCGTTTTTGAACCAGTGTCAAGAAATTTGAGAGAAAAATTTAGGGAAATAGCGAATTTTTTCTCCATTTGACCTCTTCGGTTCAGAAATACCCAAATTCTTGAACAGTTCGGCCGCTTTTGCGAGCATCGTAAGAATACACTAATTTTGTAAATAGGAACTCTCAAAATGCCAAGCCGAACAAAAAAAATCACTTTTGCTTTCCTGCTCCTCTCTCTGCTTATGTCACAAACAAACCCAAGCTATGCGGAGACCAAAAAAAAGAAAACAGAGACGAATCACTCCTCAATGGTGTTGCTAGAATCGCTTGGAACAGTCGCTGCGCAAGGATTGTATTTGACCTATATGGCAATCGGAAGTCTTTCGGATGGTTTTGTTTCGCAAAGTTATGATAAGGAAACCACAAAATCAATCATGACATCGTATGTGAATTTATCTACCGTGTGTCAAAATCAACTTGGGAAACTTCTGCGGGAAGGAGAGTTATCTACAGAGGATAAAGGAATTGTGAAAAATATGGAGACAACTTATGGATATTTGATTTCACAAGGACAAGCGATCTTGGATTTCATCGAAACAGGAGATAACAAACATTTGACTGTTTTTGAATCGAATCGGAAAGAAGCAGGCAGACGAATCGAAAAACTTTTACATATAGAATAAAGTGTTTGAAACGAGAATCATCATAAAGTCAAGCTATGAACTAACATAGATTATGGCAACATTTCTCAAAGGAATTTTCCTCGTTCATCATGATTTTGCAATAGGCTGAGAATTGTTGATTCTTCGACTTCGTCGATGAGAGCTCCGCTCTCTTTCAAATAATTTAGGATATCTACTCTTTCCGTAGGAGGTATCTTCACCAACTCACGAAGTATATGCGACAATCGATTGGAATTGCGTTCTCGCGGAGAAAGCGTCCGCTCTTTGTCCATAACGAAATCTGCTTTTATTTTGATGCAAAAATTTTCCCAAATGTGCACTGAGTCCAAGATACTCTTTAATTCCATCTGATTCAAACTGGGATTTGTCTGCTCGATCGAATGAGAAAAAACCATCATGCGAAGATAGTAATAAAGTGTCGGACTATTTAACAGAATTTTACGAATTTCTTTTTCTCTTAAGTTAGAAAAAATCTCGAGTAACATAGCCATCGTCTGCGAATTTTCTTCGATTAAATCAAAATATGCCTCCCAAGTACGAGGGTCTAAATTGGAAAGGAGATGAATTTTTAAGGTGGGATCCTGATCCATTTCCACAGAGAGGGAAAGTAAACGTAAACTTTGTTCGGAAGTTAACATGGATTTTATTTCTAAAAAATAAGCGACTGAATCGGTATTCCCGTTGGATAGTTGTTTACCGAATCCAAAATAAATGAAATGTAATATCAGTTTTGGTGAGATCTCATTTCGATTGAGGAAGTCGATCACTTTCTCATCGGAACGACAGATCCAAAGGTATTCAAATACGAGATCGGCAAATGCAAGATCACCTTCCATGTGTTTCACCCAAGCAGCTAACTTTCGGCCATTCGGAAGTTGTTCAAAAAAACTGATAATTTCGCTCGGGGAAGAATTTTTCCAAAATTCTGAATCTTTCCAGCGCATTGCGGAATTATAGGGTATAACGACTGCTCGTCAAGTCAGGAATATTCGTTCTTCTTATTTAAACTCCCACATATTTCAGAAGCGTTTCCTCCAATTTTTGTTTGATAATCGGTTTTGTTAAAAAATCGTCCATTCCTGCACTGAGACAGCTTTCTTTTTCTAAGGAACTGGCACCTGCGGTTAAGGCAATGATGTAAACATGGTTTTGTGAAGCCTGTTCCTTTTTCCGTATTTGGCGAGTCGCAGAAATTCCGTCCATAATCGGCATGTGCAGATCCATCAAAATAATATCAATGATGGCCGATTCCATAAAACCGAGCACTTCACTTCCGTTCTGCACAAAATGCAATTCTGATTTTGGAAAGGATTTTTGAAGGATCGCTTTGACTAGCTTTGCGTTGAGTTCGTTATCTTCTGCAACGAGAATTCTCGGATTTGGTAGAATTGTTGTTTGGAATGTTTTGGACTTCGGAATCACATCTGTTTTTGTCGAAAATTTCGTGAATTCTTGCAATGGCAATTCGAAAAAGAATGAACTTCCTTTTCCTAACTCACTCTTAAAATCAAGTTTTCCACCCATCTGCTCTACGAGACGGGAAGAGATCACAAGACCCAGTCCAGTTCCACCGAAATTTCTGGTGATAGAATTGTCTGCTTGTGAAAAGACCTTAAACAATTGATTCCCTTGCTCTTCCGAAATTCCTATACCAGTATCTCGCACCTGGAAAAATAAAGCTGAGTATGATCCTTGAGAACTTTGGCTTTTAAAACTCACTTCCAAAGAAACTCGTCCACTATGTGTGAATTTCACCGCATTGCCTAGTAAATTCACTAACACTTGTTTGAGTCTAACTGGATCTACAAAAATGATTTCTGGTAAATCCGGCGAGGTGATGAGTTCCAAGGAGAGATTCTTTTTCATTGCAGAAAATCTAACAATTTTCAAGCAATCATCTAACAAAGGATACATAAATATCTTTGAAAAATCTAGTTCTAGTTTCCCAGCCTCAATTTTTGAAAAATCGAGAATATCGTCTATGACACCAAGGAGGGAATGTGCAGAGGAATTGGCATCCCGAGTGTATTGTTTTTGGATTTCATTCAATTCCGTATCCAAAAGAAGTTCTGTGTATCCAATCACTCCGTTTAAGGGGGTTCGAATCTCGTGACTCATGTTCGTCAAAAATTCGGTTTTAGCCCGATTTGCCGACTCCGCTTCCTCTTTGGCTATCAACATCAATTCAGTAGCTTTTTTCGCATTTGTGATTTCAAATCGAATGGAACAGTATTCATAAGGTTCCCCTTCTTCGTCTAAAAATGGAATGATCGTACTATCTACCCAATACTCTCTTCCATCTTTGGCTTTATTTTTGATTTCGCCTTTCCAAATTTTTCCGCTCGATATTGTATCCCACATATCTTTAAAAAATTCTTTTGAATGAAAGCCTGACTTGATGATCCGGTGCGTTTTTCCTAAAATCTCGTCTCTCGAAAAACCACTTATCTTTTCGAAATTATAATTAAAATGTTTGATCACTCCTTTTTTGTCCGTAAGTGCGATGATCGCTGATTTATCGAGTGCCGTTTTGTAATTCAAGAGCTCTTTTTTTGTATTCAGCATTTCAGTTAAAAACTGATTGTCAATGATCTGCCCAACATAAAAAACGAACCCATCTTTTACGCAAAGGTTCCAATTCACTCTGTAATAACTATCATCAAAACATCTGAATTGTGTTTGAAGTGTTCGAGGTAATTTTTGATCTAACAACTCATTGAAGGCCAATTTGGTACTTTCCAATTCGTTTGATGGGATAAAATTCTGAAAATTTTGATTTCGAATTTTGTCAAGCTTCCATCCAAATGTCCTTTCGAACGTAAAATTCGCATTTAGAATTTCACCTTTCCAATTTGATACGAGTAGTATCTCATTGCTCAATTGGAAAAAATTTTCTAATCCCTGCGAAAACATCATTTTATCTCATCATGAGACGAAGAAGATTTAAAAAATGAGTTAATTATTTTCTCGAAAATCAAAAAAAGCTTGGGATCGTTCCCGTTTCTGGCCTCCCGAATTTTTTTTTTATCAATTGTGCACTAGAACAAGTGTTCGTTTTTGAAATAACGGAGAACGGATCTGAATCCACCAATTCGAAAAGACCCTTAACCTCTATTCGTTGGGATGCTGATTTTTTAACAATCCCAGTACTATTTCAAATTCCACCTCATCGATTAATATTTGTTGAATGGTTAAGTATTCTAAAAATTCTTCTGCTTTGTTTAACTCCAATTTTTTAGCTTCCTTCAAAATCAATGTTAAGCGAGACTCATTTCTCTCTCTGGGACTTTTGTTTTTTTCACTGACAAGATCAAATTTGGATCTAACTTCTTTGGCGTATTCTTCCCAAGTATAAATTTCATTTAGTGTAGATTCTAAGGAGGATAAAAATTCCGTTTTTACCTCAGAAGTCTCTACCACCAAAATCATCCTTAAGTATTGATAAAGCGTCGGGTTGCGGTAAAATATTTTTTTTCTTTGTGAAGAATCTATGTTTTCAAAGAGAGAAATTACTTCGCTGATTCCTTTCTCTTCCAAAAGCATTGCCTCAAAGAAAGATTCCCATTTTTTAGCATCCAAGTTAGCAAGAAGGTAAATTTTAAGAGGAAGATCTTTTTCGATTTCCGGTTCCTCACTTAACAAACGGTAACTCTGTTCCGAAGTGAGGTGTTTAGCCCAGGTTGCAAGGAAAAAATCATTACTGACGTTTCCACTTTTCACATACTTCCCGAAGGATGAATACATCAAGTTGAACAGAAGCCTCGTGGGAAACTCTGGCCGATTGACCAATTCTTCTAGCTGGGGTTCATCCTTTAAGATCCAACAGTATCGATAGAAATAATCGCTGAGTTCAGAAACATTTAGGAGTATCTCTAAATACTCTTGTAAATTGTCCTGCTTCAAAAGGAAATCAATAACTTCTTTCGCTTCTTTCGGAGAGGATTGTTTCCAGAAATCATAGATTAGTATATTCATTACAAAATGTCCAAAAGTCTTACAATTAAAGACGAAAAAAACTATTTTTTTCATGAATTATGATTCTATTTTCGTAAAATATGGTTATACTCATCATTCCTAAATATTTTATGAATTCGAATGTAACCAAAGCTCTCATGTTCGTGGATGACGAACTTCTGATTCTGCTCAGCATAAGCACGCAAGTTCGGAGAAATTTTGGCGATCAATTTAGATATCTGACGGCGCAAAGTGCAGACGAAGCCTGGGAAATTATCGAAGAAGTTACTGAGGAAGGAATTAAAATACTGATACTCTTTTCAGACTGGTTGATGCCTGGAATGAACGGAGATGAATTTCTAAAACGTGTCCATGCCAAATACCCGGATATTGAAAAGGTGATCGTGACTGGATACGCTGATCAGAATTCAATTGATTCTTTGAAGAAAGAAATCAATTTAAAACACTGTTTCAGAAAGCCTTGGGACGAACTAGAGTTAGTTGAACTCATTAATAATACGATAGATAATTAACTTTTCTCACTATTTTGGCAAAAAGACAACAAACTCAGTGTTACCAGGTCTGGAATTAAGTTCTATTTTTCCATTGTGTTTATCTACTATTTTTTTTACGATGTCTAAGCCTAAACCACTTCCCTCACCTATCTTTTTAGTCGTAAAAAATGGATCAAAAATCTGATCCTGAATTTCAATTGGGATACCAGGTCCTGAGTCCTTGATCGAAACACTGATTTCGTTTTCATGGTTACGAATCCGAATTGTAATCGTCCCTTTGAAATCCATTGCCTGGAAAGAATTGTAGATCAAATTCGTCCAAATATGTAAGAGATCGTCCGGATAACATTCGATATACGGAATTTCCTCGTAATCTTTTATTAAGTCGATTCCTTTTTTTAGTTGATTTTGATAAATCGTAAACACAACGTCTAAGGAATCCACGACAGAAACCCTCTCTTTTTTTCCGTGTCTTTCGAAATGTGAAAAATTTTTTAAGGCATAAATGATTTTGGATACTCGATCAATTGCTGTATTGATCGTTCTAGTATTTCGATTATATATTGACTCTAAATTAAAATAATCTAGGATTAGATTGATTTTTTTATTTTCAAAAAGCTCTTTATACTTTATATCAATCTCTCCAATTCCAATGTCAACCCACCGCTCTGCAATTTCGAATCGATTTTCATTTATATAGTTTGAGGATTCTAATTTAGATAGATTTGATTTTTTAAGTTTTCTTTCCTGCATTCCGGTAAAAAACTCGGTGGAATGACTCACCTTTTCCAATAATTCATTAAATAGTTTTTTCTGTTTTTCGCTTAAAATATAATAGGTGCTTTTTACCTCTTCATAAACTTCCTTAAATCTGATACCCCATTTTTCTAAATTTTGGTTTGAGGCTTTGATCGCTCCAATTGGATTATTAATCTCGTGTGCGACACCAGCGACAAGTTGCCCCAAAATAGCCATCTTTTCAGATTGAACCAACTGCGATTGTGTTTTTTTCAAATGATCCAAAGCAAACTGAAGCTCAATCTTTTGATGTTCGATCACTCGATTTCGCATATTAATCTCTTCATTAATCTGCCTTAATTCAATTACTTCCTTAAAAGCAGAGGTATCGATTATATTCAATGCAATCATATTTTCATCATTCTCGGTGTATCGCCTAGCAATGACCTGAGCAGGAAAGGGAATCATTCCCTTCTTTGTTAGGATGACATCTATCTTTTCAGTGTCTATTTCCTTTTGAATCATTTTCCTAAGGGAAGAGAATGTTTTAGAACTCATCATTTTCTTCAAGGTATGATTGCCCAATTCATTTTTTTCTAAACAAAATAAAGATAAAAAAGCCTGATTGATATCGACAATTTCTAACTTGTTTACTTTAAAAATAATAATCGCTTCATTGGAAAAATGATAAAATGTCTGAAATCTTTGCTCCGATTGCTTTAATGCGTTTTCTGATCGTTTTCTCTCTGTTATATCAGAAATGGTTCCTATGATCTTAGATGGTTTACCATCTTTTTCTCTAAAAAGTTTTCCTGTACCTTCTACATAGGAAATTTCTCCGCCCTCACATAACACTCGATGCTGAAAATAATAATCGTTCGATTGGTTATCCATCGAAATGAAACGATTGATATTATTGAGCATACTTTCTTTATCTTCAGGATGAGTCAGAGACACCATATCTTCAAATTTTCCAGAAAATGACTCCTCTGAAATTTTAAAAATTTCGAACACTCTTGAAGACCAGGTGATTAGCTCTTTTTTAATGTCCCATATCCAGATTCCCATCTCGGCAGATTGTAAGGCGAGTCTTAAAGTCTCTTCTTGATTCTTTAATTCAATTAGAGCATTGTATCGTTCTGTCCTGTCGATCATGGCACCCAACATTCTGTATGGAATACCTCTTTTATCGCACAAAATTTGACCTTGGTCTTCTATATGAAGATAACTGCCGTTCTGTTTTTGGTAACGGTATTCAAGCGAAAATTTTTCTCTTTCATTGATCGTATTTCGTAGAGTGTTTTCGACAAGTTGCCTGTCTTCTGGGTGGATGAATTCGATCCATCGTTCTAAATTCACTTTCTCATATTCTTCTAGAGAATAACCAGTAATTTCTGTAATTGCGCCTGCCCAAGAAATCTCATTTGTCCTTAAATCTAAATCGTATACAAGACTTAGAGAACTTTCAGCTATCGTCCTATATCGAAATTCACTTTCGAGGAGCGATTTATCCTTCAGGACATTTTCTGTGATATCTGTGACTAAAAAAACAACTCTAGATACTTCACCTAACGAATCTAATAACGGGAATCCATTAATTGAAAGGTATTTCTTTTTTCCATAATGATCTTCTATCGCATGACGTATATCTGATACAGGCTTTTTTGTGGTTAAAACTATCGTAAATGGCTGGTCCTTCTCTGTCCATGGTTCCCCATCGATCGTAGTTGATTTCCATTGCGGAGCATTGTAACTTCTATTAACAATATCTCCATGAGATATGCCGAGAATTGATTCTGATATGGGATTGGCATAAATAATTTTTCCACTCGTTTCCAAAACAACGATGGCCGTGGCACTACTTTCCATGATGGAATTTAGAAGATTTTGATCCATAGCTAAATCTTCTTGAATTTTTTGACGCGATAGATAACCGCTTAAGATTTTAGCAAAGGTATCCACTAAATCTAACTCAGAATCTAATTCCTGTAATGTGAGCTCTCGCAAGTCAGGAATTTCTGCTCCGAATTCGACAGATCCAATGACGTTTCCTTCGAAAAAAATAGGTATCGCGAAATAAGATAACAATCCGAGAGATTTCATATATAGAATATCCGCAACGCAAGATATCGGAATCTCTGAAATCTGTTGGATACGAATTACATTTCCAGATAACAGTGTTTTTGTGAACAAAGTTTCATTATCATAAGATGAAACGATTCCAAACAATTTCCTTTTTATCTGAATCTCATTACCTAAATATTCATAAATAACTTGGCTTTCTCTTCTTTTATGATCATACAAAACTATGAAAGCTCGTTTCATGCCAATGAAATCACAAATAGATGCTAGGTGTTTTTTGATTAACACATCGTAGTCATCAAAATTCTTTTGTGCAAATTCAAATGCAATACTTCGAATGAATTTTTCAAAGTTCTTGTTTAAAATATCGAGATAGTCTTTTGACATATTATGACTGAGACTAATTGGTCAAAACCATAACGCTAAATTTCTTCTACCCAAACTGCATGTACAGTATCAAAAAATTCCTTAACTTCCGAAATTTTTCCTTCGTGAAAACTAAATAGGAAATGGTAATGATTATTATAGTGTTTACCGGTAGCTTTTCTTTTCGCATGAGATTCCAAAATGACACTGACACGGTTCTCTTCTGCCGTTAGCTGACCGATTGAAAACTTAAAATCTTCAAAGCTTCGATGCAACATTTTTAAACCAAGACTGATTTTTCGTTTATCATAATTGCCAGAAACGGGAATACTCCCGAGTATCCACCAATTTAGATCTTCACTCAACATTTCAAACGCTTCCGTCATTTTTTGTTCATTCAATAGGTTAAAGAATTTATTAACCAATTCTTTGTTTCGTAATGTGTCCATTTAGCACGTCCTTTTATTTCTTTTTTACCACAGATGATTTCATTTGCTCTTTCATTCGTTCAATGACTTTTTTATCTTTAGTTAGCGAATAGAGTCTCAGACCTCCCAGATATAACATGTATAAATCGATACTATGAAAACGCAATGAATCATGTTTCATATCAGGTTTGAATCTTAAGATGCATTTTTCTACTGTTTCTAAAACATGTCGAATTGCTTCATTTCGATAGGAATCAAATTGTGTTAAGTGAGATATTTCGCCAGAGAACAATGCAATCGGGCAATCTTTACGCGAGGAATACCTTTGATCTCTAAGTATGAAATTAACCCATTTCTCAATAAAATCATCCAAGTCATAAGATTTATCCAACACTTTCAGCATCACAATTCCTTGTTTGTCTGATAAGTAAGATAAATATTGAAAACCTAGTTCATCTTTGGAATCAAAATGGTCGTAGAGGGTTTTTTTATAAGCGCCAGCTTTTTCTAAAATCTCTGAGATTCCAGTGGATTGGAATCCTTTCTCTCTAAATAATGTAAAAGAGCTCTCTAAAATTTTATCTTTTGGTTTCATGAATATTTTAATTTAAGACCGCTCGGTTCACTCTTGTGTGCGAATTGTGAGTTTCAAGTCATAAATGATTCTCATGATTCAGATTTAAATCCCTATTTTGATTCGATTTTAATCTTTATTTTTTTCTTCCAATATTATTTTAGTATAGAATATTGTACGAGGAAATTTTGAAATCCTTTCTTATAAAATATAACCCATATATTCTTCTATCATTTCCGGGTCTTCTCGCGGA
>Ga0075156_10000428_pt1 | contig 21570 bp, 19 predicted proteins | sample JI81AbrownDNA_FD_70966 | JGI IMG/M metagenome (GOLD analysis project Ga0075156, IMG submission 70966) | Wastewater effluent complex algal communities from Wisconsin, to seasonally profile nutrient transformation and Carbon sequestration -... | ecosystem: Engineered > WWTP > Effluent > Algae...
AATATCCTCACGGATTCAGGCGGATTTCAGGTCTTTAGTCTTTCTGGCCTCCGCAAACTTACCGAAGAGGGCGTGCAGTTTCAGTCCCATATCGATGGGGCAAAGATGATGCTCACGCCTGAGCTCTGTATGGATATTCAACGCGCCATCGGTAGCGATATCGTAATGGTATTAGATGTTTGTACCGAATTGCCGGCAACGCGCGAGAAGCTTGTGAATGCGCTCGAACTCACCACGCGCTGGGCAAAACGTTCAAAAGAACAATTCGAAAAAACACGTGAAGGCTCGGTGAATCCGAATGCAAAACTCTTCGGTATTATTCAGGGTGGCACCGATATTGAGCTACGTATTCGAAGTGCAAAAGAATTAATGGAAATTGGCTTTGACGGTTATGCCATTGGCGGACTTTCTGTCGGCGAACCGTTTGAAGAAGCGTGCAAAGTTCTCGAAGCGCTTGATCCGATTTTACCAAAAGATAAGCCGCGCTATTTTATGGGTGGCGCACAGCCTCACGAGATCGTCGGGTATACGGCACGCGGTATCGATATGTTTGATTGTGTCTTGCCTACGCGTAATGCCCGCCATGGATCAGTCTATTTACCAAAGAGTACAAATTTGACTCAACGTGATTTTTACGAAGTAGCAAACATCCATAATGCGAAGTGGAAGAACTCCACTCAGCCACTCGTTGCGAAAGACGATATTCGCACTCCAGCAGACGAAGAGCTATCACGATATACGATGGGCTACCTGCGCCATCTCTTTACCGTCGACGAAATGCTCGGCCAACGCCTCGCCACCATGATGAATTTGCGATTTTATTTGAGATTGATGGAGGAGTTGAGAAAATAGGAACCCTCTTGCCCGCATTATTTTCTGTTTTTTGGTTGGGCGTTCTCCCTTTAAAGGGAGATGTCTATCTAAAAAACAATATTTAGACAGAGGGTTCGTCTGTTGACCTATATTGAATTATGGACTAGGGTTTTTTCGTCCTTTCTTTCAACAAGGTTCGGTAGATGATGTCACGCAGAGGCCAAGGCAAAGAGCTTGCCGACAAAACGCTTTTTGATTCGCTTTGCCAAATCGGGGTCTCGGCAACCGAGGCACAGCGTATGCTTGGTCACCCGATGGCGGCAAAAGAGATCGCCTACGCCTTCAAGGGGCTTTCTCATCGTTACGACACCGTCACCATGATGACCCAGGCGGCACGAGTTTTGTCTCCCGCAGAGATTGCTAGCTGCTTTGCCGCGGGTGTCGGCGAAGATGTTTCGGTGAGTTCTTGGTTGGATAGGCCATTGCAGCCATTCGAACAGAGTGGTCGCCCACTGAAGTTTCTCGCTAAGCGGTACAAAGAAGCAGCGATTCAAAGTGGCGATATCCTCAAGGAGTTCTTGGATATCGGGTTTTACCCCGCGACCCTGAGCCAAGGCTGCGCCTATCTCAAGTGGTGGTTTAGCGAGCTGCGTGAAGGCCGCGCTACCGAAATCAAGCGAGACATCGTTCTTCTAGGTTCTATGACGAGCCTCAGTAGTAATCCGCTTGTTCCGTATTTGGTGGTGCCTTCGGCTCCGGCCGAGAACAAGCCAGAGTATCGGTTCGGAGCTGAATCTCTCAGATTCACGTGGGGTATGGGAGAATGGTTTCTCTTCGTCGGGCCACCCGACTGATATTAACGGAAATATGAGCCGCGCCCTCCTGGTGCGGTTTTTTCGTTAAAAAAGAGATTAGACAGTGGGTTCCCCAACTGGCATATTCCCTCCATGTCTTTAGATCTCGAGCGCCTCAATGAAGCCCAGCGCGAAGCCGTATTGCACGACAAAGGCCCACTTTTGATTGTGGCCGGTGCAGGCACGGGCAAGACGACGGTGCTCGTTGATCGTTATCTGCATTTGCTCGACAAATACGAGAACAATACCGAGCGCATTCTCGCCCTCACCTTTACGGAAAAAGCCGCCGGCGAGATGGAGGACCGCGTGGTCGCCAAGCTCCCCACGGGCACCTACGATTTTTGGATTGCGACCTTTCATGGTTTTTGCCAACGTATTCTCGAGCGACATGCGCTTGAAATTGGTTTGCCAAATCGTTTTCGTTTGTTAACCGAGACAGACGCTTGGCTGATGCTCAAACGCCACGTAGATGAGTTGCCTTTGAATTACTATCGTCCGCTTGGCAACCCAGTGCGTTTTTTGCGCGCTATTCTTTCACATATCTCACGTGCCAAAGATGAAGGCGTAACTCCAGAAATGTATAAGGCCTTTGCTGAGTCATATACTCCTTCTCTCGAAGAAGAGAAGGAGCTAGAGGATGAGTTCGTTGCCGAGGAGCGGGCGCGTCTGGGTGAAATCGCCGCTGTCTACGAAGTTTACGAACGCTTATTACGCGAAGAAGGCGCAATGGATTTTGCCGATCTCTTAATGCAAACCCGTCGCCTCTTTACCGAACGCAAAGCGGTATTGCGCCAATACCAAGAACAATTCGCCCACGTGCTCATCGATGAATATCAAGACACGAATACTTCGCAATACGAGCTTGTGCGGATGCTCTTGCGTTCAGACCAGGCGATCACGGTTGTCGGTGACGATGATCAAGCGATTTATAAATTTCGCGGTGCCTCGCTTGCGAACATCCTCAAATTTCGCGCGGATTTTACCGAGGCTCGCACCATCGTCCTTAAGGAGAACTACCGTTCGTATGGCGAGATTCTCAAAACAGCATACCAAAGCATCCAACATAATAACCCGCACCGTCTCGAAGTGCAGTTGGCAGACCTAGGGTTAACAAAAGAACTTATTGCTGCCCGCGGTGAAGGGGGAGTCGTACAGTTGATTTGGGAGCACTCTGTTGAAGATGAAGCAGAAAAAGTCGCCAAAGAAATCCAACGCATCAAATCCATGGACCCAACGGTGACATGGAATGACTTCGTGATTCTCACGCGTTCAAATGATGGCGCTGAGCCTTTTGTTCAAGCGCTTGATCAGACAGCGGTACCGTATCAGTTTTTAGCGTTGCGTGGTTTGTATACGAAGCCAATCGTGTTGGACTTGGTGGCCTACATGTCTTTGCTCGACGGCTATCACGAGCCATCAGCGGTTTGGAGGGTCCTGAAGATGCCTTGCGTCAATCTTTCTAGTAAAGACCTCGCGAGCCTCATGATGTATGCCAAGCGCAAGGGTAGAGCTTTGTGGCAGGTCGTACTCTTGGCATCTCGCCAGCCGATGGACGATCCAGCCGAGATTATTGATGAAGAAAAAACCGATCGTATTTTTATCTCACAAGATGGGCGTTTGATTTTGAAACGGTTGGTTCATGGTGTTGAAAAGCTACAGATCAATATTCGTCAGTTCTCGCCGATCGCGGCGTTGAAGCACGTTCTCGATGCCACAGGGTATCTCGAGATGGTGCTGAAGAATCCCGACAATGTAAAACGCGAGCAGTTGCAGCATCTGCAGGCCTTTGCAGATCGTATTAAGCGTTATGAAATCGCGACGGCTGACGCCTCATTGCGCGGCTTCTTGGACGAGCTTCATATCGAAATGGAATCCGGCGAAGAGGGGAGTTTACCTTTTGATCCTGATACCGGCCCTGAATTCGTGAAGATCATGACCATCCATGCCTCAAAGGGTTTGGAGTTTCGTTATGTCTTCGTGGTTTCGATGGTTGATCAGCGCTTCCCAGCCCGCGCGCGCAGCGAAGACCTGCCTCTGCCCGAAGGTCTCGTGAGTGAGAAAAAACCAACGACCCAAGATCATATCGAAGAAGAACGTCGTTTGTTTTATGTGGCGGTGACGCGTGCGAAAGACGGGCTTTATCTCACGGGTGCGACAAATTATGGTGGGACGCGTTCAAAAAAGCCTTCGGCCTTTTTGTCTGAGCTTGGGCTGGATGCGCAAATCCCAAAGACGGTACTCGATAAAACCGCTCATCGTCTCAAGGTGCCAGATGAGCCAAAGCCCGTTTCTGACGTGATGCATTATGAATTGAAGAAGCGCGTGAGTTTTACCCAGCTCGCGGCGTTTCGTTCGTGTCCTTTGCAGTACAAATACGAACATATTTATCGCATCCCAAAATTCGGCAATCATCATAAGAGCTTTGGTCAGGCGGTTCACTTGATGTTTCAAAATATGCTCGAGTTGCATGCTCGTCGTGCCTCACCTCAGCAAGCCGATCTCTTCTCGACGCCGGCCGGTCTCAATAAAGACGGATTCTTGGTGACGCTCGAAGAAGCTAAGGCGCTCGTTGATGAGTGTTGGATCGATGAATGGTTCGAATCTCGCGAACGTCATGACGAATACTATGCCCTCGCCCAAAGCGCCGTTGAGCATTTTTGGAAGGACTGTCACGAACATGTGCCAACGGTCTTCGCCGTTGAGCAAGACTTCACCTGGGTACTCGGTACCTATTCGATGAAGGGTAAAATCGATCGCATCGATAAATTACCTGACGGTACCTTCATGATTATCGATTATAAAACCGGTAATCCAAAAGAAAAGCTCACCCCAGAAGAAAAAGAGCAGCTCTACATTTACCAATGCGCCTTCGAACAGCGTGGATGGGGCAAGGTGACGAAGATGGTTTATAAGTATATTCAGAACTGGTCAGAGATGGACGTAGAAGTCTTGGATGAAGCCGGCAAAACCGACTTCGCGGATTCACTGAACGAGCGCATCGAAAACCTCGCGACCTCAGACTTTCAGGCAAAGCCGAGTGTCTTTACCTGTAAGCATTGCGATTTTCGCGCCATTTGCGATCAGCGCGCTATTTAGCCATAGTATCCGCATATGGCTTGGCAACCGATTCGACGCATTCTCCCAGGCGCCATCATGAACCGCGAAGTCGCCAAAAAAGTTGAGGCGACCCGTCTTTTACAAATGGCCCAAGATTGCCTCATTAAATTGTGGGGAGAAGAAAAAGCGAGCTACGTGCAATTTCAATCCTTTGCCGAAGGTCAACTCACGGCATTTGCTTCTGCTCCTGCTGCCGCTCAAGAATTGCGCGTGGTAGAAATGCGTTTGCGCAACGAAGTAAATCGCATGGTGGGGAGCAAGGCGGTCCTGTCGTTGAATATAAGACACGGATCGCTTACAATGGTTCCATGAGTTTTCGTTCTTTGTTATTGATCTTGTTTGCCGGCGCGGTTTTGTCTTGGGCGACCTTATCGTCGGTCGTCTTTTTTGTTGATCCGTATGAAGCGGGTGTCTTTGGTTTATTAGCATTTTATCTCTCAGTCTTCATTGCTTGTTTAGGGACACTCTCTTTCTTGGGGACGATTTGGCGCGTGACCGTACGCCGCCGCCAAGATACGGCTTTTCGTGAAGTGCGTATCGCTTTTCGTCACGCTCTTTTATTATCGGCATTCTCGGTGATTTTACTCGCGCTCTCAGCTCAAGGCTGGCTTAATTGGGCGGTTTTTCTCTTTTTGCTCGCCGCGATCGGAGTCATTGAATATCTTTTATTACTCATCGATGAAGGTCACCGCGGTTAGACCGTTGACAGTAGTGGAAAGTTTGTTCACCGCCCATTAAGATGGGGCCAATATGTGGCTCTCATTTCTCTCCGGACTCACAAAGCAGCTCGGTATCGACCTTGGTACAGAAAATACGCGTGTCTTCGTTAAAGGTAAGGGGATCGTGATCCAGCAGCCTTCGGTCGTGGCGATTAATAAGCGCACCAACCAAGTGATGGCTGTTGGTGAGCAGGCATTGGCGATGATCGGCAAAACGCCAGCATCGATTCATGTCAGTCGTCCACTGCAACGCGGTATCATCGCTGATTTTGAAGTGACCGAAAAACTCTTGCGCTACTTTTTTGATAAAGTTCATGAAGATTCTTCATTAACCATCCCGCGTCCAAAGGTGGTTATCTGTGTGCCTTTAGACGTGACTGAGGTAGAGCGCAAAGCCGTAGGTGATGCAGCGACAAGCGCTGGTGCTCGTGATGTGATGGTGGTTGAAGCGCCTTTGGCGGCTGCACTTGGTGCCGGTATTAATATCGGTGAAGCCGTCGGCCAGATGGTCGTGAATCTTGGCGCTGGTTCAACCGAGATCGCCGTGCTCTCTCTTAACGGCATCGTGACGTCAAAGAGTATCGCCATCGCTGGTGAAGAGCTGAACAAAAATATTACTCAGTACGCCCGCGACGTTTTTAACCTTCTTCTCGGTGAACGCGTTGCCGAGCAAATCAAAATGAAAATCGGTTCAGCTGTTGAACTTGATACACCGATGACGGCACAGATGCGTGGTCGTGATTTGCTCTCGGGTTTGCCTAGAGAAATTGAAGTGAATGATGCACAGATCCGTGAGGCGATTGCGCGTTCGGTAAAAGCGATCGTTGATCAGGTAAAATCTATTCTCGAAATCACGCCGCCAGAATTGGTCGCTGATATCCAACAGCAGGGTATTGTTTTAACGGGCGGCACAGCGCTATTGCGTGGTCTCGATACGGCGATTAGCCGTGGCACGGGTTTGCCTGTGCGTGTCGCGGACGATACGGTAAACTGCGTTGTTAAAGGCACGGGCATCTTGCTCGAGAATGACCGTCTTCTGAACGAGATCGGCGTTTCGGCAACCGAGATGATGAAAGGCCTTTAATCTACGCACTCATGACATCTATCCCATCATGGTTACGCTATGCGCTGGGCTTATTGTTGCTCGGTCTTTTTGTCGTTACCGGACTTTTTCGTCCCGTTCAGCATTGGGCGCAATCGGCGTTGCTACCATTAAGTCGCTGGTTCGTGGGGATGAGCTCATCAGTGTCATCATCACAAGATCCTGACGACCGCGTACAAGACCTAGAGAATCGTCTTACTGCCGTTACGGCCGATTATGTGCGCCTCCGTGCTCTCGAAGAAGAAAATCGGGGCCTACGTGCTCAGGCGAGGTTTTTGGATCGCTCTGGTTATGACTCAGTAGGCGCTCGTGTTATTCGTCGTGAACTCGAGGGTCAGCGTGCGTCCTTTTTGATTGATCGTGGTCGCGAAGATGCGCTCGAGATTGGCCAAGCCGTCGTCACCGACAATGGTGTCATGATCGGCAAGATTACCCAAATTTATGACCGCGTTGCTGAAGTTACCTTGCTCACTGATGCCAAAAGCCGTGTCGCGAGCGCCCTTCAAGGTGAAGGTCGTCTCACCGGTGTGCTCGAAGGCAAAGGCAATGGTGCCATGGTGCTGACCTATGTTCCATCATCCGCCCAATTAAAAACCGACCAACTACTCATCACTGCGGGGACTGAAGAAAAAGTCCCAGCCAACTTACCGATTGGCTTCGTGAGCATTGTCCGTGGCAAACCAACCGACCCGTTTATTGATGCCTCCATCGAATCCCTCATCCGTTTTGATGAGGTGACCTTGGTATCCGTTTTGCGTCCCACGGCGCTTGCACCAAAGCTATGATCTTACGCTGGGTGATCTTTTTGATCTTTGCCTGTCTCTTTGCGATTTGGGACATGAGCGGTTCAAGCTTTTTGCCTTCATGGCTTTCGATTCGTCTCGTGGTGCCTTTTGCCTTCTTTTGTTTTTTTACCGAACGCTATCGTCATGCCTTCGTTGCCTTGCTCGTGGGTGCCGCATTGCAAGATGTCTTTCGCTGGGACGGTTTTGATAGTGTGATGTTGCGATGGATCATGCTTTATGGGCTTATGCAATGGCTCGCGGATCGTTTTCTTACCAACCGCTCGATGTACGTGGTATGTTTTCTGGTTATTCTCTTTCAGTTCTTGGACTGGTTCACCGCATGGATCGTTTCGAATATCGGTATCGTGATGGGGTTTTCTTCATCCTATAGTTTGCCAGATCATTGGGTATCGATACTTCTTTGGGAGGTCATTTTGACCATGATTGGCTACGGATTGCTCGCTTGGAGCAAGGGACGTATTGTGAGATTTAAGTCACGTGGCTATGGCGCTTAATGTTTTGCAAAAGCTCTTTAAGCGGGGCTTCGGCGAAGACCTTCAACACGAGGTCTTATTTGAGCAGGACATCACGTCTTTGCGCGGGAGACAGCTCTATGTCGGCGGGTCATTTGCTCGCAAGCGTTTCATGATCGCCTCCGCCATGTCAGTCGTAGTGCTCGTTGCCTTATTAGGGCGTGCTGGTTGGATGCAGGTAGCTCAAGGCGAAGAGTATGCCGCTAAAGCTGAGAACAATCGCTTGCGCAAAGAATCGCTCTTTGCACGTCGGGGGATTATCAAAGATCGCAATGGTGTTGTGTTGGCAGAAAATATCCCACGCTTTCAAGTCGCCTTTACGCCTTCGCGCTTACCGCTCGATAAACAGCAGGCGAGTGACATGATCGGCCGCGCCGCTCGCGTACTAGGGATCTCCATCAGTGATATTGAGCCTTTTGCCAATGCGACCTCTTCGGTTTTTGATGAGACGGTTATCGTTGCTGAAGAAGTGGCTTATGAGCAGTCCCTCGCTTTTGCGATCGAACAGCCAAATCTCCCAGCCTTCGAATTGCAGGTTGCAGCACGTCGCAAATATCCTAAAAGTGCCGAGATTCAATCGCTGTCACACTTGCTTGGATATTCAGGCATCGTCACCCAGCAAGAACTTGAAAACCTCAAACCACAGGGGTATAGCCGTGTAGATGCCATCGGTAAGACGGGGCTAGAAAAAGCCTACGAGTCTCTGCTAAAGGGCGTAAAAGGCTATCGTACATCTGAAGTAGATTCGCGCGGTAGAACGGGTGTCCTCGTTGGCGAGCAAGCAGCGATTGATGGGGGAGATCTTGAATTGAGTTTAGACGTTCGTTTACAAAAAGTCGCCGAAGACACACTCAAAGAATGGCTCGTGACGGCAAAGGCTGAGCGTGGCGCGGTCATCGCCATGGATCCGCGTGATGGGTCGGTGTTGGCGCTCGTGTCGTGGCCTTCTTATGACAATAATCTTTTTTCTGGACGCGTTTCTTCAACGGTTTATTCTGCCTTGATTAATAATGAAAACCGTCCGCTTTTTGCTCGTGCCTGGCAGGGGAGTTATCCATCGGGTTCGACGGTGAAGATTGTGAACTCGGTGGCGGCATTAGCCGAGGGGATCGTTACCGCTAATACGACTGTTGTTTCTTCGGGAGGTATTCGCATCGGACAATGGTTCTTTCCTGACTGGAAGCCAGGAGGTCACGGGGTTGTTACGGTACGTGGGGCGATCGCCAATTCGGTAAATACGTTTTACTACACGGTTGGTGGTGGTTATGGCTCTATTGCAGGCTTAGGAGTTGATAAGATGACTGATTGGATGCGCCGTTTCGGATTATCCGAGCAAACGGGTATCGATCTCACCGGTGAAGATGAAGGCTTCGTCCCATCACAAGACTGGAAGTTGGAGCGCAAAGGCGAACGTTGGTATGTGGGTGACACCTACAACCTCTCAATTGGCCAAGGTGATTTATTGGTGACGCCTATTCAGGTTGCGGCGTATACCGCGACCATCGCTAATGGCGGATTCAATGTCACGCCGCATCTCAAAAAAGACACGGGCAAAACAATGATCTCTCCTGAGCGCGTGGCGAGTGAAGAGATTATCAATACGGTGCGCGGGGGTATGCGCGATTGTGTGACGGTTGGTTCGTGTCGTCGCTTATCAAGTATGCAAGTAGATATCGCCGGTAAGACCGGTACGGCACAGTGGGCAACCGATCAACCTAACCACGCATGGTTCACGAGTTTTGCGCCCTATGAGAATCCAGAAATCGTTGTAACCGTCTTGCTTGAAGAAGGTGGCGAAGGTTCTGCTGTTGCCGTCCCTGTCGCGCAAAAAGTCCTTCAAGCATGGTGGGAGATGCGCAATACCCCAATAAATACGGATAATTGACAGCTTATCCAGCTAAGGCTACTATCTCTTTATAGAAAGAAAACGCGCGGTTCGCCGCCGTTTTTCTTTCGTTTTTATCTCTACGCTATGAACAACCAATACGTCAGCCCAGAATTTCTTGAAAAGCTCAAAGCCGAGCTTCACGAACTCAAAACGGTAAAACGCCGTGAACTCGCCGCTCGCATCGAAGAAGCGAAGTCTCTTGGTGATCTTTCAGAAAACGCCGAATACCACGAAGCAAAAGATGCACTCGGTTTTGTCGAAGGCCGCATTCTTGAGATTGAGGACACCTTTAAAAACGCGATCGTCTTTGAAGCGCAACTCGGTGGTGCTGTACGTGTAGGCTCGACCGTTAAGGTGGGTGTAAACGGCAAAGAAAAAGAATACACCATCGTAGGCTCAAACGAAGCTGACCCTCTTGCTGGCAAAGTCTCAAATGAATCACCAATCGGTGCCGCTTTACTCGGTGCTACCAAGGGCCAAAAAGTCTCCGTAAAAACCCCATCAGGCGTGACAGTGTACGAAGTCTTGGAAATCCGCTAATCTTGGCGTCGTATGAACGACGAACGCAGAGTCCGTTTGGACAAGCTTGAACGGGCCAAAGAGTTTGGGATGGATCCGTATCCAAAACAGGCAGAACGCTCTCATGAGGTCGCTGCCGTTCTTGCGGATTTTGACGCACTCACCGAAAAGAAGACCGAGGTCACAATCGTTGGTCGATTAATGATCATGCGTGTACACGGCGGGATGATGTTCGCTGACCTTCAAGATGGTTCGGGCAAAATGCAGATCTCCTTTCGCCAAGATGAAATGGGCGAAGAGTTATTTGCGCGATTTCGTGATCTTTTTGATGCCGGTGATTTTGCCCAAGTAACGGGCGTACCTTTTATCACGCAAAGAGGGGAGAAGACCATCGCGGTTTCTGCTTATCGCATGATTAGCAAAGCGCTTTTGCCTCTGCCAGAAAAATGGCATGGGTTGCAGGACGTTGAAATGCGCTTTCGCCAACGCGAACTCGACATTCTCACCAATGCAGATGTGCGCAGTCGTTTTGTTTTGCGTTCTAAACTCGTCTCAGCCTTTCGTGACTTCTTAAACAAAGCGGATTTTCTTGAAATCGAAACGCCGATGTTGCAGGCCGTGCCAGGTGGTGCCAATGCCAAGCCTTTTGTCACGCATCACAATGCGCTCGATATTGATTTGTATTTGCGTATTGCCCCTGAACTCTATTTGAAGCGCATGCTCGTTGCAGGCTTTGAAAAGATTTATGAAATCGGCCGCTGCTTCAGAAATGAGGGCATCGATCACTCGCATAATCCAGAATTCACCTTGCTTGAGATGTATTGGGCCTATGCCAAAAAAGATGAGTATCTCTCCTTTCTCGAGAAGATGGTTTCAGAATCGGTAAAAGCCGTACTTGGTACTACTGAAGTTGAGCATGCTGACGGGAACCTTTCTTTCACCGCGCCATTCCCGCGCCTCACCTTCCGCGAAGCCATCTTGAATGCCTGTGGGATTGATATCGACGGTATTACGGATATCCCTGGTCTTATTACCGAGATCAAAGCTAAGAAGGTGAAAGTCGATTTTAAGGGCAGTGTCGGTCTCGGTGAGTATTTGGACGAGTTGTATAAAAAAACCGCGCGTAAGGCGATTGTGGGCCCTGTGTGGGTGCTCGACTATCCGGTTGAGATGAAGCCTTTGGCAAATCGCGCTGAAGATCCGACCAAGTCTGCTGCGGCACAGCTCGTCATTCATGGTGCTGAGGTGATCAATGCGTATTACCACGAGCTTAACGACCCAATCGACCAGCGTTCGCGCTTCGATGTCGAAGCCAAGCAAGCCGAGGCGGGGAGTGAAGTCGCTCAACCTAAAGATGAAGAGTTCTTAGAAGCGCTCGAACACGGTATGCCTCCTGCCGCTGGCATGGGTATCGGTATCGATCGTTTTGCCGCTATCTTGGCCGGCGTCCCTTCTCTCAAAGAAATCATTCTCTATCCGACCCTCCGTCCAAAACAATAATTATGTTGGATATCAAATTTCTCCGCGAAAACGCCGAGCTCGTCAAAGATCATGCTGCTAAAAAACGCATCGCTTGTGATGTCGACAACGTCTTAGCGTTAGACGAACAGCGCGTCAGCCTTCAAAAGGAGGTGGACAACCTGCGCAAAGAACGCAATGAGATTGCGGCTCAAACGCCTAAGGCATCCGCTGAAGATCGTCCGGCACTTATCGAGCGCGGTAAGGCGCTCAAAGAAGAGATCGCTGCCAAAGAATCCGCTCACGCCGAAGTCGAGTCCGCCTGGAAGACGGAGTTCTTATTGATTCCAAATATCTTGCATCCAGACGCGCCTATTGGTTCTACCGATGAAGACAATAAAGTCTTGCGCACGGTAGGCGAGGTTAAGCATCTTGATGCGCCAAAGAGCCACGTTGAGCTTGCAGAAAAGCTCGATCTTATCGACTTTGAACGCGCCGCTAAAGTTGCCGGCGCTAAGTTCTATTTTTTGAAAGACAAACTCGCCATTCTTGAGCAGGCGTTGGTTTTGTGGGCGATGAAAGAAATCAGCGCTGAAGGTTATACCGCTATGTCGACGCCTGATCTCGCTCGTGACGAGGTATTGGTCGGGACGGGCTTCAACCCTCGTGGCAATGAAACCCAGACCTACTCGATCGAGGGCACAGACTTATCGCTCGTTGGTACCGCTGAAATCACGCTCGGTGGTTATCACAAAGACGAGACGATCGCTGAAGAGCAATTACCGCTCAAGTACGTTGGTGTTTCGCATTGCTATCGCACCGAAGCCGGCGCTTATGGCCGCGAATCCTACGGTCTCTACCGCGTGCACCAATTCGCAAAGGTAGAAATGTTTATCTTCTGTGCGCCAGAACAAAGCGAGGCTTTGCATCTTGAATTGTTGCGTCTCGAAGAACGCGTCTTTACCAAGCTCGGTATCCCTTATCAGGTGATTGATATTTGCTCAGGCGATCTCGGTGGTCCTGCCTATCGCAAATATGATCTTGAAGCGTGGATGTGGGGTCGTGGCGATGGCAAAGGCGGTTATGGCGAAGTGACCTCAACCTCAAACTGCACCGACTACCAGTCGCGTCGTTTGAATGTGCGCATGAAGCGCAAAGATGGTTCGCTCGTTTACGCGCATACGCTTAACGGTACGGCCGTATCACTTGCTCGTGCGCTTATCTGTATCCTCGAAAACTATCAGCAAGAAGACGGTTCCATTAAGGTTCCTGAGGTTTTGATTCCTTATACCGGTTTCGATATTATCAAATAAGTATGCGTAGCTGGGTTGAGATTTCGCGTTCAGCCTGGTTGCAGAATTGGGGAGTATTATCGCGAGTTGTTGCGCCCGCGATGCCAATGGCCGTGATCAAGGCAAATGCTTATGGTCATGGCCTTTTGCATTGCGCTAAACTTGCTGAAGAAGCAGGTGTCACGTTGCTTGGCGTTGATTCAATCGAAGAAGCTCAGCAATTAAGAGGGGAGGGGATCAAGGCACCTATTCTCATCCTAGGATTTATCCCCGAAGACCAACTTCACGAATTAGCGAAGTTAGAAAATATTTCGATAACATGTTATCACCGAGAATTTCTATCTCTCATAGCAACAATAAACCCAAGAGCGGAGATTCATCTGCCGATTGAAACAGGATTATCACGCCAAGGGATTTCATTAGACGGGCTTCGTGGTTTTCTCGATGAAATAAAAGCGCAAAAACTTCATCTTGCTGGACTCTATTCGCATCTCGCCAATGTTGAAGATGTGGTAGATCGTGACTATACCGATAAACAGAATGCCGAATTGCAAAAGGCGATCACTATTCTTCATGAATACCAATTTGATTCAGTAAAGATTCATCTGTCAGCGAGTGGTGCGGCGATGCTTTATCCTGATTTGCGCTATGACGTGAGTCGCATCGGTATCGCGCAATATGGTCTTTGGCCATCTGAGCGTATTCGTGAGCAGTCTTCATTTGAACTAAAGCCCGTTCTCTCCTGGAAAACGCGCATCGCTCAAATAAAATCCCTTAAAGCCGGTACACCGGTGAGTTATGGATTGACCGAGGTTTTGAGCAAAGACTCAGTCATTGCTGTATTGCCAACGGGATATTATGACGGGTATGATCGTACGGGTTTTTCATCGCGTGGCCAGGTATTAATTGGTGGCAAGCGATGCAAAGTTATTGGTCGCATTTGCATGAATATGTGCATGATAGATATGAGCGATGTCGTTGGAGCAAACGTTGGTGATGAGGTGGTTTTGCTTGGTTCTCAAGGTGATAAGCGTATCACCGCCGAAGAGCTCGCTGAACTCGCGGGCACCATTAACTACGAGCTCGTCACTCGCATCAGCGCGCATTTGCCGCGTCTCTTGGTGGACTAGTTACGGGGTGTCGGTTTCTGCGTTATACTTCGGGCATTATGAAGAAAACGTCGGCCACGCGCGTAGCAGTCATCATGGGCGGAGATTCTGCAGAGCGTGAAATCTCGCTCAAGACCGGCCTCGAAGTCGTTAAAGGCCTCAAAGCATCCGGATTCATCGTGAAGAGTTATGATTTACGCGATGATCTCGAAGCATTTTTTGTTGCCCTTAAAAAAGGCAAACATGATGTGGTTTTTAACGCCCTCCACGGCCCCGGAGGAGAGGACGGCCAGATCCAAGGGATGCTCGAACTATTAAAGGTACCGTATACCGGCTCTGGTATCTCGGCATCAGCTATTGCGATGGACAAAGTCCGTGCAAAAGAAGTGTATCGTGCAAATCAATTACCGGTGGCAAAAGAACTCGTCGTCACACGTGCGCTTTGGAAGGATAATAAGCAAAACGTTTTACGACGCAAGATGAAGCTTATTGGTGATGCGATCGTGCTTAAACCGATTGACGATGGTTCGAGTGTCGACGTGACGGTTAATCCGCCAAAAGCCGGCTGGGAGGCGCTCATCACCAAACTTTTACGCAAATACGATCGCATTCTCGTTGAAGAATATATCGAAGGCCGCGAATTAACCGTGGGCGTCTTAGGTCATTCAGCGCTTCCGGTAGTTGAAATCCGCACCAAGCGCGGGACCTTTTCTTATGAGGCAAAGTACCAAGACAAAGAGACAGAAAAACTTTGCCCAGCGCCGATTCATCCAAAGCTCACACGTGAAGCGCAGAGCTTGGCGCTAAAGGCTCACCAATCGCTTGGATGCCAATCGTATTCACGAACAGATATGATGCTACATCCAAAAAAAGGTCTCATCTTGCTTGAGACAAATACCTTGCCAGGCTTAACGCCTATGTCGTTATTGCCGCGCGAAGCCAAGGCTGCAGGTATCTCATTTGAACAGCTCGTCACGTTTTTGGTTCGTGATGCCATGAAAAAATAAGGTATGAATGCTCCGCGCCGACGATCCGTCTTATATCGCAATAGTGAGCTGAACGATTTTTTACGTTCACGCAGTTTTTCGCGTCGCGATACCGTTTTTGGATTATTCGGCGTGATTGCCATCATTGGTTGGATTCACGTTATATTGATGTCAGACGCTTTTCAGATTAACGAGGTAAAGGCGAATGGCTTGCAGGCATTAGACGAACTTGATGTTACGAAAGAAGTCTTTCGTGTTTTAGATACGCGTGAAGGTTGGCGTCCATGGCCCAAGCGCCATTCGTGGTTTCTCGACCAATCCAAACTAGAAGAAACACTAAAAGAACGTCTCTTTGCGGCAAATGTCACGGTCAAAAAAGGGTATGGCCAGTCTATCGAAATCACGGTTGAAGAACGCGCCAAACGCATCGTCTTTCATTCGCGCCAACAGTACGCGTGGGTCGATTTACATGGTGTTGTCACGTCTGAATTAGATGACACCGAAAGAAAAGATGCGCAGGCACGCCTCTTAGGACAGCGCGCCGCGACAGCTGGTGACGCACCAATTATTAAACGTAATCTCGAAGAGAACGTTTCTCAGGGATTCACTGCTGGTGATAGTCGCGAAGTAAAAGAGTGGATCGAATTGCACGACAACCTAAAACGCGCAGGAATGCTGTTTCGTGAATTCACGCCACCATCGGTATCAAGTACCCAGCTCGATGTGCTTGCACAAAATGGCGAAGAAGTCCGCATGGATATCACGGCATCCATCGAGATGCAGGTGAAGACGTATCAAGCGTTTAAAAAAACAAAAGAGGGTGCAAAAAAAATCTACGATTATATCGATGTACGCGTACCAGGACGCGTCTATGTGAAAGAATGAAAATAATAATAAAGTACTACATCGAGAGAGTGGGGTAGAAGAGAGGAGAGTAGGGGTGTCTAAACATGGGTCATAAACGATTCGTGTTTTTCATACGGAGCAGAAAAATCCCAAGAAGTTACTTTAAAATACTAATGTGGATAACATTTAAAGCGTATTTATGGTTTTACCCTTGTATACGAAGCGCTTCGTATAGTAAGATGAGAGACATGGATACCGAGATCAAGAAAGCTGCCGCGATGTTGGGACGTAAAGGTGGTAAAAAAACCTCTACAAGGCTCAAAGAGCGTTTAGGTCCTAAAAAGACCTCCCAACACTTCTCTGAATTGGTGCGCCTACGTTGGGATCGTCTCAGAGCCACTAAGCGCCAAGAGCAGGGCAAAGCCAAAGGTACTAGGAGACCTGCAAAAAGCTCCTAGGGCATCCTAGCGAGGGTCGAATATTGGCATTTACGTCAAAGGACGGGAAAACGCGGTTTTAGGCCTATTCTAGGGTTTAATCCACCCCATACGTCGTATAAGATATATTGTGCGACGCATGAGTATCGTTAAAACGGTACTTCCCTAGCGGTTCGTTTTTCTTTTTGTTATCGGTGTTTTTATTTTTTTTGAAAATGTTTTTTCTATTTCTTTTTTCTGAACGGCTCAAGAGCACTCACTTTCTACAGAACGGCTCAAAATCCCTCTTTGGGCTCATGTGTCGTATTTTACCAATATCGTAATATAATACATAAATTGCCATTTTGGCAAAAACTTGGGATCCTTGGTCTAATATGGAAAACACCAACTCCCCTGTCGTGTCTGCAAAAATCATTGATGCGAAGACTGGTTGTGGTGGATGTCTCGTTCTTTTTATCGCATTCTTCGTCTTTATCTTCTGGGGTATGCCTTATTTACTTGGTAGCTACGCAGAACATACAGCGAAGACGCCCGGAGATCCTAAAAATTATCGTCCTCTCGAGCAATTGGCGGCCGTGACGGCCTATGCTGGCGATGGCGCTCTTTTGCAAGAGGTTTCGATTCGGTATATCAGAAAAGATGGCACGGTAAACCTAGAGGCTGACAGCTACGCACCGTCGGTCGAATACAGCTTCATTCGTAAGCTCGCCGAACCGCCAAAGGATGCTCCGCCAGTAGGCGCGGGTACTTCGGTAAAGGGTGAATGGGTAGAACCGATTGATATTGAAGTGATTAAGCCGGGCGGACGTCGTTATGTAAGGCGTACAGGCGGTGGTGTGAGCAGTTCTTACAGCTATATTCATCACGGAATGCAGCGCGACACGAACAAGGCGACCCAGATTGAAAATCCTCAGGCGATTGCATTACCTTCTTGTACATTAGCGGAGCTATGGGATAAGGCCGTTGATAACAAGGCCTCGCTGAACGACGCGGTTGCAAATATCGAAATCAAAGCAGATGACCTGATCTTTACCATTTCAGGTGCCGGTATCTATCGTTCATTCACGAAGGATTGTGAGGTAGTGAGATAAAACACTTGCCGTCCTTCTTCAAATTGCACACTCGATTCAGAGATGCCAGTGAGATAATACGCTAAAACACCGTATGGATCCCAACCCGGATCAACAACGATAAATAGATACTGGGTTTTTGTGAACTGAGTCACATCGATTAATGTCTCGGTCATGCGCTCACCTGAGAGAAATTCAAGATAGTAGCGATAGAGCGTATCCCCTGTTGGTATGGCATAGGGATAAATGTCGCCTTCGCTTGTTTTGATGGATTCGTTAAAGCCGTGCTTGCGTAATGCGGCGGCTGAAACGAGTTGAGGTGCAAGAACCGTGAGACTTTTATCGCCTCGTCGCTCATCAATCCAATCAACGGTTTTGATATCAAGCGCACTTACTGTAGGCGCATAAAATGGGATATGGGCGTTGAATTGCGGGTAAGAGATGAAGAGCGTCGCTATAATCGCCGGATAGATCAGCCAATGCTTTAATCGGGCTATAGCCTGTGTGAACGGGATAAAAAAGACCCAAGGAGCGAGACTGACGAGTCTAAAGGCAAATTCATACTGTTCGCCCGCAACGATATCAAAAAAACGAAACTGGCTCGCCACGATAATCGCGCCTAGTATCAGGGCGAACGCCTGAGATACATGAAAGATTGTTTGCTGTTTGGATGTTCTGAGTAGCTCAGTGATGCCGATAAATGCGATAACCGTTGGCCAGAGATAGAAGTAAGCATAAACAATGCTTAAAGGATGCCAAAAAGCCTGACGCCATTGCACTGGAGATCTAAATAGAATGTCTATCGTGCCAAATAACCCCTCAGTTGTGAAAGGTAAAATCGTACCGCCACCTAAACGGTAATAGAGATAAAAAGGACCAAGAATAGCGACAAGGCTCACAAAAAAGCTCCCAATGAGCGTGAGCCAATGCGGGTATTTTTTACGAGCGATAGCGCCTAAGAGAAGTGCGAATAAAAAGGTTCCGCCTAAGGGATGAATGGTGATGGCTACCAGCGCTAAAAGGAGGGCGGTAAAATGAGAGCCGTTTTGTAGCAAGGTTAAGCTGAGTGGATACAAGAGAACGACCGCATTAAATGGCACGGTAAAGGTAAATGGCGCATAGAGAAGTAGCAGTGGTGCGAGTGTTCGTTTTTGCCATTGATCGCCCTTTACGACGAGCGTGAGAGAAAGTGCCGCCACGACCGGTAAGAACCACGTAAAGAGATTTTTAATGCTTATTGTCGTCAGTTCATGAATCGCAATAATGGGGATATACAGTCCGAGATAGTACGGCTGCTTTGGTGTGATGTCACCGTGTTCAACGATGTAGCGAACGGTGGCTTCATGAACAAAACGGTCATATCCAAAACCAACGGGTAATAAGATGGCAACAACAGAAAAACTTAGCGCTAAGAGAAGAAAGGTGATAATGCGTTGGTAGACGCTTGGGATTTTGTCACGAATAAGAATGTAGACCCCCACGAGAAGTCCATAGAGTGGCCAGATGCTATAGGGCAAAACCTCCCAAGGTGACGTCACGCTTTCAGAAGTGGCATGATACACGATCACGCCCAGAACAAGTAAGAAAATGGTGAGAAACTCGGTGACTAAGATAAGCGCGCTCTTATCAATAACAAACAAGCTCAAAAATCTTTGTAGAAGCGCTTTTCGATAACGTAGAAGTGAGATAGCTGTCACCGTCCCCATAACGCCTCCGGCCAAACCATGAGGCAAGGAAAAGAGATAGTAGGTGGTGACCAATGCCAAAACAGCCAAGGCTTGGCCAAAAAGAAAGAATGAAAAAGCGTCTAACTCCCCTCCTGAGTTTTTTGTTGATGCAGCTTCCATTGGTCGATGATGACAGAGATATGCTCTGCGGTAACGCGACGTTCGTTAATTGGACACGTATTTACAGCGTGCTTACTCGCACCGTGCAAAAGGGCAAAAGCAGCCGTCTGGGCAGGGCTAAGCGATTCTAACGAGACCGCGGCACTCGCTTCATCAATAAGATCGAGGGCTTTGTCGGGTAAAAAACGATCTTTGATGAATGCAATCGACTGATCTACCGCCGCAACGATAGCCGCGTCATCAATCTGTACCTGATGGTAGCTCTCGTAGGAGGGCTTGGCATTGTTCAAAATCTGGATCGCTTCATCACGGCTCGGCTCCTCGATAAGCACGGGTTGAAAACGTCGTTCGAGGGCTGAATCCGATTTAATGTATTTTTGATACTCATCCCATGTCGTCGCACCGATAATATGAAGATCACCTCTTGAGAGCGCAGGCTTGATGATATCAGCGATATCCAAAGAGCCTTCAGATCCTCTCGCTTGTTGGATCATGTGAATCTCGTCGATAAACAAGATATTCTCGCGCGGATTTTTCTCTAACTGTTCTAGTAGGGTACGAAGGCGTCCTTCGAGTTCGCCACGATAGCGTGTGCCAGCGAGCAAGTCGGCAAGATTTAACGAAAGAATTTTTTTATCATGAAAAGCCTCCGGTAAGGATTTGTCAGCAATCTTTTTTGCAAAAGCTTCGACGACGGCCGTTTTACCGACGCCTGGATTACCAATGAGCAAAGGGTTGTTTTTTTGTTTGCGCGCCAAGACATGCATGATGCGCTCAATCGCAGGATCAACACCAAAAGCAGGGGCGATCCTCCCCTGCTTTGCTTTCTCTGTGAGATCCGTTAGTAACGTGTTTACAGATTCAGACTTGGGCTGTTGTTTTTTTTGGCTATAGTAGAGGTAGCCAGCAAAGCCCAAGAGAATGGCTATAACAAGGATCGACTCCCAAGGCATATTAGCGACGGTAACCTGAGGTATAGCCAGGAGTGTATCCCGTTGGGGTGTAGCTTGTCGTGTAGCCACTTGGTGTTGGACGAGGTTTGTTTGCCACAGGAGCCTTTGGACCTTTTCTGAGCGTGAAGAACGCAAAGCCAAAAGCGACACCTACCGCCAAACCAGAAAGAATAATGGTTGTACCTACCTTTACGGAGGTTGATGTGGATGTGGTCATAATGGGGCTATTCTAGCATTAATAACATGTTATGTAAATAGAAAGGCATGATCGTATGACTTGTATTGAATTATTGACAAAAGCCTCTATTTATGCTATTATGTATAGTTGAGAAATAGCTAATCGTAGCTAAATCTACAACTCAAACTCCCACTTTCAGAGGTGCCTCATGGCTCGTTTTCTCAAGAGTTCGTTGTTTCTATTCACGGTCGTTACGCTCATTTCGGGCTGTAACCGTGACGTGGACGTGTACATTCACTTCTCGGACGGAGGCATGCCTCTCGACGACAGTTCGATGCCCGATATGGGGAGCGATGCTGGCGAGCACGACGCTGGCCAAGATGTTGGTACGGACATTGGCATGGATGCTGGCAACGATGCTGGTGACACGCTGAGGACCGGAACCGTCATCAAGGCTTCGGGCCCCGCGCTGTACTACTACGCCGCAGATGGGCGTAGGTACGTGTTTCCTAACGAGGAGACGTATCTGTCGTGGTACCCCGACTACTCGGAGGTCGTGACCATCACCGATGTTGAGCTAGCCTCGATCTTCATCGGCGGTACGCTCACCTTTCGGCCAGGTACGTGGCTCGGCAAGATCACGACGGACCCAAAGATCTACGCCGTCACCCCTGGTGGTATTCTGCGTTGGATCCAGGGAGAAGCGATCATCACCGCTCTCTACGGAGATCGCTGGAACCATGGGTACCTGTCTAATCAGCCCGTGGACGATGTCATGCTCACGCAAGACATCCCGGACGCGTTCTTTGTCACCTACCTTCTGGGTACGGTGATCACGAGCCCCGTTCATCCCGACGGGACCATCATCTCCTATTCTGGCAGCCCAAACTGCTACCTGATGGAGGGTGGCACCAAACGCTACATCACCGAGCAAGGCTTCGAGGAGAACCGCTACAACACGGCATTCATCCTCGAGACTACCATCCAATACCCGGATGGTGCACCGGTGACCGGGTACGAGGCCGAGCTGGCCGAACCCATCTATCTCGACTGACATAACGTTG
>Ga0075156_10000432_pt1 | contig 21325 bp, 39 predicted proteins | sample JI81AbrownDNA_FD_70966 | JGI IMG/M metagenome (GOLD analysis project Ga0075156, IMG submission 70966) | Wastewater effluent complex algal communities from Wisconsin, to seasonally profile nutrient transformation and Carbon sequestration -... | ecosystem: Engineered > WWTP > Effluent > Algae...
CTGTAATATCTTTTGTGCTTACAAATACTGATCCAGCTGTCATGTTAGCACTTGTGCCGCTTACCCAATCTTGAGGCATCGCAGCCCATGCAACCGTAGATGTTCAGTAACTGCTTGTGAATTTACGGTAAAGCTAATCTGAGGATTAATTCTGCTAATAGACCATGGTCCATGAGCCGTACCAAAAGTACTTACATTAGTGTGAATAATGCTATTAGCGCTCACATTAGTAGATGCAACAGTTAAAACACCACCAATCATTGTTCTTACGCCAGCAATTCCACCCTTATTGGTAGTGTCACCAGAAACATAAGGCGGGTTAATAACTACCCAATTTACATATGAATCATCAGCTGCTTCAGAAGAGGTGATTATAAAAGAAGTATTGTCGGTAATGTTTGCTGTGCCGGTCGATAAAATACCCTGAGTTCCCACTACATTTGTGCAAGAAACCTGAATATTGCTTCCTTTAGTAACCGCTTCCGTGTTAACGGTTACGGTACCGTTATTTAACAGGGCAAAGCCCCCATAAGGAGCGGAAGTTGGATCTTCTTCAGAAGTAGACATATCTGATGCATCACCCCAATTAATAAAGGAAATATCACCTACTGAATTGAGTTTGTAAGGCAATCCAAATGTATCCGTTGTTTGCAGCTGAATAGTAGCAGCACCGCTTGCTCCATTAGAATAAACGCCAGTGATCGTATAAAAAGCTTTTAAGAAGCTGTAATCACCTTGAGCGTTAGCTACAACAGATGCTTGCAATGGAACACCATAGTAATCCGTTCCAAATACTGTAAACGTAACGTTGGCACCAATGTTGTTTGTCAAAACAGACAACTGAGGAACACGTGGCCAATCGCACTGAACAATAACGTTTCCGTTACCGCCAATTGCAGAAGATGTCACATATCCATCAGCTGATAGAGTCAAATACCCTGCTCCTGTAACTGTAACAGGCGCGCTATAGCCGACAATGTTTCCAGCACCACTTGGTCCTCTAGGGATAATGTTATATGTCCCTATTGATGATAAAAGAAGCCCTTGTCCCCACTGTTGATAAGAATAGGGAGTAAGACGAGAGTTTGGACCTGTTCCAGATACAATGGTACGTGTAAGCACAGGGCCTACACGTAAACCATCATCAAATTCCGTGCCCAAAGGAAAATTTGAATTTGTTAAATATGCATTAAATGCCATTTTAATTTCTCCTTATTGAGCAGATGAACCTTGAACACCAAACACAGCGCGCCAGTTAGAACATCCAAAACTGTAACGTTCAACCGCCCGGATTGTGGTGTTGTCCGTTAAGGGGTCCATAATAAAGTCTATATCCAGGTTACTGCGTTGATACATCTTAAACCCTTGAGTTTCTGACGTAGTGATAAACCAGTTATAGGGATTGGTTAGGAATGGGTTGACAATCATGCCACCTGGTAAATACTTACCATGAGAAATCGCATTGATGTCGTTGTTACCAGTTCCTGTTCTAAACGCAGAATTTAAAATGCGACTTGCTTGGAATTGCAAACGAGAAGGCACTAATAATGACTGCGGGTCCAGGTTGATGTTCAAACCAGCTTGGTTTAACCACTGTTTAATAATGGTAATCGCTTCTTCAATTGCTGATTCTGTTAAGCCAACCTGGTTATCAAATGTGTTAGCCAATGTACCTGTAGCAATAGGCTGCTCTGTAGAACACAAAGGTTGTCCATTTGAAACTTGAGATTGTTGATTGAATGCATTGTTAAATTGATACATTGCATTTATATTGCGCAAAGTCGATAAAGAGTTGCGTAATTGAAGGGCAATCTGTGGGAATTCGGACTCATAAAGGTTATCTTCTATCATCCCTCTTGACAATTGTACCCCAATGCCGTAAAATTGATGAAAATAACTAGTTGTGTATGCTTGTTGAACATTTCCCATCGCCACAGAAGCACCGTCCTGCTTTAATTTTCCAAGTCCCAAGCCTTCCATTTCGACTTCGTACTCAACCGCTTTATCGGATTTAAGTATTTTGTAAACAGATTTAAAAAGTTCCGGATATGTATTCCAGTCTCCAAAAACTGCTGCTAATCCGGGCCTCAGCTCGGAAGGTATATTACTGCGAGTAACTAATGCCATTTATATATCTCCTCTATACTAGAGTTCTCATTACTCGGAAGTAATGGTTGTTAATTAATACTTGAACGTTGTTATATAGTTGGCCCGAAACGTTTCTCGAATCAGTGCTCAAAGAGTCGATATAACAATTAAACAAAAATGCGTATGTAGAAGGTGTGTTCGCCACAATTGCTGGGACTGCATCAACAACACCGGTTGTGCGCGTTGCACTATCAATGTTAATGCTGACGTAAGACTGACCAGTGTTTGTGTTTCCAGCTACAATGCCGCTACCTGGAGATGTTTCTTGGTACGTTACGTAAGCGTATTTTCCACAAGAATCCTGTGTAGCTCCCACATTTCCAGTTACCTGGGCGTTATAAAGAACAGTTGGATCAATAATGACATCAGCAACAGCTGGTGCATCTCCGAGTGTTAATGTGTTAGCGGGCCAAAATGGACGACCAGGACTTGCTGGATCTACCGGGCTTACAGCGGTTGGCACTGTATATTGACATCCGTTAAAAGTTCCAATTGCTGGAGAATTTGCATAATTTGCAATTGTTTGCGCTGTGATAGGCGCAGTTGCTATATCAAAAAGATTTCTAAGATATCCATTTGCATCTATGTAGACGAGATCGCCTTTAAAAATGTTTTGACCGTATCCAGACTCAATTAAGTAAGTAGCCATTTGGCCATTCCATGAGGAATTGCTCTGCGTTTCAATCGCCTGTAATCCCCACGGTTTATTTTGCCCATAAGACATAATAATTCCCTCAAAAAATAATAAGTTAAGTTGTGTGTTTTCAAGGATTGAACGCCAGGATGGCGCTGCAGCTTACATACCTTTTTGTAAGCTGGAGGACATATAAAAAAAGATACAAGGCTAATGCCAGGATATTTAAATACTAATGTCCATAATATTTAAATATTTAGTCAACAGACCACAAATATTACTTAACTAATATTATAAGTATACTTATTTTTACTTGTCAACATTAATTACGTCCATGTCGCCAAAATTGTCCTAATGGTCCTCGGTAAGATTTATCTTCCAAGATCATGTGCTTAGACATTTCTTCATGGCGTCTGTTATTTTTTAAGAATTCTTCGTTTTCTGCATCATCTAGATATTTCGGGCGTTTCATGAGGATTTGTCCGCCTTTGCGAACATAGTCATTGTTAAAATCTTCACGCTTTCCAAAAAGATCTGTGACATAACGCTGTGATAATTCTGGGTGTTCACTTTTTTTAACCGGTTCATACCCACGCTCACATGCGTTATCTACAGACTCTTGCCAAGGCATATTGGCGGTCATATAAGGCACAAAAGCATATACATGATCAGGATCGCTCTCACGTACAGATTTAGGCACATTAAATCGACTGCCTTGAAAAAAACTAATAGATTGACGTTTTTCTGCGTCTCTTTCGCTTCCTTTTTTAGGAAGAGGCCTAGTTGGACGCTTAAAAGTTATAGATTCAAAGGCAGCTTGATCATTAGCAGCTGTATTGGTGTTTTCACTCATTTTTTTATCCCTTCCTACATTCTCACACTAAATCTTGGGTCGTGACCTTGACGGCTATAAAACGCTTTTTTCTCCGCATATTTCTTAATTGCTTCTTCGCTTGATAAAAAGCTGCCGTTACCACTTGGGTGAGGAATTTGCAGATTGCGCGCAATCCTGTATTCCGCAGGAGTCAATGTCATGACAGGTTTAGAATTTGATGATTTAACAGCGTACTGGTCGGCCATTGATGCCCCAGCTCTATTAACGCCGCCTACTTTAGACGCAGGACGTGATTGTTGTTGCATAGCAGGTTCCTCTGTATCTTGGGGGGATGTTTGGTTTAAGCCATATTGAGCGTTCATGTATTTTTCTAAGGATTCATAATAAGCATCGGTTCCAATCAAATCGGATTGGTTGTTAAACTTAAGACGCTTATTAAGATCACGAGCCGCTTCATTTATTTCAGTCCACAACTCTTGATCAAATGAAGAAGAATTCTGATCAGCCCAAGGATTTCTTTCTAAGAAATTAAGGGTTGCCTCTGGAATATCTTCAACTTGAGTAGAATGTGGTTGAGCATAAGGAGATTGTTGATACTCTTGATCTTCAAAATCTGTATCTACAGATTCCGTGTAAGCAGGAGCAGCTTGTTGCTGTTGATATTGATTTTTGTATAAACCAAACGTTGCCTGTTCGCTCTTTACGCGCGCTAATTCTTGTTGAAGGTGAATTTCTTTATCAATGTCACCATCTTCTTTAGCAGCCCTTAATTGATGAACAATTCCCTGTTCTTGAGCGCTAAGACTAGAATTATACAGTTTTTCATTAATTGAATTTTTTGACTGTAATTCTTTTTCACGTAACGCTAAGATTCTTTCTTTTTCAGCCAACTGAGCTTGAAGCGCTTTATTAGAGTTTGTCAGGTTACTAATACGTTCTTTAAAAGGATTCTTGTTCTTTTGACGCTGTTTATCAAGATTCTGTTTATAGGTTAACCCTTCTTCTGTTTTATTGCTTAAAGCAGCAACTTTTGCGTTTTCAGGGTCATTGCGAGGATCATTTTCAGGAGTGGCTGCTTGTGCACTTCCATCGTCATCGATTTCTACAGAAACGTTTTCACCAGACTCTACAGCGGGTTCGTTAAAACTTAAGAGGTTTTCTGACTCATTCATATTTGCCAGCCTTTCCTTGAGTTAATAAATAGTTCAAATCGTCAGGATTAACGGCGGCCAATATGCGATCGTCGTTAATGATGTAACAGTTAAGATTTGGGATATAGCAGTCTTCGCGTTCGTATTTGGAATACCAAACCCATGTTCCTACAGGCACCTGATACGCTTCACCAATCTGAGTAAATGCTAAAGGCCCATGCTTTAAGACAAGACCTATGTTAAAAGCCGCCATTTCGCGTTCTAACACTGAATCTGGAATGGTTAAGCCACCCGGATTTACAATGCGCTTTGGGCTTCTGATTAAAACACGAAATGCTTTGATTTCTGGATCTACGCCAATTTGTTCTCGACAAAAACTTTTTTCTTTATCCATGAACAGAATCTCCATCCGCAGATACGCCCTTTTTAAAGTTTGCGTAAATTGCATCAAGCTTTGAAACTACTTCGCGAAACGCTGTGATAATTCCAACCGCTCGTTCGTAAGGAATGTCTTTAGATAAAGTTCCCGTAAGAATTGTGTTTTCCCACAGCTTAAGAGAGCTTGATAAAGTATTTTTTAAATATTCGGAAAAGTCTTTTGAATCCATGTTCCACCATATGAATTGTTGTATTATTCATAAAGTATAACTTAATTAATTGCTTTGTCTATATTTGTGAATACTTAACTATACTTAATTAGTTTTATTTGAGATAATGAATATGTCCAATGCCCCACCGCATTGGACAATTACTTACATGTATTTATCTTTGTCTTGCCATTTAGAGGATGTGATTCCACTTTTTGGTGTAACACCATGACGAAGTTTTCCTACACCGCCATGAGCCATTCCAGGAACCTTAGATTGACGTCTCTCTTTAGCTCCAGCTACGGATTTTTGTTCTTTACCAGTCAACATACGGCCCACGTTTTGAAAATTATGACGTGTTGCCACATTTCCTTTAACGCGTCTTCCAGATCCTATTTTAAGGCTGCCTATATGACCGCCCACTGACTTGCATTGAGCTTTTCCACCTTTTTTCATAGCGGGAGCTGGCATAGGCGCATATGTTTGAGCACGAGCTGGCATGCGATTGCGTCCTCTTTGCATTGGGCGCTGCTGAGGCATTCCTTCTTGTGGCATCACAGCTGGATACATCATGTTTGGAGCGCCTCTTCCATAAGCCATTCCACCATTAGCCATTTTATTATCTTTACGAGCAGACTCTTTCAAATAACGACCAGCTGGTTTAATTACTTCTTTGTTAATATCATGGCCAATTTCTCTAGCCATATTCTTAGCTGTAGCAGCAGCTTTACGCGTTGGATGCGCTACATGCTCTTGGAATCCAGCTCTTGAAGGGTTTTTGATTTTCTCGTTAAATCCACGACGAGATTTATCAATGACATCTGTCTTTATTTTACGACCAATGTTTTCAAATCCTTCTTTTTCTTTGTGGCCAAACTCTTTAAATGCACCACGTGTTTTACGTGCAGCATTTGAAATATCATGGCGCATTGCATGCCCTAAATTTTTTAATGCACCGCCTGTTGCAAATTTAGGAATAGATCCACCTGTTGCTCGTTTAATAGGTTTCTCATTGGTCATGCGACCATTCCCATGTAGGCCTAATTTAGAAGCTACTTCTCGACGATATCCGCCGTGCTCTGTTCTATCGATATCCATTTTTTAATCCTTATAAGTTTAGTTTAAGTAAAAGTCATGACAATTACATTATACATAAAGATTAATACTTAAGGAATATTTATGTTGACAAACCTAAAGGCGACGCATTAGTTTTTGCTAAATGATTAAGTTTGTCTTGCTCTAGCTTCCCTTGATCACGCGTTATCTCATTGGTTAAGCGTTGGCTTTTTTCCATAAGATCTGCTGCTAACTTTGTCTGATCAAGATCTAATCGACTTTGATCAATGCTAATTTTATTTTCTGTTTCCGCACTTTTAATCTGATCTTCAATTTGAGATTTTGAAAACTTAATTTGTAATTCAGCTTCTTTTAAAGGAAGTTCTGCATCAAACTTATATTTATCAAGTTCTAATTTTTGTTGCTCTAACATCAATTGAAGTTTTTTGTTTTCAGCTTCAAGTTGCGCTCTCATTTCAATGACGCGAACCTCTTCCATAGAGGCTTGCGCTTCTGTCAATGCTGCCTGTGCTTGCACTGTCATTGGATCAGGCGCTGCTTGTTGCTGCTGTTGCTGTTGCATTGCCATTTGCGCTGCTGCAACAGATATCTGGTTTTGAACATCCATAGGAACTTCAGCTGGATCTTCTGGCATATGCATACCAGTAATAGCTTGAAAGTTAATAAGTAATTTCAATGCCTCATGTTCTCGTATATGCGCTTGTATGGCCGCCATAATCTCAGGGTCTTGTTGGGCACTCGGGTTGTTAAGAAGGGCGCCATGCCCCATAATATGGGCGTCTTGCTCTTGTTCTATACCAGCAACTACTGGAACCTTATTTAAGAAATTTTGATTCTCTGTCACAAGATCTAAAGGAATCGGTTGTTCTTCTTCCTCTTCATCTGGCAATAGCTTGGATATCTCTTCAGGACTTATTCCAAGGTTTTTATAAAAAAGTTCGTTGGCATATTTTAAATCATGTATATCGGGATCTTGACGAGCGTTGTTAAGAATAACTTCTGCCCGCATAAAGCGATACATAGAGTTTTGAAGAGACGGATCGTTTGACGGAACAATTTGTACATGCTCCTCAAAATCAGAACGCATAATAACATGTTTGCCACCTGGGACTAAAAAGGGATAAGGCTGACCTTCTGGTAACCACTCTGCAAAACGATCTTTAAATAACCCTAACATGAGCTCAAAAGACTTGTGGTACCCTTGAATCACAAAGTTTGGCACACGTTGATAATTCTCAAGCATTGCCAATACCGATGCAGCTGGTGCTCGAGGCGCCATCTCAGAAATAGCGTCGTTAATAATTGCTGAAGGTTTTCTAATATTATCTTCAATTTGATTTTTTAAATCATTCAATGCACCGCTAGGCTCTTTATAAGGCAGCGGCATAATAGCCTGATCTAAGGAAATTCCACCTGTTTGCAATTTAACGAACTGACCAGGTGCTGGCCTAATATCATTCTCTTCTAGTGTTAAACCAGCAGCATACACACCGCCTGGGAAATTAGAGTACATACCAGCCATAATCAGCTGACGCATGATGGTAGACGCAGTTTGGGCTGATTGTGCTGCGTATTGATTTAATCCATACCCTTCACCATCAAGAGCAGGCAATAACGACCAATTAATAAAATACTCACGGTTCTTCTTGAGGTAGTCTTCTTTTTTCCAGTTTCGTTGAATACGCAAAACTTTAGCAGAGTGAGCATCTAATGTAATAATGTAAGGTAGAGGGATCTCTATATCTTTAGCAGAGGGATCTTCTTTGATTCTGTACTCCACATGACACTCATAAATCTCATAAAAATCTGGAGCGTTTCCACCACCGCTGCGCTCATACCCAATAATATCATCTAACTCTTCTTGAATTACATTATCGGTCCCATCTAAAGAAGTGGGCATGATTTCAATGTCACGATACTCTCTAAGAATCTTGCGAAGTTCAAACTCCCTTTTATCCATGCGGTGAACTTGAGTTTTACGTGATGCGCACAAATGTGAAGAAAGATCTCTGTTTACAATGAAATCTTCAGGCTTGATCATCCTATGAGTCGGTCTACCCAACACTGGATCAATAAACACTTTGCTATAAATAGAATCGAATATAGACCACGCAACTGTTCTTTTAAGTTCTTTTTCAAACCCTTTATCAATCTGATACAAAAAGAAGTTAAAAAACGCAGTAATTCTGTAGGAAAGATTTTTTAGTTTTTCATCTTCTTCACCTAAAATAACCGCATCAACTGCTCCTTTAGACGGAAAGATAGCGCCCATAACGGTTGCTATATAATGCAGCCACGTTTCAAACAAAGCTGTAGAGTTTGCCTCTGGTATACCATCAGCATTTTCAGCACCAGATGTGGCAGATTTAATTCCCAAAAGATTAATAAGATTAGCAATGTTTTGAAAATACGGTGCTTGGCTTTCCTTATCTTCTTCAATAGATTGCTTTAAAGAGTTTCCAATCTGTAACAAAACAGATTCATCCAAAATCTCTGCCAAGTTCTGATCATGATCATCTTCATCTAAAACTCGCTGAACCGGATAAGAATCCCCATCAATAGCAATAGAGCCATCAGGAAACTTTTTAATACCATTTTCTTCAAGGCCTTCTTCTGGAACGTCATCAGCACTAAATCCTTTAGCTTGATAGTTCTCATCGTAGTCAGAAGCTTCTTGTTCTTCGGTGTTTTGATTACCTTCTTCTAACTCCGATTTGTTTTTCATTACTATCCATCCATTTACATGCCTCTAGGGCCTTGAAAATTGTTGACCCTAAAATTCTTAAAGTTATAGGGCTGTATTTCAGGAATATGATCACCGCGATTAAATAATTCACCAAGTTCTCGCAAGTAAATAAACGCCTGAGACATACTGTCTATTGTATCATTACTTTTTGAATTGGGAAACAATTCGCAATCTTCAAGTAATAACTTGCCGTATTCTTCAATAATATTTGAATCTGGTTTTGTAGGAAGCCAAACAAGACCTGATTCAATAACTGAGGCAATACGTCTAGCTCTGGCTTCTTTATCTCCATATCGACGTGGATAAAAATGATGGATAGGTAAATTCATTCGGCTTAACTCTTGAGCTAAGCTAAATCCATTTACCTGTGATTCTATAAGGATTTTGTCGACTGATTTTGAAGTGTCCCCATAAGAAAGAGGGCTGTCTAAATTGGTATCAAGATAATTATTGGCTAGTCGTAAAGCCATTTCGCGTAATTCTGGGTATTCAACCTGCCCCTTATATACGGACAACAGCATTAAATTATTGTGGCCCTTTAGATCTTTAAATAAACCCCATGTTGTACAAGCGCTATAACAAATGCCCTCTTTGTAATTTTGATCACCAGGACGTTTACCAACTAATGCTGTATCCCAACTTTGTAAAATATAATTAAAGGAAGGATATTTAAGATCTTCCCAATACTTAAACCACTCTGTTTTAAGAATTCCTCCCCCTGCTGGTGAAGGACGCTGTTGCATTTGGCCTGCTTCACGATAAGAATCATTACGAAAATCTTTTTGAACAATTTCTTTATAACGTTCTTCAGATATTCCTTGGGGCCACAATAAATCTTCCTCTTTTTCTCTGGGATCTTCCCATACCTCTCCATCGGTCATAGGCAAAGGAATAGTCATGCATTTATACGATGCTTCATATTTCATCGGCAGACGCAAATGAATCCACCTATCATCATTTTTGCTTAAGATATTTCCACTTACATCACGCTCATGCACACGTTGCTGAATAACTAACCTTCTAAATTGATCGATAGTTCCGGCATACCTTGTTGACATAACAAAGTCGTGCCAATCATTAGTTCCTTCTCGAATTAAAGCTGATTCTGCTTCCAAAACATTGTTAGGATCATCACAATTATGTACCAATATTTTATTGGCTATATAATTATTATTTCTATTTATCTCTAAATTATAAACTTTTAAATCTTTTGATTTGATCCTTCTAATAGATTTAATAGTTTTGCTTTCCATTTAAGACGTCCGTCAGTATTTCCATGCATTTTACCATGACAATACTTACATAATGTTATGAGATTGTCAGTATTCATGTTGTTTTTATTATAATCTATATGATGAACATGAAGTAAAACATTGTGATCTTCTTGTTTTAATAAACAGACTTTGCATTGGTGATGGTCACGCTCTCGAATTTGCTGCTTATAAGTTTTTGTCCATCCAGACGGATAAGGAACAGCATGATCTCCATGAACATATCGCCCGTTATTCTTTCCTTTTATCCAAAAAGAATGCGCTTTATTTGCGCAATCTTGAGAACAAAAATTCCTCTTACCTATTTTACGATTGGTAATTTTAATAACTTTCTCGCAATGCTTGCATTTATCCCATACTTTATGGTCAGAGGGATGTTCCGTCATGTCATAATGAATAGTCCTGCATTGAATAGAGCAATAACGTGCTGTTGATTTTCGTGATGTGTTTTTGATAACAAAGTCTTTATTACAATTAATGCATTGTCGTGTTTCTTTCACTCCTCGCCATTGATGATTGTTTGCGCCGCGTTGATGTTCTCCTGCGCATTTGTAAGAACAGAATGTTCGCTTTAAATTTCTAGGCTTTTTAGCTTCAGGTTTTATTTGATACTGTTGTTTGCACTGAATACATTCATACGTTCTTTTTTTAGCACAATTAACAAAAACGCAGGCACGACTACAAAAACGTTGATTACGAGAAGGCCTACATTTAAATTCTTTATTACAAATTTCACAATTTTTTAACATAATCGCCCTCTACCAATTCATCTGCCTTTATATATCCTTTGTTTTCAACATAAATGGGATGATTAGGGGTGCATTGCAGAAGTGTGCCGTCTTCTAATTCAATTTCGATCATTTCATCAGGTGCATCAGTTTTGTAATATTGATTAATAGACTGCCATTCTGTTTGATTTGTCTCGTGATTAAAGGAAAATGCCTTACACAGTATCTTTTCTTCTACAATTCTTCCAATTGGTAATTCACCTAAATCTGTTGTAATTAAAGTCTCATAGGGAAAGCATATCTCAAAATGCCCACCAAATCCAGTATTTGACCCGCCAACTGATGAAGCAATGCGATATCCGCCCTTAGTGTTATCAAATCTAAGTTTGTTATTAACATCTGCCATTAATTGGACAGAGCTACCCCAAAGAGATTGATACCAATCTGATTGAATAAGACGGCGACATTTAATGCTGTCTCGAATAGAAAGTGAGCTAGCATATGCTGAATACAAAAAACTTAAATGAGGATCGTTAGCCCATATCCAAGCGGCAAAAGCTACACAACATATATTTGATTTACCTATACGAGGCGGGCAATTGATAATCAGCCTTGTAATTTCAAGGTAATAAAGCGCTTCTAAATGCTCACAGATAGCCTCAGCATGCCATCCTGGTATGAATTGCTGTCCAGGCTCTATAATCGGCCATGCACGCTCTAAAAAGTAATAGAAAGAGTTTTCACATAAAGTCTTCTCTTCTAACTGTTCATCGCTTAGTCTATCACCAAGTAATGAATCAATACGTGCATCGAGATTATTTATTGCTTTAAAAATACTTTTATTCATGCTGTTATAGTAACAGTAATTTTAAGTATTAATAAGTAAATCAAGATGTGTTTATTAACAGGGGGCGTGGTGGAAAACCCAAAAATACCTTTTGCATGGTATGTGTATATACGGGTACTATTGTGGTTAGAAGCCCCCTTAGTAGCGTCAAATGATTCTTTTTGTGAGACTTTACATAAACAATGGCCTCTTGGAAGAACTAAAAGTAATCAATTAGATAAAAACAAAGATTTGGCACACGATATTCATGATCGATTAATAAGAATCGAACATCATAAAAAATATGATGTTCTGAAAGACAAACAATGTAACAATCGGGAATTTTTAGAAGATATAAAAAAAGTTTTAACACCCCAAGAATTTAAAATTTTTGAAGATTACGAACATACTTGAGAAGAGAGAGAATAGCAATGAAAGATAAACAACAGCAAGATGTGTTTATTAAAAAGGAAAAATAATTAATGAGTGAACATTATATGACTGATGAAGAATACAAGAAAGTTAAAGAAGAGTACTCTTTGCTTGAAGCGCAAGTGAAAGAGTTTTTCGATAAAGACATGCAAGAACATTTTATATATGCGCTTTTACGCTTTTATAAACAAGAAGGGTTTGATTCAATAGAATGTGCCTATTGGAAAATAATAAGACTATTAGATTTGAAAGTTGGTGAGTATGCGAAAGGTGAAATGTTACTCAGTATTAAGTATTAGATAATATCTTTGCATTAAAACACTTTAAGCCTAATATGGAAGTCAGTAGGGCCACTTATACAGTAGCCCTACAAGACGTTACTACTACGCATAGTAACAAAATAAAGAAAGAGGATTTTAAACCTTTCTCATGTTGATTATGACATTATTTGTATTGGTAAGCAATAATAGAATCGCTTCTATACAAAGCTTTTAAATACGATTCTACTGTTTTATCACTCATCTGTTTCCTATTTTCCAATCATGGTATTTAAATTTCATAATCCACCGTTTGCTGTGTTAATGGCCTCACTGATTTTTTTGCGATCTTCACTTAACTCTTTCCATCTCCATGGTTTCATAACAGGACAATCTTTTATTGTTCCTAAATAATATGTGCCCATATAATAAATAGGAGGGAGTTGCCATTTACCGTTTACCCAGTATAGATTTTGATCTCGATCAAACAAAAAGGGAGTAAAGTTACTCATTATTCTTGTGCCGCTCAAGGGGGAGGGGATTGGTAGTTATATACAAGCATAAATCCCCACTCACTTGATCTTCCGTCCACTCCATGTTTGCAATATATCTATTATCTTTTTTTAACTTTTCTCTTAAATCTGTGATTGCAGTTTTATAAAAAGAGTGCGCGGATTCATCAATTTCTTTTTTATCATTTAATAAATTAGCGGTTCTGCAAAGCGTAATGCCATCTACTTTTATTTCAAAATTGGGAGAATTATTGATTTTTAATTCAGGAAGGACGTTGTTGTTTATTTTAATTTCCATATCACTCATTTTATTCTCCTTTGTTTTTGTTGTGCCAATTAGCTATTTTTTTTCATTCATCATCACAGATCATATCAAGAACTTCTTTATAATGATCCATTCTTTTTTTAACAAATTCAGCATCTTTTTCAGCATCTTTTAATGCCTGATGGTATGCTTCTAATAATTCTTTTGAAGGCTCAAAGTAAGGTAATGGCTCAAAAGCATGATGGTTAGGAACATCAAGTTGTATTTCTTTATCACTCAGTTGTATTTCTTTATCACTCAGTTGTTTCCCTTAAAATATTCGTCTGGATCTTTCTCGAAAATGCCAAGCATTTTGCCTAGAGCTTCAACCATCATTGCGCCATATTGTTTTTTCTCCATTTCAGTAGCTTTAAAAATAATCTTACAAAGAGCCATCATGCATGTAAGACACAAAGGCGTATTAAGATCGTCTTTCAATGCTGCCATGAACTTATCTCTAAGCTCATTGATATCTGCATACGGCGTATTGGTATTAATGGTAAAGTTTTCTATTTCTTCATCACTCATCATTTTTTCCAAAAAAAAGTTCTTCAAAAAGTTTTACAGCATTTTTATGAGCGTTTGTTAATAATGACCTGGCATTGTCAGCTATTTCTGCCTTGTTTTTTCCTTTTATGTTGCCGCTTTTAGCTGAGGCAACTATAAATGTAATCAGGAGTTCATTTGCTAACGTAAAACAATTGCAAATAGAAATCGTATCATTTCTCACTTCATCCATCAAAAGATCAATAATCTTTTCTTTGATTTTTAAATAATTTTCGCGTTCTTCTTCGTCCGTCATTAAAACCTTACTTTTTTGATATACAAGAATAAAAGCTTAGCCCAACATCAATTTGTTTTGAATAGCTTATTATTTTTTGTTAGCCAATTCATGAGCCTTTTCACTGACCGCTTTCCAAAAGTGACGCACATCCAATGAATCAATAGGGGCTGGATTCTTATTCACCGCATAGTGTTCCCATACACGCTTTACGATAGGGTCTTCATCAGCTAATAACTCAGCAGCTGTTTTGAATATAGAATTGTTATTTGTTTGCGTCATTTTTATCCAGCCCATAAAATTTGTCTTTAAAATCTAAAAACTGTTCTTTTGTTTTTTTATCTTCATCACAGGTAAAAAAGAGTCCACGTTTCAGGGATTGCTCAAGCACATCCAACTCATGCTTAATCGCTAAATCAACCCGACACATAGCCCCCACATCAGGCTCTCCCTTCTCCAGACCCTTCAAACAAAGATTAAGCTCCCTATCGACAGAGGTAACGAAAGGAAAATAATGATGTGGCTTTTTTTGAAATTCAGGAGCCCCTAAGTTGATATGAATTCTTGGTTGCAGTTTATATAGGAGAGAATTTAAAAACCGTACAATCTTTTTTACAATTTTTGATTTGAGATTCACCCTAAATCATCTCCAATGCTTTCATGTATTCATCAATCAATTCCTGGTGTTGTGAAAAATCACCATTCTTAAGCTTCCTCAGGCGAACTATCTCTTTGATGATGGAAATATCAAACCCGTCTTGTTTTGCCTGCATAAGCACTGTTTTAGCTTCATCTGCTAATACTTCCTTGTGCTCATTGATACTTTCTAGTCCGTTGATAACGTCTATTAACTTTTTCTTATCTACCATGTCTACTCTCCTTTAATATTAACTACCGGGCGACCTGTACGCGTGCTACGATAAGCTGATGCTTTGTCACCTTGCTCACGTGAATCAATATCTAAATCTTCATCCACAATAAATCGATAATTATACTCAGCTATCTCAAAAAATTCTTTTAACTCAGAACCATTTAAAAAACCCTCTCCAGGCCTACAACGACTAGCTTTATCTTTATCAAAAATTATATCGCCAGCTAATTCACAGGCTAACTTTAGAGCTTCCAGACGAACAAAAATGTTTTCATCACACGCGTTATCTTTACTATTTACAGACTTCATCTATTTGCCAAAACAAGTATAATGATTGATTTTTACTTAATAAAAACTTTAAGTCAATAATTATCGTACTCCGTATTATTTTGAATCAAGGCATAATCAGGGGTTGGCGGCAGATCATAATAAAGATTAAGTAGAGAACGAAGCACAGACAACGTAGCTTCATGTTTCTCATCGTCGTATATCTTGATTAAGATTCGTATAGCCATCAGTAATTCATGCTTTTTCATTTTCATACCTAGATAACCTTAATGTGCAGTAGCGTTTCGACTTTTGTAAAAATTAGCAATAACTTCATCCTCCACTCTATCTAATAACTCTGCAATTCCCACCTTACAAACTGCATATAATTTTTTAGCGTCTGAAACGTCATCATTTTTCATGTTGTTTAGAAATTGAGTAATCACGCCCCCCATACACAATTCTAACAAGTGCCATAATTGAGAAGCAGTCGGTTGATTTATACATTCAAAAGACCCCATAGTCTGTCCGTTGATTGTTTCTACTTTTATTAATACGTGTAGATTTGATTTGTCTGTCATTTTGATCCTTAATGTTTTGTTGTTGTCCGTGAATTGATAAATTGAGATTGAATGTCGCCTAAAAAATTATCGATAGTTTCCCTTATTTCTTGAGCCTCAACAACTCCACTACTGGATTCAAGCAAAATTCTATAAGCAGCAGCCACAATTATTGCCAAATCCCACCCCGTAATCTTATCCCCTTCCCCTACACTTTCAATCAAACAACCTTCTTCACTTCTTGTTGTGATTAAAAATTTCGTAAGGGGAATCTTCTCTTTTTCTTTCATCATAATCCTTCAATTGTTCTTAATTTTAAAAATTCAAGCAAGCTATTATTTTCCAGCTGTCGTCAAACGTTGCTCAATAGCCGCTAGCTTCTCTTCCATTACAGCCAACTGCATAAACTCACGCTTAACACTCAAGCATCTCAAGTAATTATTAGCAGCCTCTGGTGATATCTCCCCTTCTGCCATATGCCCTATTACCTTATCCATTGACTCAGATAGCTCAGCAGCTGTCGATGTGCGTATCTTGCCTATAGCCTCTAAACCATGCTCTGCAATGCCAGGCATCAGATATTTAAAAAGAATACTAATTGCTTGAAGTTCTCCTTCCGATGACTTAGTCAAAAGTTTCTCTATTGTTTGCTCAAACTTCTTAAAGTTCTCTGGATTTTCTAAAATGATTGAGTCAAGCATCTTCTTGAATGGATTCCTCACATTCCTTGTTGCTTTGTGTCCAGGCAAGAACTTACCCTTTTCATCACGTTGAGGACCCTCAGGAACCGACACCGCTTCATCCAACAAAACGGGTTCTTTTACTTGGGTTTGATAAGACTCTGTCCAAACAGCTTCTTCAAGCTTCTTCTTTTCTTTCCATTTAGCCATATAAAGACGTTGCTTTTCTCTTTTTTTTGCTTCCTCTCGATTTGTGATTTTTTTATTTGTACTTCCTTTTGGTCTACCCATTTTAAATCCTTAATTTTTTTTATTTTCTTTTTATTTAAAAATAAATTAATATAAAAAGCAATATAATAAACGTTTAAGTAGTAATGGCAATTTTTTCTAAAAAATCTTTGGCTGATGATCTTCCTACTCATGAAGAGTTGGTAGAGCAGATTATTGAGCACATGAAAGCAAACAATCCGAAGTGGAAATGCTTTGTCTTTCCCAAGCAGCAACACTTACATGATCTTTTATTAATTCGTACTTTCAAAAAAAAGGTAAGCAGGTCTCTTAACCTTGCCTCTCCTAACCCTATTTCTCATGAAAAGGAAGAATATTTACAGGTTGTCTTGCCAATTACTATAGATATTGAAAACATCATTGATGATGATGCGTTGATCGAAAACTTTAAAGACTGGGCATATGCGCCACTTATCGTTAAAGATCTTAGAGACTTTATACGAAGATTTACACAAATAGAAAAGGAAAATGCTTAATGTTAATTGAAATTAAATTTGAAGGATTTGAAGAAGTTCCACAGGGCGATTCAGATTTTGACGCCCTTATAGAGGTGTTAACATTTCATAATTATCCGCGTTATTTATCAAAAAAATGCATGATGAGCAATTTGTATTATTGGAGAGGTGTACATGACGACGAAGAAGACACCGATTGCAGCATCATACTTACAAACGGAAAATATTATGTTGATAAACATGCGTGGAACCACCCAACAATAAAAGAAGCTATGAAGATTGATGATACGTACCCACGAATAAACGACGAGATACATTCATATAAAGAATGGCGATCCTTTTTAGATCAGTACGACAAATGGAGAATCAAACAAGAAGAGTATTTCAAAAAAGTTAAAGCTTACAAAGATCAATTGGCTAATGAAATTGGGCTATACGTTTAATATGGAGGGGTACCCCCCTCTTTAAATTATCATTTTTTCGATTCATCCAATAAGCAAAAACGTTTGCGCTCGGAACGAATGTCAAACATAAGCTTTGTCATGTAAGACCCTAGAGTTGCTGAAACCATTACATAGTGGAGAGCTTCTAAAGGAAAACCTGTGTAAAATACGCTACCCAGATGAAGAAATAATGTTATGATAACTAATGCCTGCAAGCAGTAAAGCGTTCTAACCACGGAATTACTAAGCTTTTTTGCTTCTTTTTCTAAAATATCTAATGTTAATTTCTTTCTTCTGATAGCGCTATCCAGAATGAGTATTTCTTTAGACTTAAGCATTCCACCTGTTTTTAAATCATCTTTGCTCATTTAATCCCTCAATAAGTTTATTTAACGTTTCTTCAATGTCATTAAGCCTACGCTCTAATCCTGGTATCTTTACCACCAGCTCTTGCACCTGCGCCTCACTTATTGTTTTGTTTCTATATATTCTACGCACCGGACAAACGATACCTATTGGAGAATCTGATTCAGAATCTGATTCAGGTGCATTTTTTGAATCTTTGCGCAAGATTTTAACTTTATCTAAAAAACTCACTAATTATAATCCTTTAATCCATTCTTCCATTTTGGCATACCTAGGATTCATTAAAAAGCCGCCGCTGTCTATGGATAGTTGAATTTCTTTTGCTCGACCCGGATCAACTCGAATAGCTTCTTCCTTTTTCATTTCCCACAAGGTGAACACAGGATGGTCGCTAGGAGATTTATCTTGAATAGGGTTTGCCAATTTAAGAGCGGGGGGTGGGGTAACTTTTGTTACTTTAGAGACAGGCTTTTCTTCTATGGTAGTGGAAAAGTTCACATCTGGTGCACTTCCGTACGCATCATCATCCATTTCTGGCGCTAATCCTAATATCGTGAGCAAGCCATACCGTTGAGCAAAGGTCTTTGCAGAACCAAAGCCCTGCATTATATTGTTTTCGCTAACCTTTTCTTTGTTAGATGAATAATCAAAAGACACAGACTTTATACGAACTGCTAAGGGATCTTCACTAGACATAAACTCACCTGTTGGCACATGGATAAGCTTTGTGATGAGTTTACCAAAATACACAACACTATCATGAATGTATGGCTGATCAAAAACTACAGTTTGTGTGGTGTATAAAATGTCATGTTTAGCTAGGACAGGCGAGACAATGCTTAAGATCTCAGGCAAATCTGGATAAGAATACTTTGTTTTTCCAAACTCAACTTTTTTGTTTTTCTTAATAGACGGGATAAGGGCTTTAGCCTTCAACAAAGCACTATGCACATAAACATTCACTGAGTTTTTTTTATACACATAAGGTTCTGAAAAGTTAGCCTCCTCTAGAAAGTTAGCCTCCTTGGCTTCCTTTATTTTTGTATCAATATCACTCATTTCCTATCTCCTCATCTATCTCTTTGTATGTCAAAAAAGGTTTTTTTGTGTGCATGCTATGCAAAATACATGTTAGATTTTGTATTGCTATGCGAATTTTACATAATTCAAGACCAATATGGTTTTCTAAAATGTAATCAGTATCTGGTTTGTCGTCATGATTTGTCATTTTTAATTTTCCTTTGGTAAAGTTTCAAATCTCATCTCCAGTTGTTGATATTTTTTTTTAGGGGCATCGACTGGAATATCACCCTCTAAAGCACGAACAATTGTACACGAAAAACTATGTAAAGCTCGCAAATCCTTTAAAATTGTATCAGGATATTTCTTTTGATCAATAATCATAGAAATTGCATGTCTTTTTAAAAAGTATTTATTAAAAAGTTTTAATGATCGTATGAGATGCCTGTTACTTTCTTGGATTTCAGTGAGAAGATGTTTATCAACCAAATTCACGATGGAATTCCTATTTGTAGATGTCCCAGTTGATATTGGCGCAAAACATAAAGAGACATTGTGATAAGCATGCCAGTAAAGACAACTTTAAACCAATCTTGTAGTTTTGCCATTTTCTGTTGTCGCACCAGTATTTTTTGTTGTTCAGCTCTTATTCTTCTGTCTCGACGTATTTGATTAGCTAGGGAGTAATGACCCAGGGTTGACGGTTTTAACACTATTTTATTAATAACCATGATAAAAAGCTCCTGTATTAATTTGATGGGTTAATTCTTTGAGTTCGCCCTCCAAAATTTCATTAATTTGATTGGCTTCTCTCAATAAAATACTTAAATCTTCCCCCGTATAATTCTTTGTATTGTTAAAGTATACATCACCATCTAGTGATAATCTTGTATATTCATGCATTACATCAGAAATATATACCCGAAGTTCCTCTAAAGATTTACTTTTGTCCAAAGCGTTTCTAATTAAAGCAGCTGTTTCATAAGCCGATCTAAGTTCATCACTATTCATGTCTCGAGTGTCTCTAATCATCCAATCCTCCTGCTTTTAAAATGGCGTCTAGAAAGTCAATAAACATTCCTTTTGTTTCTTTTGGTGCATCTTCTGAAGATTCAATAGCCGCTATGTAATCAAAATCTGCTAAAAAATTTTTCAACTCTTGTATTGTAAAACGCACTTGGCCCAATCTAAATTGAGCGTCTCTTGCTGCCTCAACTTGCTTCACCAGTTGGTGGGTCAAATACTGGATTTGGTGGTCATTAACCGACATACTGATGTGCTTATCTTGTTTTTCTTTAGTCATCATCTTCATCCTCCCCTAAAATAATTGCTATTTCATTGAGTACCCCCCAAACAAATTCTGTCGTCCACCCTGCACAACTTACCCTATTTACATCTACGTAATGCCTGTAGGTGCTTAAAAGGTTTATTGCGCTTGATATCCGATCATCTAATTCTACGGTTTTTTCTATCAAAGACATGTTTTCTGTTTCTAGGCTGTCATCTTTATCCATGCTTTATCTTTCTTTTTTATCATGTTTCTTTTTTTATGATTATATTTATAACCATATTTTTATTAATGTAAATACCTTTTATTTCTTTTTTTATGATTATATTTTTTATTTTTTCACCTATACAAATAAAATGATTTGTATTATTAATTATTTTTAAAAAAACAATTTAATTTTGGGTTTTTAACCAAGGAAAAAAATGACCATTATAAAAAACATGTTAGAAAACAGAGGGAAATTCCTCACTTCAAATGAAGCAGCTGAATATTTAGGGTTAAAACCATCGACTTTACATGTTTGGCGATGTACAAAACGATTTAATTTGCCTTACATAAAAGTTGGAAGATTGGTAAAATATAAAATATCCGATTTAGATGATTTTATATCAAGAAGAACCATTACAGATAAAGGCGGTGAGTAATTATGGAAAATGCAATTGTTTTTTTAAAAGAATGGCAGGGGCTTGCTGTTGTTTTTACTATTATTGGGGGACTATACATTTTCTTAAGAAATCTTCGAACTGATATTCGCGAACCTATGGAAAAACGTATGGATAAAATGGATGAAAGATGGCA
>Ga0075156_10000433_pt1 | contig 21294 bp, 18 predicted proteins | sample JI81AbrownDNA_FD_70966 | JGI IMG/M metagenome (GOLD analysis project Ga0075156, IMG submission 70966) | Wastewater effluent complex algal communities from Wisconsin, to seasonally profile nutrient transformation and Carbon sequestration -... | ecosystem: Engineered > WWTP > Effluent > Algae...
TCATCCCAATTGCCCCGTTCTGTCAAACCGCTTGTATGGGATAAGAGTTGATCCAGGTTTACAATCTCCCCTCTTTTCTTCATACCTAGCCCGACTCTGTATTTACGTAGTTTATCATTCCAATTTTGATATGGATTGATTTGATTCGTATCCATTAGCTCGGCAACAGTAAATGCAATTGTCGTTTTTGAAAGTGATCCGGCTCGAAAAAGTGTACGATCTGAAACCTTTTCTTTCGAAAGGAGATTCTTAACTCCAAAATTTTTTTTCCAGGACAAAACATGATTTTTATAAACTGCAATTCCAACCGCAGGGACTTTTTGTTCCTTCATGACATCTTCGATTGAAATTTCTTTTTCAGATTTTACACTCTCTTTTATTTTTAATCTTTTCCCACCAAACATAATTTCGGTGATAATTGATTTATAAGAGGAAAGCTCACCTAATGAATTTCCCGAAGGGCTAACGATGCAAATAAAAAAATCACTTTTGCGATCCTGGTAAATGAAATTTGAAATTCCTTTTTCGAAACCGTATGTCCAATGAAAGTAATCACCTACATAAGTTCCTTGTCCAAAATAGATCGGATCATTCGAAACCGCGTCGGAAAGAATGGTTCTTTCAAAAATAGGTTCTACTTGTTTATTAAAAAGTAGTGTTGGTTTGTATAATTCTTCCTTCCATAATACCATATCTTCAGGACTCGAGTAGATGCCTGAATTTCCAAGGACAGGATCATTTTTATCTACATAAGTATGCTCTAAGTGAAGGGGGGAAAAAATTTTTTCCTTCATATAGTCTTGGAAAGTTTTTCCGGAGAGTTTTTCGATGAGATAACCTAAGATAAAATAGTCCAAACGACTGTATTTCCAGTATTCGCCTTCTGGGAACGCTGGTTTGATTTTAGATTGTTTAAAGATTTCTTTAATTTTTGATCTCTGATTTTTTGCTTCGATTGAATCAAAATTTGGTTCCAATTCTAAAATTTTTGGAAGTCCACTTGTATGTTTTAGTAAATTTTGGATCCTAATATTCGGATAAGGAAACCAGGGTAGATACGTTTTTACAAAGGCTGTTTCTTTGATGTTTTTTTCCAGAAGCAGAATTTTAAGAGCATATGTCGTGAATGGCTTGGAACTTTCACCTAACGGAAAGCTATGTTTCCGATAAAGTTGTTTCGGCCTGTCTCCACGTTTGTTGTAGATTGTTTCGCGCATCAGGATCTCCTTCCCCTTGGAAATGAGAACGACACCCTGAAAATTTTCGGCTTTCAATCTTTGTCTAATTTCGTTTTTTGTTTCATCGGATAAAGATCCCAAGGAGTCGTCTCCACAGGAAAAAAAGGAAAAACTAAAAAAAATTAGAAACCAAACAAAACGCATTTTATCTTTTGATTAGACTCTCGTGGTAACCTTCTGGAGCTAAGTATCCAAGTACATCTAAGACAGTGGCCGCCACGTTGGCTAATCCCAACGAGACTAAATCATCTCGAAATGTTATATGTGAATTCGGATCATAGACTACAAATTGTACTGGGTTCAGCGTGTGACTTGTCTTTGGAACTGGTTCCCCCTTTGTCGACATCTGAGGGTTTCCTTTTTTGTCTAACTGATACATTTCATCCGCATTACCATGATCAGCTGTTATGAACATCACGGTGTTTGTTTCCTTACAAATTTTTACTAGTCGATCGATGCAAGAATCAAGATATTCCAAACCTTTGACAGTGGCTGCCATATTTCCCGTATGACCTACCATATCTCCATTCGGATAGTTAACTCTGAGAAAGGGGTATTTATGAGATTGAATTGCCAGTACTAAAGTATCTGTGATTTCTTTTGCTTTCATTTCTGGCTTCTGGTCAAAAGGTATGATGTCCGATTTTACTTCTTCATAGGTTTCCAAAGCTTGATTGAAGTATCCTGATTTATTGCCGTTCCAAAAAAAGGTGACATGGCCGTATTTTTGAGTTTCTGAAATGGCGTATTGGGCAATTCCTTCATTCACTAAATATTCTGCCATCGTTCGATCGATTTGAGGGGGAGAAACTAAGTATTGTTTGGGGATGAATGAATCGCCGTCATATTGCATCATGCCAGCGAATTCGATTTTCGGAAATCTGATGCGATCAAAATGATCAAAATTGTCGTAAGTAAATGCTTTGGATATTTCGATGGAACGATCTCCGCGAAAATTAAAGAATATCACAGAATCCTGATCTTTAATTTCACCTAACGGATTTCCATTGGCATCGGCAATGACAAATCCTGGCATATATTGATCAATTAATTTTGGATTTTCCTGGTAGAGTGTTTCTATTGCATTCGTTGCGGATGTGAATTTTCTTCCTAACCCGAGAGTATGTATTTTCCAACCTCTTTCAACCATCGACCAATCCGCATCGTAACGATCCATAGTGATTTCCATTCGACCTCCGCCAGAGGCTATGGCAATGTCAAGACCTTCCTTACGAAGGGATTCTAACTCTTTTTCAAAAGGAGTCACATAACTCAATGAAGATTTTTCAGGTACGTCTCTTCCATCTAAAAGAATATGAATACGAATTTTTTTTACCGCTTCATTTTTAGCTCGATGAATCATAGCTTTCAAATGATCAATATGACTATGAACATTCCCATCTGAAAATAAACCTAAGAAGTGTAGGGTAGAAGAATGGGTATTTACTTTGGAAATTAATTTTTTCCAAATCTCTCCGTGAAACATACTTTCAGAATCGATAGAGGCGCTGACTAATTTGGCTCCTTGATCAAAAATTCTGCCAGAACCAAGCACATTATGACCAACTTCCGAATTGCCCATATCCTCATCACTCGGCATTCCCACTGCGGTTCCGTGTGCCTTTAAAAAGACGGAAGGGTGGTTGGCCCATAAGTCTTTGAGAACCGGGATTTTTGCGGCGGCAATGGCATTTCCATCCTTCTCGCCGTGTTCTGTAAAACCGACGCCGTCAAGAACTACGAGTAATACTTGTTTTGTGAGTGGGCCTTTGGGGTTTTTTGAAAGAGATAACATAGATTAGATTCCTCTTGTTTTTCCATACTCTCAATTATTCTGAATTTTGCAACTGGAAGATGTCTAGTGGTGTCAGATCAACTGATATGGGAGTCGGACTTAGTAAAACATTGCCCTGATTGGTGTCATATACATTCAGCCCTGGATTTCGAAAGTCTGTGACACCTACGATCAGTTTCCCATCAGGACTCAATGCCATTCCATTCAAACTGACACCCGTGTTACCCGGAATTTCGAGCAAAGTCCCGATTCGTTCTCCGTCACTTGGACGAAAGGATTGGATCGTCTTTTTAAAATTTGCGTCTAAAACGGAAGCATAGCCAATTGTCTCATCTTTGATTTGGAAATTGAGAATATCTCCTCCCGCGGCCCTTTCCGTAAAAAGGGGACTAGCTCTAAAAGTTCGTGACGGAAGATGGAAAGCCAAAATACCACCATCAGTACGCGATAGAAATCCAACAAATCCAACACAAGAAATGAGAAGGTGAGGCTCTCCAAAAATCACTTTCTTATAGATTCTGCCCGAGGGATTTCGGATCGGCAAGGTGTATGTTCGAATAACTTGATCAAGATTGAGATCAATTTCTAGAAGTAAGGATTCAGAATTTGGAGGGTAATAACCTGAGGCATCATTTCTGTCTAATCTTTGTAAAGTAACAAAGAGGCTAGACTCATGTTGGATCATTGCTCCGATCTCTAAATAGGTATCGGGTATACCTGAACTTGAATAAGTTTCGCGAAAAGAAGTGAGTGAGATCTGGCTTTGTTGTATACCTGTCGAAACATTGTAAATTGGAATATAATCAGCGTTATATAGGGCAACATAATATTTGTTATCTTTCACGGATATATCTTGTGGATTTTTTCCTTGACCTACGCTAAAATCTTGAACGTTTAAATAGGCTAAATTCGGATCTAACACTTGGATCGTATCTCGATTTAAGCGATTGATGATATAAACTTTATTATTAAAATATCTTCCAATCGCATCCGAATGAACCAAAGTAGAAGTTGGAGACGGAGTTAAGGAGTTTGGATCAAAAGATTTAAATCTTCCCCCACTTCCAAAATCAGTTGTTATGACACCAACCGAAGTAGGGGAAGAAAATAAAAATAAAAATTGAAACAAGTTTGGCTTTTGTATTTCCATATCATTGCAATGGAGGAGAGTAAAAACAATTGGAAGATAAAAAATAATTTTAAATACATTCATCTTAAAACCGATAACTTCCTGTTAAATAGATACTGCGCCCAGGCAATGGGTAACCTACTAAATCTTCTACTTGTTTGTTGGTTATGTTGCGGATTTCAAAAGTAACTAAAAATTCTTTTTGGTTTTCAATATCACGAAAAGGAATATAGGTAAAAAAACAGTTATAGATCTGCCTTGCAGGAAGATACCCAAAGTATTCATTGGTTCGGTCCCGGTAATTGGCTCCGATAAATAGATACTCGAATCCAATCTCTCCCCAATTTTTGAAGTAAGTGATTTGGGAGCTGATTTGGTTTTTCGGACGTAGAGGTAAATACTTTCCATTTAAGGAAGGAGAATTGGAGGTATTTTTTGCGTCTTGGTAAGTATACTGGAAATTGAACTTCCACCCTTTGTTCCATGTGAGTGTGGAATTCGTTTCAAATCCATTGATCACTGCTGAATCGACATTTTCTGGTCGAAGAGTAAATTGTGAATTTGGTAAAAATAAAATCATATCATATATCTTTTTTCGAAAATGAGCGACCTCGAAATCCCATTTCCAATCTGCAGTAACTTTCGATTTAAAAAATACTCCAATGTCAGAGTTACGACTCATTTCAGGTTTTAGAGTAGTATTACCTATAATGCTTCCTCTTTCACCAAATAACTCTATAAAGGTGGGAATGCGATACTCTTTGCTCATATTTCCCATTAGACCAAAATCGAAATTGGTTTTTTGAAATACGATCCATTTGATACCGAAACTAGGATTTGTAAAATTCTTATTCACAACAAATTGATCATTTAAAGGATCATTGAATTGGTTTCTAACTGATGTTAGATCTTTACCAAATCTATCTTTATATCGATCGAATCGAATCTGCGGGACTATAAATAAGCGATTTTGAAAAAATCGAAACTCGTCTTGTAATTGAAAACTCTGGTAATCTCTCCTTTTCGAAGGATCTTTTGATTCCGTCTGGTGATCACTTCGTTTCCTAAGTCGATTGAAAAATTCCTGTTCGTTATGAAAAGAAAAACGCAGAATTTGATGGTACTTTAATAAATAAAAAACTGGAGTGATTTGAATTCCATACTGAGTGATATCGGTTCTTGCATCCGGAATACCAGATGTAAATTCACTTTTAGGATCAAAAAGATCATCCCGAGACCGATTGTGAAAAACTTTAGTCTCTAATGACATTTGATCCATTAAAAATTCTTTTGTGTTTGTGGATACCGCGGTGGAGAGTTTTGAAAATTTACGCTCTACAGATTCTGTTTGTCGATTTCCGGGACCGGGCAAACCTTGTTTTCGATAAAGATAATCATTTAAAAATGTAACGGCCGTTTTACCAATGTTATAGTTTACATTTCCTGTGAAACCGGATTTTTCATATTGAGCATTTTTTCTTCTATCCACTGAATCGTCATAAGTATTGAATAAAAGTGTACCTTTGTTATTGAAATAAGAAAAATCTTGGTCAGATTTCTCACCTAGCACTTGTAAATAATAGGATCCATCTTTAAACGAATTTGTATGAGAAACTGTTGATTTAAACGTGTGAAAACTCCCACCTTGAACGGTCAGGCGGGTGCTTGGTTTTATGGTTCCTGTTTTCGAAATTAAATTGATCGAACCGCCAATATTTGATCCTGAAAAACCAGCTGGGGTAGACGATTTATAAATCTCAATTTTTTCTAAGTTATCAAATGGTAAATCCGCAAGATTGATTTCTCCTCCCTGGGAATTATTAAGGGGAATGCCATTCCAATAAACCTTTGTTTGGTTAGGATTGGTGCCTCGGATCGAAAGAGTAGAATACGAGCCTAATCCTCCATATTGCCTGATTTTGATTCCTGCCTCGCGTTCCAATACATCTGGCAGCGATAAATAGCGATTTTTGCTGTTCTCGAGAATGATTTCTTTTTGAAAGGATGTGGGATTTTTTGAGAAATTTTCATTTTTCCTCTGACTGTCAGATTCTGCCTTTACCTCTATTGTTTTTGCTTCTTTCTCCTCGGAGAATAATTCGTGACCTGTAAGAACAAGTCCAAAGCAGATAACATAACAAATGTATTTCACCTGAGAACATTGTTTGAAATCTAGAGGCAATGTCAATTTTTAGTAGTGAATTATTTATCTGACAGGTAAGAAAAAAAGCGGACTTTGAAGCCAATTTTCAAAGATTTGTTTCTATGAAGAAATATGATGTTTTTGGCGTCGGCAATGCACTTGTAGATATTATCGCATTTATTGATCCGAATTTTTTAGAAAAACAAAAAATCAACAAGGGTATCATGACCTTAGTGGATGAAACGCGACAAGGAGAGATTCTTGCTGATTTGCATGAAATCAAAAAAGAATTACGTTCGGGTGGTAGCGCAGCTAACACAATGATTGCGATCGCAAATTCAGGCGGTACTTGTGCTTATACTGGCAAAGTAACACATGATACTTATGGTGAGTTTTATAAAAAAGATATGGAAGAGGCAGGTGTTTTTTTTGAAACACAGCCTGATAAAAAGGGTCATACTGGAACCTGTGTTGTGTTGACCACGCCTGATGCGGAAAGGACAATGTTGACTTGTCTGGGGATTTCTTCCTCCCTGGGACCGAGTGATATAGATCTGGATCGTCTGAAAAGATCTGCTTATGTTTATGTAGAGGGGTACCTCTGGGATGGAGATTCGACTAAAAAAGCAAGCGAACTCTCCATGTCGGAAGCTAAAAAAAATGGTGTCAAGGTGGCGTTCACCTATAGTGATCCTTTTTGTGTGAATCGTTCTCGCGATGAATTTATACATCTAACAAAAGAATACGTCGATGTCGTTTTTTGTAATACAGAAGAGGGCTTGGCGATCAGTGGAAAAACAGATCCGAAGGAAGCAGTGGAATTCATAGGTAACATTGCGGATCTCGTTTATATGACCGCTGGGAAAGATGGCGCTTATGTTTGCGACAAAGGAAAAGTGACACTTGTTCCTGGCTTTCCTGTAAAACCAATTGATACTACTGGTGCAGGGGATGCATTCGCAGCGGGTGTGTTATATGGTTTAACGCATGGTTATTCTCATACAAAATCAGCTAGATGGGGTAATTATGTTGCCTCGCGCATAGTGCAGGAAGTCGGGCCTAGGTTGACGGTTCACCTTTTAGGTAGACAAGATGAAATCTTAAAGGATTTTAAGGATTAGATTTTTTAGATCTTTCATACTCTTCCCAGAGAGAATTAATACGAGCTACGATTTCGAGTGGGGCAAATGGTTTTTCGATGACACCAATTGCTCCTCTTTTTTTGTATTCTTGGATTTCTGTTCTTTGCACTCTCGAGGTCAATAGTACGACTGGAATTTCTTTGAGTATCTCATTCCCGTTCAGTTCCGTCATTAATTCTAGTCCATTCATACCAGGCATAAGTACGTCCAAAAGAATCATATCAGGTTTTTCTATGTTTACTTTTCTTAAACCTTCCCTTCCATCGTTTGCAAAAGAAAGTTGGATGGAAGAGTCATATTCAATTGCAATTTTTAATATTTCAACAATATCTTCTTCGTCTTCCACAATGAGAACGGAATTTAATTTTCTCATACTTATACCTACTGTTCCGCTAAATTTCTAGAATTTTCTTTGACCATGGGGAGCTCAATTTTAAAAGTACTCCCGTGTTCGGATGTATCATAAGTCACTTTCCCGAGCATCGCTTCAACGAAAGCCTTTGTGATCGCAAGTCCTAAACCTGAACCTCCGACTAACTTATCTTTCGGTGGTTGGCCTTGGACGAAACGATGAAACAATCTTGGTTGAAATTCTTGGTCAATGCCTGGTCCAAAATCTTTCACTAGCAAATAGGCTACATTGTCTTTCGAGCCCACACTAATAATCACGGAGGAATATTTAGGTGTATACTTTACTGCATTGGAAATTAAATTTCCCACACAATGGTTCAAACGATCTTCATCCACGAAGACATTGATCTCTTCCGTCGGTTTTTCGTATACCAGAACCACATGAAACTGACCGGCAAAAGTCTTCAATCCTTCCACTGCTGTAAAAACAAGGTCTCCAAGGGAATGTTTTTGATAAGTAAAATTGATATTTCCTGAATCAAGAGATTCGATATCTAACAAGTCACTAACGAATCTAACAAGCCTTAGTGTATTTTTTCTACAAATATTCAACAGAGACTTTGCTTGATTATTGATCTCTCCAGCCACTCCGCCAATCAATAGTTCAATTGCTCCTTTGATAGAAGTGAGAGGTGTTCTAAGTTCATGACTCACGAGGCTGATGAATTCATTTTTTAATATTTCGGCTTTCTTTCGAATCGTAATGTTTCTGACAATGGCAAGTGCTTCGTTTTCGCCGCTTTTCGTTAGACGGATTTCATAAAACTTTTCACCATCGTATTCATCGACTGTGTATTCCATGGAAGCGAGCTTGTTTTTTTGTACGACATCGTGCATCAGTTTTTCGAGATCGTCTAAAATGCTCTCAGGAAATACTTCCCTTAAATTCAAAAATTCGGTATGATAGTTCGCTGACCAATCGGAGAATTCTGGATATTCTTTATAATTTATCACAAGACCACTATCGTGTATCAAATAGAGATCATCCGGAATCGCTGTGAGGATGGCTCTATTTTTTACGATCACATTGTCATATCCGACTTCAACTCGCTTCTGACGCGTGATTTCGTTGGCGATGACAATCAAATAATCCTGATGTGAAATGAGAATAATATCAAACCAGCGTCCATCGATGTAACGAAACTGATCTAGTCGGACGAATGTTTTTTCTTTCACCGCGGCTTGCATGGCAATTCCCAATTTCGTCGTTTTGATTTCCGGAAAAATCGACCAGACAGTTTTCCCTAGATAATCTTTTTCCTGGTTCTGAATGGAATCCTTGGCTTTTTTATTTAAATATTCATATTTCCAATCTTTATCGATAACGAAAATTGCATCGCGGATCGAATCGATGATTCGATATAACAAGATCCTAGGCAATTTCTCGTCGGTTTCAAAAAGAAGTTGCTTTGCTGCAAAAAAGCTTTGTTCATCCTTGAAAAAGCCTTTGATTTTTTCTAAATTTTCGTGCATAAGTCCAAATATATCTAAATTAAATCCAGAGTTATGATCCAAGTCAGCAATTTATCTAAATTTTATGGGGAAAAACGGGCCATTTCCGGTCTGAATTTCAAACTCGAGAAAGGCGAAGTCGTCGGTCTTCTCGGTCTCAATGGTGCGGGAAAAACGACAACCATACGAATCTTAGCGGGATTTCTCATTCCGAGCGCGGGGGATGCCCAAATTGACGGGAAATCGATCTTCGATTTTCCGCTCGAGGCCAAACGAAAGATCGGGTACCTTCCCGAATCACCCCCGCTTTACGAGGATTTTGCAGTCTATGACTACTTGCAATTTGTAGGTAGATTGAAACAAATCAGCGAAAAAGACCTGGAGAGTGAGATATCGAGAGTTCTCGAGAAAACCAATGTCATGGAGGTGAAGGATCGACTCATTTCCACCTTGTCTCTTGGTTACCGGAAGCGAGTTGGTATCGCCCAAGCAATACTCGGAAATCCAGAAGTGGTAATTATGGACGAGCCTATCTCTGGTCTTGATCCTAGACAAATTGTTGAAATACGAAATTTAATCCGTAGTCTTGCGGGCGATCATACTGTCTTGATTTCGAGCCATATCCTAAGTGAAATTTATAAGACCTGTGATAAATTCCTTTTTATTCACAAAGGATCTCTTCGACAAGAACTCAGCTTTTCAAAGTTAGATGAAGAAATGGCAAAATTGGCAGGTTTAGAGATAGGCCTTTCTGGAAAAACAAAAGAAGAGTTGGAAAATTTCCTAAGATCGAATTTAGATTCAGAAGATAAGTTACAGTTCGTGAGTGGAAGTTCCGAAGAGCAAATTTTTCTTGTGAATACAAAAAATGCAAAACCATTTAAGGAAAAACTTTTTGGATCGGCGATCGCATCGGGAATTCAAATTGAATCGATCCGAAAACAAGAAGTTTCCCTGGAACAAATCTTTTTGGAGAAAATATGAATTTTCAAACTTCACTTTGGATTTATAAAAAAGAATTAAAATTATTCTTTGGCACTTACATGGGGCCGATGGTATTAGGTGGAACTGCTTTTTTGAATGCACTTTTCATCATGATTTTAAATTTTAATGGTCGGGCCAATTACGAAGAGGCGACTGTTGTAACTTTTGTATCTTTTATGACAACCATCTTGATTGCGATGATCATTATCTCTATGGGATCTATAGTGGAAGAAAAAAATAAGGGAACATTAGAATTACTTTTTACAAGTCCTATCACGGATGTAGATATTGTAGTCGGTAAATTTTTATTCGGTGTAACAATCTGTGGTATCATTACCATTTTTATCAATGCATTGTTTCCGATTTTACTCTATTCTTATTGGCAAGCTCCTCTCTACATCGTCGTATCTGGAACTGTTGGTGTATTTTTGTTAGGTATATTTACTTACTCTGCAGGACTCTTCGCATCCAGCCTTGCAAAAAATCAAATGATATCGTTACTCATTTCTGTGATTATCATTTTAACTCTTTGGGTTGTTGGCTATTTTTCACATTTGTTTCAATCGACAACTCGAAAAGTTCTGTTTCATCTACACATATTTTCGCATTTCATAAGTTTTTCAAAAGGTGTTTTGCCGCTAACGGGTATCATTTTTTTTATAAGTGGCACCTTTTTGTTTTTATACCTGACCGTAAAAGTTCTCGAATCAAGAAGATGGAGAGGATAGAATAATTATGATTCCTTTAGATAGAGTTTTCCCATTTATTAGTGTCGTTTCGTTGTATTTATTCTTTTTATTGGATGGCATGGTGACTGATCCCACCAAACGTACGATTTGGTTGGCCGTGGTGGCCATCTTTATTTTATCAGATGTCATTTATCGGCTGGTGACTTATGGTTTCCGCAGTCTAGATCAGAATCGATTCATTGGAGCGGGACTAGGTCTTGTTTCGTTTCTCTTTTCGATTTTACGCGATTATTTAGATATTTCTAATGTAGGTGGGATCAATCCAGATGCCAGCTCCATCCCGAAGGTGAGGGAGTTTTTATTACTTCTAATCGTAATCTTCGCATTTTCATTTCTCATCCAAGTTGTTTTATTAGAAGTGGGAAGGGCATCTTTGGAGGCCCAGAGCAACCTTTCAAAATCCAAAAGTTCGCTTTTGCAGAATGCCCTGCTTGGATTCTTGATTTTTCTACCGATTCTCGTCGCTGTGAATTATTTTGCGATCAAACGAAATTATAATTTTGATTTAAGTTCAAAAGGGAAATATTCTTTATCCTCTACCTCACGAACCTTATTGAAACAAATTCAGAAAGAAACTACAATCACAGCGTTTTACCCGAGGCCCCTTGAGGCAGATGGTCCTTCCAACTCTTTCACCTTGACGAGGATTCGGCCTGATGTCGAAATTATTTTGGATCAAATCCGTGCCGAAAATCCTTTGATTTCGATTCAATTTATCAATGCAGAAGTGGAAACCGATCTTTTAAAAGATTTCCAACAAGCAGCTAACGGAAGCATCGTGATTCGTTCCAAAAAAGAATCCATGTTAGATAGTAATGCACCTTTTGCAGAAGAAAAAATTTTCGTGAAAGAAGTTGCGGATTTGGAAGAAATGGAACGCAAACTGATTTCTGCTCTGTTTACTGTAACAACAGAACAGAAAAAAATCTATTTCACCACATCAAATGGAGAAAGATACGGCGTAGGTTTTAATTCCCTCCCGAATGAGCAGATCAAACATTTTACTACGAATCTTCAATTTCTAAATTTTAAGATTTCCGAATGGGGATTTCCACAAGGCTGGCCATCCACACTTCCCGCTGACGCAGATATGGTGGCGATCATAGGACCAACTGTACCATTCTCTGAGGAAGCACGTAACGAAATTAAAAAATTTGTCTTAGAGAAAAACGGAAAATTATTTGTGACGATTGACCCAAAGGGAAAAGAAGATTTTTTTTGGTTGCTCTCGATTTCCGGTTTAAATTTTAAAAACGAAACTTTGGTGGAAGTTCCGGAAAAACCAGGTATCATTGTTGCGAAAAGATTTCCCGAGAGTAAATTAACGGATCTAATATCTAAAAAAGATTTAGGTGTATTGTATCCATTTAGCGGGTATTTTGTGACAGTTTCTTCGGGAGCGAATCCATTTCTATTCAAATCGGAAAGTATTCTGGAATCTGGATTTGATATTTTTACAGACAAAAATCGAAATTCAAAAATGGATGGAGATGAAAAAAAGGAAAACAGAATATTAACTGCGATTCTTACTCCTTTATCGCTCACAGGCGACAAAAAAGGAAAAGTAGTGATTCATGCTGGCACATCTTGGATCACCGATCAATTTATTTCTTATACGATCAGTGCGGCTTTTTCTAATTCTCTTGTAACTGGCTTATTTCAAGACCAGGCAATCGCTGAAATACCAAAGAAAAAAGATGAGGCTAGTACGGTAAGTTTAACAGACAATCAGAAACTAATTGTCTGGGCAATTGGAGTTTTTCTATATCCGGGACTTATCTTTGGGATTGGTTCTTATTATGTGAGTTCCAAACGAAAAAAATCTATGTTGGAAACATGAACAAACGATTCATTTATTTTATTCTATCTCTCATTTTTCTCCTGACTGTATTTCTTTTCGTTGAGGACAAAGTTGAAAACCAAACGGAAGTTAATTACTGGAAGGAAAATTGGAAATCCATACGTTTTTTTCCGCCAAAAAAAACTTGGTGCGGCAACTTAGAACCGGCATTCATCGATCATGAAATTCAGATGGAATTATTCGATCGAGGATGGAAAAAACCCCCCACTTTTTCTGTCTCATCAATCAATCCCGAGACCAACGAGAAAGTGATTTATGAAGGTAACTACAATGTGAAAAATTCGTTTTCTGATCTAAGTGTTTTAAAAACGAAATTTATTGAACAAAGTACGATAGATACCTACGAAAAATATTGCGTGAATGAAGATGCACCACGTATCAATTTGAGTTTAGACTCGTTTGATTTAGGTGAAAAAGTGGTGTTCCGATCGCTCTTTTTTGGAAAAAAAATGGAGTCTGATACCTCGCGAATCATTTCCAGAGATGGTGACCAGTTGATTTCACCTTACGCATATTTACTGGAAAAATTTCGCGGAAAAGAAGTTTCATTGAGAGAAAGACAATTTGTTACGTTTAGTGGTGGATATATCAAGACAATAGACTTAACAGGTCAGGGATTAAATATCAAAGCGGAAAATAATGCAAAAAAGAATCAATATGAAACTTATGTGAATCAATGGAGCCGACTCACTGGCGAACGAATTGTACTTCCTCCTGATATTGGTAACGACTGGGAAACAAAGGTAAAGTCATTGCGTGCGGATTTGTATCCTGATGATGAAAGTGGTCCTGGATTCCTCTTTACCAAAGAGTGGAAAAATGCGTCGCCAGAAATCACGCTCTTCATCACTCATTCAGACAAGTACAGTTGGAAGATTTCCGTTTATCCGAAAATCGATTGGAAAAAAAAGACCTATCGACCGGTGATTCGGGAGATTCAGCCTTTTATTACAGAAAGTGTGAGTTTTATCAGTGAGGAGTCATTCCAAAATCTGATCCAATCGGCTCTCAAAGTGAAAAATGCTTCCCGCTTTGAACGTCCCAATCAGAAAATCCAATAAGGTGCAAAATTCTGAACTCTACAATGCCAGACGCCAGCTTCTGAGAGATGTTTTTTTCTCTCCTAAGTCGGCGTTTGAATCTTATTTTCAAAAACCTGACCTAAGCGGTCGGGATTTATTTTTGATTCACTTGAATCTGGCACTTTTGGGTGGATTGATGAAATTTTTAGGGAATGTCATACAGATCTTCATCTTTAAAGTGACCACGATAGATGAAGAAACAAGTGTAACCCTACACCAGGGCGTGATTTCCATTGTGCTCTTTTATGTTGCGATTTATTTCCTGCTTCGTCTAACGGACAGTTTTCGAATGTATCACCAGATGCGTGATAAATCCAAAGATTGGTCGGGTCCAGAACCTCATGTATTCATTCTTTCTTTTCTCCCTTTTACTTCGACAGCTATATTTTGGATTCTACCTCCACCGTTTCCTTTATTAATATTAGGTCTTGGTTTTTTATACTCACTTCAGCTTTCTTATATTTTTCTTTCCATCCATCATGTTTGGACCTCCTCGGATTTTTTCTTTTTTCTTATGAAGGCATTTTTGTTTTTTCTCGTTTTAATCAGTGTTCCATTGGCTTTTTATCATGTTATTAGGACGGCACTCAATTGAAGATTTTTTTAATCGGGATTGGTGGCATTGCAATGGGTAATCTGGCTTTTATGCTCAAAGAATTAGGGCATGACGTATCCGGCTCGGATCAAAACTTATATCCCCCAATGTCAGATAAATTAATCGAATGGGGGCTCTCGCCTAAATCGGGATATGCGGCAGACAATGTGAAGAATGCAGATTTAGTGATCATAGGAAATGCTATCTCCAGAGGAAATCCAGAAGTTGAGGCCGTGTTAAACACTGGAAAAGAGTATATGAGTATGGCGCAAGCCATCGGTCATTTTTTTCTGAAAGGGAAAAAACCGATTGTGATAGCAGGAACTCACGGTAAAACCACGACTACATTTCTTACACATTATCTTTTGGCTGAAATTGGTTTGAAGCCTGGTTTATTTGTGGGTGGAATTCGTGCTGATGGCCATCCAGGTTTTTCTTTAGGAAAGGGGGATTATTTTGTCATCGAAGGTGATGAATATGATAGTGCCTTCTTCGATAAAAGTTCGAAATTTCTACACTATCGACCTTATTATTTGATACTAAACGCACTAGATTTTGACCATGCAGATATATTTACCGATCTTGATGCGATCAAAGTGATGTTCAAACGTCTTCTCAATTTGGTTCCAAGTACGGGAAAAGTATTTTCATGGAAAGGTTCAAAGAATTTAAACTCAATCCTTGAAAATTATAAACATGCTCCGATTGACTTTTTTGAACTCGGAGAGAAAAATTCTGTTTTTAGTTACAAAAAAGGAATTCTGAAAGAGATTCAATCAAAACAAATATTAAATCCTTCTTTGATTGGAGCGCATAATTACCGCAATGCGGAAGCAGCTATACGTGTCTGCTTGGAAATCGCACCAGATAAGAAAAAGGAAATTCTAGCGGCATTTTTAAAATTTCCTGGCGTAAAAAGAAGACAAGAGATATTAGCTCGGACAGAAGATAGTATTCTCGTTGAAGATTTTGCACACCATCCCGTTGCTATTTTGGAAACGATCAAAGCACATAAAGAAGCTTATCCTGGATATAAAATTATTTCCCTGTTTGAACCAAGAAGTGCCACTTCCCATCGAAATATATTTCAACAAGACTTTGCAAAGTCTTTTAAAGGTTCAGACTTAACGCTGATCACGGAAGTCTTTCAGATAAATAAAGTTTCAACTAAAGTTAGGTTGAATGTAAAACGTTTGATAAAGGATACAGAGTCGTTTTCGAAAAAACCAGCAATGTATTGCAAAGATCCGAATGATTTATTTACCAAGTTAAAAAAAGAAATCCCGAAGTTTTCGAAATATAAACTTATCGTCCTTGCCATGTCCAATGGTGCGTTTGGTGGAATTTATCCTGAGTTAAAAAAACTCATTTCAGAAAGAGAGAAACTATGAGTCTAGTAAAAGAAATTGATTCCCTTGTCATAGAAGCAGAGACTGCGCTCTCTCAATGTAAAACAGAAGATGAACTTGATGTGAGTAAAAATCTTTACGTAGGAAAAAAAGGAAAACTGACTCAGGTATTAAAGGGTCTTTCTGCCCTCTCGGTAGAAGAGAAAAAGACAATCGGAAAGGTAGCCAACGAGGCTCAAGAACGAATTGAGAAGTTTCTCGAAAATCGTCGTCTAACACTCAAAGAAGAGTTTTACGAAATTAAGCTGCGAGAGGAATTTATCGATTCACTTCGGCCAGTAATTTCAAATGAAAGAGGAACTCTCCATCCCATCACTCAAATCCAATATGAAATCGAAGATATTTTTACTTCAATGGGATTTTCAGTCATGGACGGACCCGAGGTGGAAACGGATGAAAACAATTTTGGTGCATTGAACTTTACGGAGGATCATCCAGCACGAGACATGCAGGATACCTTTTATACCAAAGACGGACATCTACTGCGCACACACACATCTGCCATTCAAGTGCGCGCATTACGCAACTTAAAGCCTCCATTTCGAATCATTGCTCCTGGGCGAGTTTTTCGTTATGAAGAAGTAGATGCATCACATGAAAATACTTTCTACCAAGTCGAAGGTATGGTTGTGGGCGAAAACATTTCTATCGCCAATCTCATTTATACAATGGAAACCTTATTATCTCGCGTATTTCGCAAAGAAGTCAAAACTAGATTGAGGCCAGGTTACTTTCCATTCGTAGAGCCAGGTTTTGAATTGGATATCCAATGTCTTGTCTGCGAAGGAAAAGGTTGTTCTGTTTGTAAACATTCTGGCTGGTTGGAGCTTCTTCCTTGCGGACTGGTACATCCGAATGTTCTTAGTCATGCGAACCACGACCCTAAAAAATGGACTGGATTTGCTTTTGGCCTCGGACTCGATCGTTTAGTCATGATGCGCTATGGCATCAATGACATTCGATACTTCCAATCGGGAAATTTAAGGTTTCTGAATCAATTCTAGGTTTCAATTATTTAAAACTGTTGTTCGATTCCTCCATGACGGCTTGGAGTATTCCTTGGATTTTTTTTAAGCGAACTTTCGTTTGACGCAATGACATGTTTTCTATGTTCTCGATTTCTCGACCACTTTGATCAAAAAGATTCGTAAGCAACATGGATCCTCTTTCGGTCTGAAGAGCCACTAATACATATGGTGGTTTTTTCTCTCCACCTGGATTGAAATAAACTGTAGTCGCTGATAAAATCTCGCATACTTCTTCTTCGTGAGCATCTATCTCATTTACGTAAATTTGACGAGAGATCTGTGGTTGTCTTTCAGCATTCGAACTTTCTTCTGTCGAGAAGATCACAACAGAATTGATACTGTCAATTCCACCATTGCCACCTAGTAGACTTACTTTTGGTTTTTGATCGCATTTTTTCGGGATCGGATTCACGGCCAAGTTGTATTGCGATGCGATATCGATCAGGCCAGTCACACCGGAAAGGGACATAGCTGCTTGGTAATTCAAAATTCCCCCGCCATAATTGATTGGTATTTCTTTTTTACCGTTATGAATGAGACCCTTCTTTAATGAGTCCGCAACTTCTTTGGGCGAAACGCCAAAGTAAAGACTTGCTTGTTGGATAATCATTCCTGTAAAACAATCATAAATCCATGCATATTCTACATCTTCTCGAGCGAAACCTGAAAGTGCGAATGCGCGTTCACTTGCGATTGCGGCAGGACTAGCCATAAATTTTTTTTGATAAAAGTATTCGGCATGAACTGCATGACTGGCGCCGGCAAGAAAAATATGTTGAGAATCTTTTTTTAATATCCCCTTGTCGATTAACTCTTGTTTCTTTTTTTCTGAAGTGATCAATGTAGCAAATGCGTGATCAGTTACGATCGCAATCATCGGTGTGGAGTAAGGACCCGCCAGCGGACGATTGAGTTGTTTATCTGTTAGCTCCTTTTCAAACTGGAAGGCACGAGGATTATTTATTGCATTTTTCCTAAAATGCTTAACAATATCAATATGATGTTCAAGTGTAATTCCTGATTCACTCATTTGTCTTTCAGCGAGTAACGCATATAAAGCGATCAGAGTGGCGCCATAGTCTATTTCATACTCTTTATGACAGACAGTTTCCGTTAATCGTTTAAGATCCGAGACTTGTTTAAATACTGACTTAGGTACATCTGCCGCAGCCACGAGTACAACCGCATTCGGATCACTGGCAACGAGGGAATAAGCTTGGTGTAAAGCGCCACCTACGCTTGCGCCACCGAGATCCACCATATGGCAGCCGATTCCGGTGAAACCCAGATCATTCGCATCTCGAACTGCGTGACCATAACCAGTGCGGCCTAGAGATAGAGAATCGATCGAAACAAAATCGGTTAAATAGGGTGCTAGTGTCTTGCGGTCTGTGCCAACAAAAGAGCAAAGTTTATCGACGGATCGAAACAGCAGTTGAAAATACTTTTCCATCGTACTCGCATTTTTGTACGAGTTTGCGTCCAATTCTGATTCAATGGTATCTGCTACACCGAGTAAAATAGGTTTCATAAACCTACAAAATTTTAAGTCTCCATCCCAAGCAACGAATTCATACGAAAATCTTGTATGATTTCTTTGCATCGTTCAGATATCATTTCGAGGGATCTTCCAAATCGTTTTCCGCCATAAGTTACATGAGCTTTTGGATAATCTCTATCGGAAACTTGTACCATAAGATCCGGGTTGATTCGATTTTTGTTCGTTAGATCCTGGATGGACTGGGCTACATTTTTTAATGCGAGACATCCATCTCTTAAAAGCGCTTGGGAGACTTTTTCTATAAGAATGGGATTGCCATTGGCATCTAGCAAACTCTTCATAACCTCTTGGATTTTTAACGAAGGCATTCCCCGTCTGGAAATGCCTATTCGTTCAATCACAAGTACGCTATCCTGTAAAAAAGAATATTCAGGAGTTCCCTTAAAAATATTTAGAAGAACTGGCAATTCCGTTTCAGCAAATTGAACCATAGCTCCATAAAAATATCTTAATTCAGTTTTCGCCAGTGGATGAAAGTCAACTTTCTGATACTTTTCTAGCTTTTCCATGGATTCATCCATGATACGATTGAGTGTAGCTCCTTTAGCTGCTTCTTTTTTAGCAACTAACTGTTGAAATTTGCCTTTGAGCTGATCGAGGAAAGCTACTTCCTCACCGAGAAATTTGCTTAAATTTCCGCGTAACCGTAAAACTTGTAGGTATCTTGATTCGAAACCTGTCTGGTCGAATGCTTTCGGGTTTAGCTTACCGTGTTCTTGGTATTCACTTCTAATTTTTCCTAATATTGTTTTTATTTCAAATTCAGATAGTTCTTTGCTCATTTTTGGTTTTTCCAGTTTTCAACTTCCAGGATAGTTTTGTCGAGATCTTGTGAAAAATACAAGGAAGCATTTTTCGCATCGATAAACATCAATTGGTTAGGATACTGGAGTTGTTTTACTTGTGAATCAGTTTTAAGATTTAGTATATTCATAAGTTGCAAACTAAGTTTTTTCATCGCAGAAACGATAATTGCCGTATGTCGCTGCATTTCGTACAAGTGAAGTTTGTCCAATTTTTCCTTATCTGATTCTATCGATTTCATATCATCTCGCATCTCCGATGGAGCCTTTGAAATGTAATAGGTGATTGGACGAGGATAAGAGGTCATTTCTTTATGTAAATCTACCATTTTATCAATAGCTTCAAATATTTGTGCTTCGAATTCTCTAGCTAAATTACCTACAATGTTTTTGTTTTCGGAGGGATCGCCGGTCACCTCAAAAATCCTAGAGGACTGAATGTTTCTCACCATCGCATTTGCTCTTTCTCTATAAGTGCCAAGTACTTTGATGAAATGTTCAATCAACTGACCCGGAGGGCGGTATTCCATTTTTTCAGCTTGAAAAACGGCAGAATCAGTCGTGGTGCCCGCTACATTATTCTTCTCAACATCTCTAGATTCCTCTATTCCAGTAATATCAAGTTCAATGTCGCCGCCTAACAAAGATTCTTCGATCGTCTCTGGTTTTGGTCCTCGTGGAAACTTTCTTCTTTCTACTTGCACCTTAGGGGAGTTTTGTGGGGCGGAGGATTCTTGTGGATCTGATTCTTTTACTGCAGGTGTAGGTTGAATCGGAGTGACCTGCTGCGGCGTTTCTGAAATAGGGCTCACTACCTCTACGTTTTGATGAGTCGTTATTTTGATTATTTCTATTCTTCTCGTGTCTTTGTTAAAGCGAAGCGCATATCGATTGTTATCTTTATCAATAAATCGTTGGCTGATTTGAGAAATTGACATTTTATTAGGATCAATTTCCGAGATGGAATCGATTTTAATATAAGCTAGTTTTCCTTTTTCTGGGTTCACAGTCGTAGTATGTCCAATAACGTCTGAATAAAAGCATATGAGAGAAGCATGTTTGGGTCAACTTCGATCTCTTGTGACTTCTGGTATAACGCAAAAAAATCTTTCCTGGATAGATGTACTCTTTCGCAATGAGAATTTCTTTCCATATTGAATTCCCATGCTAGGATTTCCTTAAATTGTAGTTCCAAGATGGCAAGCCTTATGATAAATCCTAAATCGAGGTGTTTTTCATTTAAAATCTGTGCCATTTCTTTGTCGATTTCCAAGAGACTGTAAAACATTCGTTTCTCCTCTTTGGAGGAGGTCCAAATCAATCGCATTGGGCCGGAAAATTTTGTCTTTCGCCTTGACCCACAGACTGGTACTCAAAAGATAAGTAAAAATTCCTCGTAGGGGACGTTCCTTGGCTAATTTAAGATCCTCCAAAAAAGACATCAGACGCTCAGAGCGCCGTAAAGAGCGCAACGCTCAGGACAAAACTGAGATCCGTACATATGCACGTAATTTGCTGAAAGCAATCAAATCTGGAAACAAAGAAGAAGCCCTTGGTTTTTTCGGGAAGTATTCTTCTAGATTGGACAGAGCAGCGAAAACAAAACTCATTCACAAGAAAAATGCAGATCGCAAGAAAGCGAGAATGGCAGCTAGAATCAATACGATCGGAAAAGCAGCAACCGCATAACCTTTGCTTATTGAATAAGTTTTTAGAAAGGTCACTCATTGAGTGGCCTTTTTTATTTTCTAAGTGAAAAGAATAGACAGCAGACATAAGCTTGTTTTTAATGGCATTACGAACGGGCGATTAGCTCAGCTGGGAGAGCAGCTGCCTTACAAGCAGCGGGTCGGCAGTTCAATCCTGTCATCGCCCAAATCCGTTTCCTTCCTCAAATTGTTTCTGATCCTCT
>Ga0075156_10000434_pt1 | contig 21248 bp, 24 predicted proteins | sample JI81AbrownDNA_FD_70966 | JGI IMG/M metagenome (GOLD analysis project Ga0075156, IMG submission 70966) | Wastewater effluent complex algal communities from Wisconsin, to seasonally profile nutrient transformation and Carbon sequestration -... | ecosystem: Engineered > WWTP > Effluent > Algae...
GAGCCGTTGTTCAGGGCGACCGGCGTCCCCAAGCCGGCGCTCTAGTCCGGGCGAACCACCATCACGACCGGACATGGCCAGATGTGTGGATAACTGCGCCCATGTGTCCCTGGAGTGGTCTAGAATGAACTTATGTTCGATTTGATGACGCGGGACGCAGAGCCAGTTTCGCCGGCGCTGTCGGGGGCGCTGTCCCCTGACGCGATGGCTGCCCTGGATTCGCTCGATGTGCCCGACCTGGTGGACGCCCGGGGTGTGATGGACGCGATGCTGGACGCCCGTCAGGCGGTGAAGCGGGCCAGGGTGACCGAGTTCAGGTTGGCGGCGACCTACGCCGATCTGCACGGGGTGCTGCGTCCCGCGGAGTGGACGCCGAAAGGCGCGGAACGGCTGGTCCAGGTCGGGGGTGACGGCACCCCGGAGATCGCCGAGTTCTGCCTGCTCGAACTCGCGGCCAGGCTGCACCTCACCGCGGACGCCGCCCGGATCCTGGTCGGGGACGCCCTGTCGGTCCGTCACCGCCTCCCCCGAGCGTGGGACGCCCTGAACACGTTGACGATCGATGTGTGGCAGGCCCGCGACCTGGCCGCGTTGACCGCCCAACTGTGTCTGGTGGACGCCCGCTGGGTCGACGACCCCAGCAAGACCTGGGCCCTCGACTAACCCCGGACGGTGATCGTGGCCTGCGTTGGCTGCGGTGCCGGGGTCTGCGACCAGGTGGTGATCTTCTTGCCGTCGTGCGTCCACGTCTGGTCGCCCACCGTCGCTCCGGTGATGCCGGCGTCCCCAGTCGTGGCGATGCCGAGGTGGACGGCCGCCCAGAGGCGGGTCGGGTCGGATGACCCCAGCGTGATCGTCGTCCCGGACGCTGCGATGGTCACGCGCGTCCCGAAAACCTTCTTCACCAGCGTCGTCACCGGGGCGGTTGCCCCGAGCGACGTCCCCCGGTCGACGCAGGTGAGCGCCGCGGGGGAGTGGCCGGTGAGCGCCGATGCCCAGGCCTTGGCCGAGTCCTCATGCTTGCGGTAACCGTCGGGGACGCCGGACTTCTGCACCTTCTGGGCGGTGTCGTTGATGTCGCCCGTCTGCCAGCCGTCGACCTTCACCAGCGCGTCCAGGAACTTGCCCGTGGCGTACCAGGGATCCTGCAGGTCGGCCGCCGTTCCCCAACCCTGACTGGGACGCTGCTGGAACAGGCCCACCGAGTCACGATCGCCACCGTCGAGATTGCGCAGGCTCGACTCCTGCATCGCCGTCGCCAGCGCCACCGACGCAGCACGCGCGGGCAGGCCGCGGCGCAGCGTCTCGCCCGTGATGATCGCCGCATTGCCCACCTGCTCCAGCGTGAGTGAATACGCGGCCCCGTCGACCACGGCCATGCACTGCTCGCTCGGCGGAATGCTGATGTTCAACGAGCGGCTGAAGAACCTCCACCCGGCGTAACCCAGCCCGACCAGCACCAACGACAGGATCAGCACGCCCGCCAGGGCTCGCGTCGAATTGCCTCGCTCGGACGCCATCAGAAGTCGCCCATCAGTTGTCGTGCAACTCGGCGTTCAGTTCGATGGTCGCGTCCGCTCGCGGTTTCGCGATCACGGCGCCCGATTGCGAGTCCCGGTAGAAGAGGATGTTGGAGCCGCCGGACAATTCGGACGCCTTGACGACCCGACCGTCCGGAATCCGCACCTTCGTTCCCGCCGTCACGTAGAGGCCGGCCTCGACGACGCAGTTGTCACCCAGAGAGATTCCGATGCCCGACTCGGCCCCCAGCAGGCACCCCTTGCCGATGCTCACCATCGACTTCCCACCGCCTGACAGGGTGCCCATGATGGACGCCCCGCCGCCCACATCGGTGCCGTCGCCGATGATGACGCCCTGGCTGATCCGTCCCTCGACCATGGACGCACCCAGCGTCCCCGCGTTGAAGTTCACGAAACCCTCGTGCATGACGGTGGTGCCGGGGGCGAGGTGCGCACCGAGGCGGACGCGGTCGGCGTCCGCGATCCGCACGCCCGACGGCAGGACGTAGTCGACCATCCGGGGGAACTTGTCGACGCCGAAGACCGTCACCACGCCGCGGACGCCCCTCAACGCAGCGCGCACCTCCTCGAAGCCGTCGACCGCGCACGGGCCGGCGGACGTCCACACCACGTTGGGCAGGACACCGAAGATGCCCGTGAGGTCGATGCTCCTCGGCGTCACCAGTCGATGACTGAGCAGGTGCAGGCGCAGGTAGGCATCGGCGGTGTCGGCAGGTGGCTGGTCGAGGTCGATGACCGACTGGACGACCCGCATGATGACGCGACGATCGTGGTCCTCGGTGCGGGCCGAGAGCAGTGCCCCGGGTGCCTTCGAGTCATCGGGAGCGCCCAGCCGGGGCTCGGGAAACCAGGTGTCGAGAACCTGGCCCGACTCGTGAACAGTGGCCAGGCCCCAGCCCCAGGCCAACCGTGCGGGGGCCTGCGCGGGCGTCTCAGTCATGCCGTGCAGCATAGCCGGGAGGTGAGCAGTTTCGAGGGGGAGGACGACCTCCCCCTGACCCCCACCGCGGCTGACGCCCCGCACACTAGGCTCGACCCATGCCCCTGGATGTGAGTGCCGATCTCGTCACCCTGCTGCGCGCGGTCGTCGACATCGAGAGCGTGAGCGGCAACGAAGCCCACCTCGCCGACGTGGTTGAGGCGACGCTCCGCGGCCACGCCCACCTCCAGGTCGACCGCCTCGGCGACACCGTCATCGCCCGGACGCAGTCCGCACGCGACGAGCGCGTGGTCATCGCCGGCCACCTCGACACCGTGCCTGTCGCCGGCAATCTGCCGAGTTGGGTGGCCGATGGCCGGGTCTACGGCCGCGGCACCTGTGACATGAAGGGGGGCGTTGCTGTCGCCCTCAAGGTGGCCTGCACCATCACGGAGCCGACCCGGGACGTCACCTGGATCTTCTACGACCACGAAGAGGTCGAGGCGACGAAGAACGGCCTCGGACGCGTGGCCCGCGAGCGTCCCGATCTGTTGGCGGCTGACTTCGCCGTCCTGATGGAACCCACGGGTGCCGTCGTCGAGGGCGGGTGCCAGGGCACGTTGCGCTTCCTGCTCACCACACGCGGCCTCGCGGCCCATTCGGCGCGGGCCTGGCTGGGCCACAACGCCATCCACGACCTGGCCGACGTTCTGGCCACCCTCCAGGCATGGGACGCACGGACGGTCACCGTCGACGGCCTCGACTACCGCGAGGGCCTCAACGCGGTCCGCATCAGTGGCGGCGTCGCGGGCAACGTCATCCCCGACACGTGCACCCTCGAGATCAACTACAGGTTCGCCCCCGACAAGTCGCTCGAGGACGCCGAAGCGCTTGTCAGGGAGCTGTTCCCGAAACACGAACTCGAACTCACCGACGCGTCCCCCGGCGCCAGACCGGGCCTCGACCAGCCCGCCGCCGCCCGCTTCGTCGAGGCGGTCGGCGGCACCCCGCGTCCCAAGTTCGGGTGGACCGACGTGTCACGCTTCAGCGCCCTCGGCATCCCCGCCGTCAACTTCGGCCCGGCCGACCCGGGCAAGGCGCATGCCGACGACGAGTTCTGTCCGATCGACGACCTGACGACCTGTCACGACGCGCTCGTGCGCTGGCTGACCGCGGACGCCTCGTGACCACCACTCCCGACAACGCCCCCGGACGCGGCACGCAGAACATCCAGGGCCAGGTCTTCCGGCGATCGATCACCCGACCGCTCAACGGCGCAGAACGCGCCACGACCGACGAACGACTCCTCGCCCCCGAGAACGACTGGCTGCTGGCCGACCCCTGGCGGGTGTTGCGCATCCAGGCCGAGTTCGTCGAAGGTTTCGAGGCGATGGCCGAGGTCGGCCAGGGCATCAGCATCTTCGGGTCGGCCCGCGTCCGACCGGGCACCCCTGTCTACGAGGCGTCCGAGGCATTGGGACGCGAACTCGCCCTCGCGGGCTTCGCCGTCATCACCGGTGGCGGCCCCGGCGTGATGGAGGCCGCCAACAAGGGGGCCTACGAGGCCGGCGGCGTGTCGGTTGGGCTTGGCATCGAGTTGCCCTTCGAGTCGTCCATGAACGACTTCCTCACCCTCGGTATCAACTTCCGTTACTTCTTCACCCGCAAGGTCATGTTCCTCAAGTACGCGCGCGGGTTCGTCGTGATGCCGGGCGGTTTCGGCACCTTCGACGAACTCTTCGAGGCGCTGACTTTGGCCCAGACCGGAAAGGTCCGCCACTTCCCGGTGGTGCTCTTCGGAAGTGCCTACTGGTCGGGCCTCGTCGACTGGCTCAGGGACGCGACCATGGCCGACGGGTACGTCTCTCCCCGCGACCTCGACATGTTCCTCGTCACCGACGACATCATCGAGGCCCTCGCACACCTGCTCGTGACAGACTGACGGGATGGTCTGGGTCTTCGTCGGGGTCGCTGTGGTCGTGATCGGCCTCACGGTGGCCCTGGCATCAGGGCGACTCGGGGCCATGCCGGACGCCATCGACGACCGTCCTGTGCCGAGGATCCCGACCGGCCCGATCACCGGGCACGACCTTCGTGAAGCGCACTTCGCCGTGGTCGTGCGCGGGTACTCGATGCAGCAGGTGGACGCACTGCTCGCCCACGTCGCGGCCCAACTGGACGCCCAGATTCCGACCGAACCCGAGAAGCCAGAGCCTGCGGAAGATGGTTCGCCGTCAGCATGACCGGCCCTCAGGGGTGGTTGTCCTGCTGCGACATGCGGAATAATGGGTAAGAACATGCTCGCAAGAAGCAGTCGTCACAAGAATTGAGGTTCCCCATGGCAGCAATGAAGCCCAGGACCGGGGACGGTCCCATGGAAGTCACCAAGGAAGGGCGCGACATCGTGATGCGCGTCCCGGTCGACGGTGGTGGCCGCCTGGTGGTCGAACTCAATGCCACCGAGGCGAATGACCTCCTGCAGTGCCTCAGGGACGTCATCGGCTGATCGCCCCGACGTGGCACGCACACCACGAAATCAGCGCCGGGCGCGGACCTCACGGTCCGCGCCCGGCGCTGTTGTCCGGTGTGCCCGGAGCGGTCCTGACCCGGGGAGGGGTCAGCCCTTCTTCGCCTCGTGAACGGCCTGCGCCTGCTTGTAGACCTCGATCGTCTCGAGGGCGATCTTCTCCCAGCTGAACTCGTCGATGCAGCGCTGGCGTCCGGCGAGGCCGAACTTCGTCGCCAGGTCACGGTCGCGGGTGAGTTCGTTCACCCTGGACGCGAACTCCGACTCGAAGCCCTTCACGAACTCGGGATCGCCGGCCTTCGACGGGTCGTAGGCCACGAGGTAGCCGGTCTCGCCGTCGACCACAACCTCGGGGATGCCGCCGACTGCGCTCGCGACGACCGCGGTCTCGCACGCCATGGCCTCGAGGTTGACGATGCCGAGGGGCTCGTAGACCGACGGGCACGCGAAGACCGTCGCGTGGGTGAGCACCTGTCGCACGGACGCACGGGGCAGCATTTCCTGCACCCAGGTCACGCCACCGCGGATCTCCTTCAGGTGCGCGAACGCCTCGTTGAACTCGGCGGCGATCTCGGGGGTGTCGGGCGCTCCGGCGAGGAGTACGACCTGGGTGTCGGGGTCGAAGTGCTCGGCCGCACGGACGAGGTGGATCAGGCCCTTCTGCCGGGTGATGCGTCCGACGAAGACGACGCTGGGCTTGCTCAGGTCGATACCCAGGGAGTCGACCACGTCGGTGTCGGTGTCGGGCTTGAACTCCTCGGGATCGATGCCGTTCTTGACGACGTGCACCTTGGCGGGGTCGAGATTGGTGTAGGACGCCAGGACGTCCTTCCGCATGCCAGCGCTCACGGCGATGATCGCGTCCGCAGCCTCGTAGGCGGTCTTCTCGGCCCAGCTCGAGAGGCGGTAGCCGCCGGCCAGTTGCTCGGCCTTCCAGGGGCGGTGCGGTTCGAGGGAGTGCGCGCTGACGACGTGCGGGACGTCCTGGTAGAGACCGGTCAGGTGGCCGGCGAGATTGGCGTACCAGGTGTGGCTGTGCACCAGGTCGACCTCGGGGATGGCAGCGACCATCGAGAGGTCGGCGCCGAAGACGCGGAGGGCGGCGTTGGCCCCCTCGGGATAGTTCTCGGCGTGTGCGGTGGCGCCCTCTCGAGGTTCGCCCATGCACTGGACGTCGACGTCGATGAACTTGCGCAGTTGGGGGACGAGCTGGGCCACATGGACGCCGGCTCCGCCGTAGATCGTGGGCGGGTATTCGCGGGTGAGGATCGAGACGAGCATGCTTGATCGTCGCACACCGACCCCCGCGGTGGAGGCAAGTCACAGTCATCCGGAAGGGGCCCAAACGCGTGCAGGCAATCCCGTGTCCGGTCGTGACCGATGCTCGACCCCCCACCCCGGCTTTGTCCGTTTTCCCGGTGTCGACCGGTCGGGCCCGGTAGCGTCGGAGCATGTCTACGCGACCCAAGGTGCTCTCGATCGTCCTGGCTGGTGGCGAGGGAAAGCGCCTCATGCCCCTGACTGCTGACCGCGCCAAACCAGCCGTCCCGTTCGGTGGAACCTACCGACTCATCGACTTCGTCCTGTCGAACCTGGCGAACTCCGAACTCCGTCAGATCTGCGTCCTCACGCAGTACAAGTCACACTCCCTCGACAAACACATCTCGATCACCTGGCGGATGTCGACGATGTTGGGGAATTTCGTCACTCCCGTCCCGGCGCAGCAGCGCCTCGGGCCTCGCTGGTACCAGGGCAGTGCTGACGCGATCTTCCAGTCGATGAACCTGATCGAGGACGAGAATCCCGACTATGTCGTCGTCTTCGGCGCCGACAACATCTACCGGATGAACGTCGAGCAGATGCTCCAGTCGCACATCGACTCAGGACTCAGCGCGACCGTCGCGGGCATCCGCGTCCCCCGCAGTGAGGCGAGCGAGTTCGGCATCATCGACGCGGCTGTCGGCGGCAAGATCAACCAGTTCCTCGAGAAGCCCGCCGACCCGCCCGGCCTGCCGGACGCACCCGACGAGAGCTTCGCATCGATGGGCAACTACGTGTTCACCCGCAAGGCCCTCGTTGAGGCCCTCGAGGCGGACGCCGACGACCCGACCGCGCGCCACGACATGGGCGGCGACATCATGCCCGCGTTCGTGTCGCAGGGCGAGGCGCAGGTCTACGACTTCCGCGACAACGTCGTCCCCGGCTCCACCGAGAAGGATCGCAACTACTGGCGTGACGTGGGCTCCATCGACGCCTACCACGAGGCCCACATGGACCTGGTGGCCGTCGTGCCCGAGTTCAACCTGTACAACAGCGAGTGGCCCATCTGGACGAACCAGCTCCAGCTCCCGGGCGCGAAGTTCACGATGCGCGGCAACGCCGAGGACTCCATCGTCTCGACCGGCTGCATCATCTCCGGCGGCGACGTCGACCGTTCCGTCTTGAGCCCCGGTGTCGTGGTCGACAAGTGGGCGAGGGTGGAGGGTTCGATCCTCATGAACAACGTCCAGATCGGACGCAACGCGGTCGTCCACAAGGCCATCATCGACAAGAACGTCATCGTCCCCGACGGCGTCGAGATCGGCGTCAACCACGATCACGACCGTGCGCGCGGCTTCTCCGTGTCGCCCGGTGGTGTGACCGTCGTGGGCAAGGGCATGGAGCTCGGGCCCCACTCCTGATCACGGGCACAACGAACGGCGGCCGCTCCCTTGGGGGCGGCCGCCGCTGCGTGTCGGGTTGTGCGCGTGTCGGGTTGTGCGCGTGGAGCGGGGTCAGGCCTTGATGGCGGCCAGCAACCCGTCGCCCACCGGCAGGAGGACGCTGACGAACTCCTCGGTCTGTTGCACCGCTTCGAGCGCCTCGCGGATGATGACGGTCTCGTCGTCCTCGTTGTCAGGATCGGCGACGAGGCCACCCCAGAGGGCGGAGTTCAGGACGACGATGCCGCCGTGCCGCAGCAGGCGCAGGGCCTGGGCGATGTATTCGACGTATTCCAGCTTGTCACCATCGATGAACACGAGGTCGTAGGCACCGTCGCGCAGTTTGGGAAGCACGTCGAGGGGAACGCCCGCGATCAGGCGGAAGCGCTGGGTGGCCACGCCGGCCGCGATGAACGAGCGACGTGCCTCGGCCTGCCGCTCGGGCTCGGTGTCGATGCTCGTCAGGATGCCGTCAGCGGTCATGCCCGAGAACAGCGCCAACCCGGACGCGCCGCTCCCGGTGCCGACCTCGACCACCGCGTGGGCGTTGATCGCCTTCGCGAGGAACGTGAGGACCGTCGCCGCGCCGTGGGACAGCGGGGGAACGCCCAGTTCGGCGGCCGCGTCGCTGGCGTGGCGGCCGGCGTCCGTGGCCGGGACGAAGTCCTCGGCGAATCCCCAGGAACGGGAGTCGATGATCGAGTGGGGAGCTTTGGGCGTGCGTGCAGGTGTCACGCCGCCAGCGTAGCGAACTCAGGAGGCGTCCCACCCCCTACCATGAAGGCATGAGTCACGTCGTGCATGCCGAGATCGTCGCCAACGTCTTGTCCATCGAGGTCCAGGTGGGCGACAAGGTGGGCGCCACCGACCCCGTCATCATCCTCGAGTCGATGAAGATGGAGATCCCCGTTCTCGCCGAAGTCGACGGCAGCGTCACCGAAGTGATCGTGAAGCCCGGTGACGTGGTGCACGACGGCGATCCGCTGTTGATCGTCCAGGAGGCCTGACGGTGGCCGCCGAGCCCGTCTTCGGACGTCTGGCCACGGCGATGGTCACACCGTTCGCCGCCGACGGCTCCGTCGACCTCCCGACTGCCCGGCGGTTGGCGTCCCATCTGGTCGACGAGATGCGCAACGACACCCTCGTGATCAACGGCACGACGGGTGAGTCGCCCACGACCACCGACGACGAGAAGGTCGCGCTCATCGCGGCCGTCGTCGACGAGGTCGGCGACCGCGCGCAGGTGCTGGCCGGGGTCGGCACCTTCGACACGCACCACACGATCAGCCTCGCCGTGCGATGCGAGGACGCGGGTGCCGACGGCCTGCTCGTGGTCACCCCGTACTACTCGCGTCCGCCGCAGGACGCGCTGCTCGCGCACTTCGTCAGCGTCGCCGAGGCGACGACGACCCCGATCATGCTGTACGACATCCCGCACCGCGCCGGGGTGCCCATCGAGTCGGCGACGCTCGTCAAGCTCGCCGAGCATCCCCGGATCGTGGCCGTCAAGGACGCCAAGGGGGCGCCGGCAGCGTCCGCCCAGGTGCTGGCGCAGACCAACCTCGTCTACTACGCGGGCGACGACTCGATGGTCCTCCCCCTGATGGCGATCGGGGCGGCGGGCGTGGTGGGGACGTCCACCCACTTCACCGGGCGCAGGACTCGCGCCCTCATCGACGACTTCGTGGCCGGCCGGCTCGACCGTGCGCTTGCTGCCTACCGTGCCCTGCTTCCGGTCTACAGCGGCGTGTTCGCCACCCAGGGCTGCATGCTCGTGAAGTCAGGCCTCGCGCACCGGGGGATGCCGGTCGGGGGCCTGCGTCCGCCCCTGCTGGACGCGAGCCCCGCCGAAGCCGCCGCTTTCAACGCACTTCTGGACGCCGCCGACCTCTGACACGGTCGAAACATGGGGGCGCTGGAACTAAAACGCGACCTCAACGCGTTGTACAGGGTGAGCGGCAGCACAGCCGCGACTCGGCGCTGCCCGACAGGGTCGAGGTGACGTCAGGAGCCGACCTTGGAGCGCACGGACTGGACCCCTCCCACCTGGGAGCAGTTGGTCCGCGAGCACTCCGCCCAGGTGTTTCGTCTGGCCTTCCGCCTGACGGGCAATCGCCACGACGCCGAAGACCTCACCCAGGACGTCTTCGTGCGGGTGTTCAAGTCGATCCACACCTTCACCCCGGGCACGCTCGAGGGCTGGCTGCACCGGATCACCACCAATCTGTTCCTCGACGGCGCCCGTCGCAAGCAACGCATCCGCATGGATCCTGTGGCCGACGCACCTGAACGCCGGCTGCCCGATGCGTCCCCCGATGACCTCGTCGATGACGCGCTCTTCGACCACGACGTGGCCCGGGCGCTGGCGGCTCTCGCGCCGGAGTTCCGCGTCGCGGTCGTCCTCTGCGACATCGAAGGCCTGAGCTACGACGAGATCGCCGCTGTGCTCGACGTCAAGGTCGGCACCGTGCGCAGCCGCATCCACCGCGGACGCTCCCAGCTCCGCGAGGCACTCGCCCACAGGCGTCCCACCCAGGACCATCAGCGGTACCTCGGTGTCGCCGTCGAGGAGTCGGCCGCGGTCACCACCGGGTCGCCGCGGTGAGTCACCCGTCCGCCGAGTTGCTCTCGGCGTTCGTCGACCAGGCCCTGCCGCAGGCGCGCCAGGAGAAGGTCGCGACGCACCTCGTCGGGTGCCGGACGTGCCGTGACGAGGTGGTCGAGCTCCGTGAGCTTCGTGCCTGCCTGGGCGGGTCATCTGCCGGGGCCACTGCACCCGGCCGCCTGGCCGACTCGCTGGTCGCCCTCGCCGGACGCAATGGCGATGCCCCCCTCTGGCTGTGCGCCGAGGCGCCGGGTACCAGACTCCCGAGTCAACGGCTCGCGCTCCGCCGGCGCGTGGCCGCGACGTCGGTGGTCGCGGCGGGTGCGATGTTGTGCCTGCTCGCGCTCGGCCTTGCGATGGCACCGAACCTGCCCTCCGTCATCGATCCGGTTCGCCTCGCCAGCGACGACCTGACGGCAGCTGGGCAGTGGGGGGGCGCAGGACGGGCCGAGAATCTGGTCGCATCCGATGCGGCCCGCCTGGCCACGCACGTCACCTCGGCGACGCCCTTGCCGGTCATCGAGGAGGGGGTGTCGATCGACACCGACACCGCGCTCGAACTGCTGTCCACGGGACTCAGCGCCCGGACGTCGTACGCGGGCACGGTTGACGTCGTCCTCGCAGACCGGGAGCCGTGCGTCCACGGCACGGTCGAGGTCAGCGAATCCCCGGGCACCGGACTGAAACTCGTCGCCCACGAAGGCGGGCGTGCGGTGACTGCCCGCGTGGCCGACACCGGTCGACTCGCCCTCACCTCGGACGCCGGGGGCGACATGGAGTTCCGGCTCCTCACGGGTGCGGTCGTCGCCGACACCCCCGCCCTGGTCATTGAGGGACGACGGGCCGACGACAGCCTCGCCGAGCGGTGGTGGGTCAATCCTCAACTCGGCGTCCTGCTCGCCCGGGAGTCGTGGTCGGCGTCCGGGCAACTCCTGCGCAGCGCCCGTTTCACCGAGATCACCTACGACGCCGTGGTCCAGGCCGCGCCGACCCCGGCGCCCGCCGAGGCGAAGGCGGCGTGGTGTCTCGACGAGTTCGTCTGCCCTGACACGCTGGCCGGTCTACCGCGACTGTCGATCGATGCCGACTCCGACTACGAACCCACCGTCGTGCGGGCCACGTACGGCGATGGACGCTCGACCCTCACGCTGGTGCAGCAGCGCGGCTCCCTCGCGTCAGGGATCATGGCGAACCGCGGCGCGGCCTGGCAGTCCGGGACGATCGTGCTGGCCGTGATGGGTACGAAGGACGGCCTCGTCGCGGCCGCGTACGGCGAGCTGCCCCACCTCGCCCCCGTCGACTCGACTTTCGGGCGCGCCAAGGTTGGCCTGCAGCAACTCGCTGACCGCAATCGGTGAGTTCGGTGTCGTGGGCTAGGGTTTGACCGTGTTCGGCATCGGTTTCACGGAGCTCGTCTTCCTCATCGCGATCGCCGTCGTCATGTTCGGACCCGAGAAGATCCCCGAGTTCGCGAAGAAGGCGGCGCGCATCGTCCACTTCCTGCGCGGCATCGCGAACACGGCGCAGGACCAGTTGCGGGCCGAGTTGGGTCCTGAATACTCCGATCTGCACCTCACCGACCTGCACCCGAAGCTGCTGATCCAGAAGCACATCCTGAACGACATCCAGGCTGACCTGGACGACATCCGCGATGACCTGAAGGCCGTCCAGACCGACCTCGAGGTGGCGTCGGAAGACATCTCGGCCACTGGTCGCGATGTGGCGAACGAACTGAGCGGGGCCATGTCGTCGGCCAGCACGGGCCCGGGCTTCGGCGTCCCGTTCGACACCGAAGCCACCTGACAGCTCAGGCTCCCGCCCGGTGAGCCCGCTCAGCCGATCGGGCTGATCCCCAGCGGCATCCCCGAGAGGCCGCGCTTGCGCTCGGCGAGCCGACGCGCCAGACCGATCAGTGCGGCCGCCGCGGGTGATTCAGGATGGGTCTCGACGATCGGGGTGCCCAGGTCACCGGACGCACGCAACTCCTCCTCCATCGGCACCTGCGCCAGCAGGGGCACCTCGTGCCCGAGCCGCGCCGAGAGGGCGTCCGCGACCTTCTGGCCGCCGTTGCGTCCATAGAGTTCGATGCGGTGCGTCTGCGTGCAGTGCGGGCAGGTCGTCTCGAGCCACGACATGTTCTCGACGACGCCGATCACCGACTGGTGCATGATCGAGGCCATCGTCCCGGCCCGCTCGGCCACCTCGGACGCCGCCAGTTGCGGCGTGGTCACCACGATCACCTCGGAGTTGGGCACCTTCTGGCCGAGCGACATCGCGACGTCGCCCGTGCCGGGGGGCAGGTCGATCAGCAGGAAGTCCAGGTCGCCCCAGTAGACGTCGGCCAGCAACTGCGTCAACGCCTTGTCGAGGATGGGCCCGCGCCACGCGATGACGGCGTCCCGCGAGGGCTTGAGCATGCCTACGCTGATGACCTTCACCCCGTTGTAGGGCACGGGCATGATCATGTCGTCGACCCCGGTGGGGGTCGCATCGCCCAGGCCGAGCATGTCGGGGACGGAGTGGCCGTAGATGTCGGCGTCCAGGATGCCGACGGAACGTCCGAGGGCGGCGAGCGCGAGAGCCAGGTTCACCGTCACGCTCGACTTGCCGACGCCACCCTTGCCGGACGCGACCGCGATGACCTTGGTCAGGTTGCCGGGCTGGGCGAAGGGGATCACGCGCTCGGCCTGACCCCCGCGCAGCATCTGGCGGAGCGCGGAACGCTGCTCGTCGTCCATGACACCCAGGTCGACCTTGACGCCGTTGACCCCGTCGACGGCCGACACCGCGGCCGTCACATCGGTCACGAGCTTCTGCTTCAGCGGGCACCCGGCCACGGTCAGCAGAACGCGCACCATCGCGTTCCCGCCCTCGTCGAGTGCGACCTCGTCGACCATGCCCAGGTCGGTGATCGGACGGTGGATCTCGGGGTCGTTGACGGAGTGCAGCGCGGCGCGGATCTGTCCCAGGAGCGGGTTCTCGGTGGTCATGGACAAGGGTCTATGCCCCGGTGAGTGTGAAATGCAAGTCGGACGCCTCAGGCCTGCGGCGTCGGTTTCCGCGATCGGGCGTCGTCGCCGCGCTTCTGCTTGCCGCCCGACTTGGCCGGGCGACCGTCCTCGCGGTCGAGGTCGGCCAGCAACTCGCGGAGCTCGGCACGAAGTTCGGAGCGGATGTAGTCGCGGGTGGCGAGGTCGCCGATGCCCAACCTGATGGACGCGATCTCGCGAGCGAGGAAGTCCATGTCGGCGCGTGACTGCGCAGCGACCCGGCGGTCCTCCTCGATGCTCAAGCGGTCGCGCGCCTCCTGGCGACTCTGCGCCAGCAGGATCAGCGGCGCCGCATAGGAGGCCTGGGTCGAGAAGAAGAGGTTCAGGAGGATGAAGGGGTAGGGGTCCCACCTCAGGCCCCAGAGGCCGATGACGTTGAGTGAGATCCAGATGATCACGAACACCGTCATCCAGCCGAGGAAGCGGGCTGTCCCCATGAAGCGGGCGAAGCCCTCGGCGAAGCGTCCGAAGGTGTCGGGATCGAGGTCGAGGCGCGGCATGCGCCAACGGCTGCGGCGTCCGGGGGTGTTGAGGCGGTCGACGGTCCTGCGCTCAGCCACGGGTCACCTCGGCGGGGTCGAGGTCGTCCATCTGCTCGCCGCGCCAGTCCTCGGGCAGCATGTGGTCGAGGACGTCGTCGACGGTCACCGCGCCGACGAGCTGGTGGTCGGAGTTCACCACCGCCGCGACGACGAGGTTGTAGGTCGCGAAGTAGCGGCTGACGTCCGGGAGGGCGGCCGATGGCGTCAGCGGTGCCACGGCCTGGTCGATCAGGGTCGAGACCATCGCACTCGGGGCTTCGCGCAGCAGCCGCTGGAAGTGGACGGCGCCCAGATAGCGTCCCGACGGTGTGTCGAGTGGTGGGCGGCAGATGAAGACCATGGACGCCAGGGCGGGCGTGAGCTCCTCGCTGCGGATGCGGGCCAGCGCGTCTGCCACCGTGGAGTCGGCAGCCATGACCACGGGTTCCGGGGTCATCATGCCGCCGGCGGTCGACTCCTCGTAGAGCAGAAGGTTGCGGACGTCCTTGGCCTCGTCGGGCTCCATGCGTCCGAGGAGGTCCTCGGCGACGTCGGCCGGGAGGTCCTTGATCAGGTCGGCGGCGTCGTCGGGATCCATCTCCTCCAGGACGTCCGCGGCGCGCTCGGTGTCGAGGCTGCTGATCAGCTCGACCTGCTCGTCCTCGGGCATCTCTTCCAGGGCGTCCGCGAGCTGGTTGTTGTCGAGGGCGTTCGCGACCTCGGCGCGCCGTTCGGCTGTCATGTCGTGCAGTTCGCGCGCCACGTCGGCGGGGAGCATGTCGCTCATCTTCGCCACGACATGTTCGGTGGTCTGGGCGCTCGAGAGGGCGAGTTGCGGCACCTCCGACCAGTCGACGATGACGACCTGGCCGCGCTGGCCGATCCTGAACCGGCTCGTCTGGGTCACCTCGCGGAGGGCGACGTCGGCCAACTCCCACTCCCGCGATCGGGCCGGCCGCATGGCGACGTCGAAGATGGCGACCTTGCGTCCGTCACCGAGGGTGACCTGCCGGTCGAACAGGTCGTCGATGACGAGGATCTCGGCCTCGCGGCGGGCGAAGCGGCGGGTGTCGACCGTGCCCGTGATGGCCACCTGGGCTGCGTCCACGGCGTGGACGCGCGCCATCGGTACGAAGATCCGGCGCCGGGCGAACAGCTCGACGACAAGGCCCTTCACCCGGGGCGGGCGGTTGAACGCGCGCAACTGGATGACGGCGTCGCGCACCTTGCCGACCTGGTCGCCGGCGGCGTCGAGAACGGGGAGTCCGAGCACGCGGGAGATGAACACCGCCGTCGACGAAGTGGCCACAGGGAGAATCTAGCGCCTCCCCCTCACTAGGCTGGCTCCCATGAGCGCACCGCGGCCGTACCGTTCCCGTCGGACCATTCTCGCCGTGCCGGGGTCGAGTGACCGGTTCATCGCCAAGAGCCAGGGCCTGGCCGTGGACGCGGTCTTCCTCGACCTCGAAGACGCCGTCGCGCCACCGGTCAAGGAGGAGTCCCGGCGCCGCCTGATCGCGGCACTGAACTCGGGAACCTGGGCCGCGCCGACGGTCACCGTGCGCGTCAACGACTGGACCACCCCGTGGACCACCATGGACGTCGTGGAGGTCGTCGGCGAGGCCGGCGCCCACATCGACTGCCTCGTGCTGCCCAAGGCTGCGTCCGCCGACCACGTCAAGGCACTCGACCTGGTGCTGACCCAGGTGGAGGCCGGGGCGGGCCTGCCCATCGGACGCATCGGCCTCGAGGTGCAGATCGAGGACGCGCCGGGCCTGCTCCACGCGGCCGAGATCGCGGCTGCGAGTCCACGGCTCGAAAGCCTTGTCTTCGGGCCCGGCGACTTCATGGCGTCCATGGGCATGGCGTCGACCAACGTCGGTGCGCTGCTGCCCGGGTATCCAGGGGACCACTTCCACCACGCCCTCATGACCGTGCTGGTCGCTGCGCGCGCCCACGGGCTGCAGGCCATCGACGGCCCCTTCGTGGCCATCCGCGACATCGAGGGGTTCCGCGCCAACGCGACCCGGGCGGCGGCACTCGGCTTTGACGGCAAGTGGGTGCTGCACCCCGACCAGGTGACCGCCGGCAACGAGATCTTCACGCCCGGCCAGGCGCAGTTCGACCGCGCGTCCCGCATGGTCGCGGCGTATGCGCAGGCGACCTCGGACGCCGGGGGAGCGGTCGGGGCCATCGTCGTCGACGACGAGATGGTCGACGAGGCGGGCATGAAGGTGGCCCAGGCCATCGTCGCCAAGGGCCTTGCGGCCGGGTTGAGGGCTGGCGCGGGCGGCTAGGCTTGAGACTGACAGGAGGTGCCCATGCCGGTTCCCATCGTCCCGCCGCAGGCGGGAGCACAATCCCAGAAGGTCTTCACCCTCGAGTACCCGCAGTCCATCGCGATCTACTCGACCTATCTCGAGGCCCAGCGTGTCGTCGACTTCCTCGCCGACCAGAAGTTCGCCGTGGAACACCTGGCCATCGTCGGGACCGGCCTGACCAGTGTCGAGCGCGTCCTCGGACGCAAGACGTGGGGACGCGTCCTCACGAACGGCGCGATCTCCGGCATCGGGACCGGCCTTCTCGTGGCCCTCATGCTGATGCTGTTCACCACACCCACGTCGTTCGCGGCCGTGCTGGTGACGGGCCTGTTCATCGGCGTCCTCATGGGCATGGTGACCGCGGCGTTGGGCTACTCGGCGTCCCGCGGCGAGCGTGACTTCACGTCCGTCCAGCAGACGACCGCGTCCCGCTACGAGATCTTCTGCGAGCACTCGGTGGCGCAGCAGGCCCGCGAGCTGGTGGCGAAACTCGCGACCCAGTGAGGGCGGACGCCGGGCCATCGACCGTGCTGAGCCCCGCCGAGCAGTGGGACGCGCGCTACTCCCACCCCAACCACGTCTACGGCTACCGCCCCAATGACTTCCTGGTCGAGGCGTCGGTGATGCTGCCCAGCCCCACTCGACGGGGTGGATCACGCGTACTGGTGCTCGGTGACGGCGAGGGACGCAACGGCGTCTGGCTGGCCCAGCAGGGCCACCGTGTCACGACCGTCGACCTGTCCGGTGTCGCCGTCGCGAAGGCCAGGGCCTGGGCCTCGGAGAAGGGCGTCGAGCTGGACGCCCACGTGGGTGACCTGGCCACCTGGCTCGACACCGACGCCGCCCAGGGCCCGTGGGACGGGATCGTGATCATCTTCTGCCATCTCCCTGCCGGGCTTCGCGCGTCCATCGGCGAGGCGTTGACCCCGCGACTCAGCCCGCGCGGCGTCCTCGTCATGGAGCTGTTCACGCCGGCCCAACTGTCCATGGGCACCGGGGGACCGACTGACGAATCGCTGCTGTCGACCCGCGAGCGGGTGCTGGCCGAGTGGCCGAACCTCAGGCTCGACCTGCGGATGCTCGACCGACGGGTCTTCGAGGGGATGGGCCACCAGGGGTTGTCGAGCGTGATCCAAGTCCTGGGCCACGTCTGACCGTCAGAGCCAGCGGTTCTTCCGGAAGAACGCGTAGGTGGCGACCATCGCGGCGAGCATGACCGACAGCACGATGAAGTAGCCGTACCGGCTGCCCAACTCGGGCATGTTCGTGAAGTTCATCCCGTAGACCGCGCCGATGGTGGTGGGCACGGCGAGGATCGCCACGGCCGCCGAGATCTTGCGCATGTCCTGGTTGTCCTCGACCGATGCCCGTGCGAGTCCTGCCTGCAAGAGCGAGGTCAGCACCTCGTCGAACGATGCGATCGCCTCCCGCGCCTCCGTGTGGTGGTCGGCGACCTCACGGAAGTAGGCCTTGGCGTCCTCGGGGATGTTCGGGAGTGTGCGCGTCGACAGGGCGGCGAGCGGGGTCGTCAACGGGACGACCGACCGCTTGAATTCGATGAGTTCGCGCTTGAGTTGGTAGACGCGGTCGACCTCGCGGGTGCCCTGGCGCGAGAAGACGACTTCTTCGACAGCGTCCACGTCGTTCTCGAACTGGCGCACGACCCGGTTGTAGTCGTCGACCACCAGGTCGAGGACGCCGTAGAGAACGGACGCAGGCCCGAGCGCGAGGCGTTCGGGGTCGGCCTCCAGACGTGCTCGCAGTCCGCTGAGGGCGGTGTGCTCGCCCCGACGCACCGTCAGTGCGTAGTTGGGGCAGACGAAGACCATGATCTGGCCGGTGGCGACGATCTCGGACGACGCGGTGACCGACTCGTGCTCGACGTAGGCCACCGTCGAGACCACGGCGAACACGTCGTCGTCGAAAACTTCGAGCTTCGACCGGGTGTGTCCCTCGATTGCGTCCTCGATCGCGAGTTCATGCAGATCGAACTGCTTGGCGAACTTGCTCATGTCCTCATCGGTCGGGTCCTTGAGACCGAGCCAGACGAAGCCCTCGCCCACCTTCGCCCGGTCGGACGCGAATCCGAGGTCGCTGCACTCCCGCTTCACCCCGTCGACGTACCAACCCCACGCGACGACCGAGTCGGAGTGGGTGGGCCAGTGCGTCCGGCCGCCTGTCGGCAGCGCGGGTGCGGTGGGCCGACCGCCCAGGCGCGGCACGTACCGTCGGGTGTCGACCATGGCTAGTCGCGCCCGCCCCGGATGCCGGCCATCCAGGCCTCGACGTCGTCGGCGGTGCGGGGGAGCATCCCGGAGAGGTTCTCGTTGCCGTCGGCCGTGATGAGGATGTCGTCCTCGATCCGGACGCCGATGCCACGCAACTCCTCGGGCACCAGGAGGTCCGTCGACCTGAGGTAGATGCCGGGCTCGACCGTGACGACCATGCCTGGCTCGAGCACGCCTTCGCGGTAGTTCTCGGTGCGGGCCTGGGCGCAGTCGTGCACGTCGAGGCCGAGGTGGTGGCTGGTGCCGTGCACCATCCAGCGGCGGTGGTGACCACCCTGGTCGGGGTCGAGGGACTCCTCGGGGGTCACGGGCAGGAGCCCCCACTCGTGCAGGTGGCGGGCAACGACGGCGATCGCGGCCTGATGGATGTCGGAGAAGCGTGCCCCGGGCTGGGCGGCGGCGATGCCGGCTTCCTGCGCCTCGAACACCGCGTCGTACACCTGGCGCTGGGCGGGGGTGAAGCGTCCGTTCACGGGCAGCGTGCGCGTGACGTCGGCGGTGTAGAGGGTGTCGAGTTCGACGCCGGCGTCGAGGAGCAGCAGGTCACCGTCGTGCAGGTCGGCGTCGTTGCGGATCCAGTGGAGGGTGTTGGCGTGGTCACCGGACGCAGCGATGGTGTCGTAGCCGATGGCGTTGCCGTGGTGGCGGGCGTGCAGGCCGAAGACCCCTTCCACCCAGCGCTCGCCACGTCCGCGACGGACGGCCTCGGGGAGGTCGGCGACCACGGCCTCGAACCCGAGGGCGGTGGCGGCGCAGGCCTCGCGCATCTGCTCGGCCTCGAAGTCGTCCTTGACAAGTCGAAGTTCCGACAACCGGACGGCGAACTCGTCGTCGTTCTCGCGGGCGGCGAATTCGCCCCGGATCTCGTCGACGAGGGTGGTGACGGAGGCGTCCGATTCGCGCAGGACGCGCAATTGCGTGACGTCCGCGTTCTTCGCGAGGGCATCGGAAAGCAGGCTGATCGGCGCGCAGGCGAACCCGACCCGGGCCGACATCTCGTCGAGCGAGTCTCGCTGGCCGACCCACATCTCGCCGTAGCGGGCGTCCGCGTAGAACTCGGGGTCGGTGCGGGGCGCGCGGGGCTTGAAGTAGAGGGTGGCCTCATGGCCGGCGTCCGTGGGTTCGATGACGAGCACGGCGTCCGGCTCGCGGTCGGTGCCAAGGCCGGTCAGGTGGGCGAAGGCCGAGTGCGGACGGAAGCGGAAGTCGGTGTCGTTCGCGCGGACCTTCAGACCGCCCGCCGGGATCACGAGACGCTCGCCGGGGAACAGCCCGGCGACGGCGCGGCGACGCGCGGACGCAGCGACGGCTGCGGGGAGTTGGTCGGGCAGTTCCTCGGGGTACGGCTGCCAGCCCACAGGGATGAAGGCCTTGAAGGCCTCCGAGAACGGGGTCTGCCGGTTGGGAAGTTTCGCCTGCTGTTCACTCATCTCGACCCTCCACCTTGCCTTCTCGGCGGCTCGCCCGCCACAGGGCATCATAGGCTTCCCCCATGGATGTCACGGAGCGTTTGACGCGTGGGGACTGGCCGGAGCGGCTCGCACTGCTGGGATTCCGGGACGAGGACAGGGCCCCGGCCCAACGCATGATCGAGGGGGTGCTCGCCGATGAGGACGACCTGGCCCGCGTCCGCCTCCTCGCTGCCCGCCTGCAGGCCAGGATCGGGGACTACTTCGACCCCTGGGAGGGCGAGATGTTCTCCGACGGGGACGCCCACCACCGACTGGGACGCGGCGTCGTGCCGATGTGCGCGTTGCTGGCGACGGCCGACGACGTGCACGAGCACCACCTCTCGCGAGGGATCGCCCCCGAGGATTCGTGGCGTGCGCTCTCGGACCTCGGCCAGCAGGTCTACAAGGACCGCCTGGTCAACGGGTCGACCGGCCTGCACAACCACGGTTGGCTGAGAGGGAACTGGGCGGGCGGCCACGCCTGGATCGGGCGCCTGCAGTTCGAACTCACCCGCTCGACCCTGGGACGCGACGACGCGTCCGAGGAGTACGTCCTGTCGGTGCACATCCCCGAGACCGGACCCCTGCGTCCGGCCGACTGCGACGAGGCCTTCGAGCGCGCGGTGGAGTACTTCGCGTCCCACTACCCCGAATACGGGCCCATCCGGCACCTCGTGTGCCACTCGTGGTTGCTCGACCCCGTGTTGTGTGACCTGGTCCCCGGGTCGAACGTCGACCACTTCCAGCGCCGCTGGACCAACTGGGCCTGCGAGACCGCCGACCGCGACGGGTACTACTTCGGGTTCGGCATCGAACCGGCCCCGGGAGTGGACCTGCCCGACGGACTGGACGCACTGCCCTCCGACACGCGCCTGCACACGGCGATGATCGGGCACTGGGCGTCCGGTGGGCACTTCTCGAGCTGCTCGGGCTGGATCATGGTCGGTGCAGCCGATGACTGAGGCCGTGGGGTCGACCAGCGCCTGAGCGACTAGGCTGCCAATGGCCGCTCGACCACCGATGAAGGGGAATCCATGCAGGCTGATCCCGCCGCGCAACTCCGACTGCTCGACCTCGCAGCCCTCGACACCCAGGTGGCTCAACTGCAGCACCGCAAGAAGAGCCTGCCCGAGCACGCCACGATCGCCGAGTTGATGGGGCAGCGGGGGAAGCTGAGCGCTGCGCTGGTGGGGGCCACAACGGAGTTGGGTGACGCGGAGGGTGCACTGACCCGCATCGAGGCCGACCTCGCGCCGGCGCGCGAGCGACTGGTCCGCAACGAGACCCGCACCAACAACGGATCGGTGACCGACGCGAGGTCGC
>Ga0075156_10000435_pt1 | contig 21187 bp, 16 predicted proteins | sample JI81AbrownDNA_FD_70966 | JGI IMG/M metagenome (GOLD analysis project Ga0075156, IMG submission 70966) | Wastewater effluent complex algal communities from Wisconsin, to seasonally profile nutrient transformation and Carbon sequestration -... | ecosystem: Engineered > WWTP > Effluent > Algae...
GCGAACCGCTGGACGAAGGTGCCGCGGCGCGAGTCCTGGCCGACCAGCCGCACCGGACGGCCCTCGAGCAGCAGTGAACCGAACGCCAGCAACTCACCGGTGGCCCAGTCGATCGGACCGTTCATGATGCCGTCGGCGCGGCGCTGCAGCTGCGGCAGCACCTTGGGATGCACCGAGAAACCCTCCGGGAAGGTGACGTGGGCACGAGCTACCATCGCCATCGTTTCGGCCGTGATGGTGGTGCCCTGGGTCTTGCCCAGTTTGGGCGGGTAATACGGCACCTTGCGGTAGGTCTCGCCCTCCTCGGACTCGTCCCGGGCCTTCTTGAACACGCTCTCCAAGCCGTCGCGGAAGCGGGTCAGCACCGCCTCGGCGTCCTGGGTGTCGATGTCGCCGCGGCCGATCAGGGCCTCGGTGTACAGCTTCCGGACGCTGCGCTTCTGCTCGATCAGGTCGTACATGCGGGGCTGGGTGAAGCTCGGGTCATCACCCTCGTTGTGGCCGCGGCGGCGGTAGCAGACAACGTCGAGCACGACGTCCTTGTTGAACCGCTGCCGGTACTCGAACGCGAGTTGCGCGATGCGGGCCACCGACTCGGCATCGTCGCCGTTGATGTGGAAGATCGGCGACTGGATGGCCTTGGCCACGTCCGTGCAGTAGACCGACGTGCGTGAGTCGAACGGGGAGGTGGTGAAGCCCACCTGGTTGTTGACCACGACATGGATCGTGCCGCCGGTGCGGTACGGGCGAAGCTGGCTCATCTGCAGGGTTTCGTAGACCACGCCCTGACCCGCGAAGGAGGCGTCGCCGTGCAGCAGCAGCGGCAGCACCGGGAAGCCCTCGGCGGCACCGAGCTGGTCCTGCTTGGCACGGGCGATGCCTTCGAGAACGGGGTCGACCGCCTCCAGGTGGCTCGGGTTGGCGGCCACCGAGGTCTTGATGGTCTTGCCCGACAATGCGGTGAACTGGCCTTCGGCGCCGAGGTGGTACTTCACGTCACCGGTGCCCTGCGCGTTGCGCGGGTCGACGCTGCCCTCGAACTCCTTGAAGATCTGGCCGTAGCTCTTGCCGACGATGTTGGCCAGTACGTTCAGCCTGCCGCGGTGCGGCATGCCGATGCAGACCTCGTCGAGGCCGGCGTTCGCCGCGGCGTCGCACAGCTCGTCCAGCAGCACGATGGTCGACTCGCCGCCTTCGAGGCTGAACCGCTTCTGGCCGACGAACTTGGTCTGCAGGAACGTCTCGAAGATCTCGGCCTCGTTCAGCCGGTCCAGAATGCGCAAGTGCTCCTCGCGCGGCCACGGGGCGTGCGGCACCTCGACCCGCTTCTGGATCCAGGCACGCTGCTCGTTGTCCTGGATGTGCATGTACTCGATGCCGATGGTGCGGCAGTACGAGCCGCGCAGGGTGGCCAGAATGTCGCGCAGCGCCATGATCTCGCCGTCGTGGCCGCCGAAGTTGCCGACCGGAAACTCACGGTCCAGATCCCACAGGGTGAGGCCGTGGTACTCCAGCGTGAGCTCGGGGTGCGAACGCTGCCGGTACTCCAGCGGGTCGATGTCGGCCATCAGGTGACCGTGCTGTCGGTAGGCGGCGATCAGCGAGAACACCCGTGCCGACTTGGGGATCTGCCCCGGACGCTCGGCGCTGACGTCCTGGGCCCAGCGGATCGGGGCGTAAGGAATGCGCAGCGAGGCGAAGATCTCGTCGTAGAACCCGTGCTTGCCGAGCAGCAGCTCGTGGATCACCTTGAGGAACTCGCCCGACTGGGCGCCCTGAATGATGCGGTGGTCGTAGGTGGAGGTCAGCGTGGTGACCTTGGAGACACCACCCTCGGTGATCCGGCGCAGGGAGGCCCCCTGGAACTCGGGAGGGTAGTCGATCGAGCCGACGCCGAGAATGAGGCCCTGGCCGGCCATCAGCCGCGGCACCGAGTGACTCGTGCCGATGCCGCCGGGGTTGGTCAGCGTGGCGGTGGTGCCCTGAAAGTCCGAGACTTCGAGCTGACCCTTGCGGGCCTTGCGCACGACGGCTTCGTACGCGGCCCAGAACTGACCGAAGTTCAACAGCTCGCAGCCCTTGATGTTCGGCACCAGCAACTGGCGGCCACCGTCCGGGCGGGGCAGGTCGATCGCCAGGCCGAGGTTGATCGTGTTGGGCGCGACCAGGAACGGCTTGCCGTCCACCTCGTCGTAGGAGCTGTTCATCGCCGGAACCCGCTTGAGCGCCTGGATCATCGCGTAACCGATCAGGTGCGTGAACGAGATCTTGCCGCCGGTGGAGCGGGCGAGATGGGCGTTCACCATCAGGCGCTGGTCGATGGCCAACTTCATGGGCAGGTTGCGCACCGACGTGGCGGTGGGCATCGCCAACGAGGATTCCATGTTGCGAGCGGTTCGCATCGGGGCACCCTTGAGTTGGGTGCGGGTGGGTTCGCTGGCCGCTTCGCTGCGCACCACCAGGCTGGGCCGGTTGGCCGACAGGCCCATGCCCGAGCCCGGCGATTCGGGGGCCGCGTCGTGACCACTCGAGCCGGACGATTCGACGGTGGCCGGTGGACCGGCAGTCGCCGCCGCCGGCGCGGTGACCGGCTTTCTGGCCGGTGCGCTGGCCGGCTTCTTCTCGGCCACCACCGTGTAGGACTGGTGGTGCGGGCGTTCGGCGGGTGCCGAGGCGGCTGCGGGCGACGCGTCGGCCTTGGCGGGCTCGCCGGCCGGCACCTCAGCAGCGGCCGGGTCGGTGGCCGGGGCGTCCTGCTGCTGAGCCGGCGATGACGGTGCAGCGGCCGGCGAGGATTCCTGAGCGCTGGTCGACGCGCCGGCGCTGTCGTTGCCGGCCCGTGACGCGAAGAACTGCCGCCAGCGATCGTCCACCGAAGTGGGGTCGTGCTGGTAGGCCTGGTACATCTCGTCGATCAGCCAGTCATTGGCACCAAATTCGTCAGTCGATTGGTTATCCGCCGTGAGATTCTCGGGCGCGAGGACCACGATCGCCTTCTTCCGTTCCCTTGCACAGGCCACGACGCCTGCTGGTCTTCGATGCTACTCAGACAGCCACGCTGGGGAAACCGGCCGTGCCGGTGTTCACGCTGACATGTCACTGTTCGACCTGGGTCCGGGGCTCTGCTGGAGCCGCACCCTGCCCGGGCCGGGCTGTCGGCTTTGTGCTAGCCGGGCAAGGGCCGCATGGGCGAGGCTGGAGCCAGAATCTCGAACCGAGGAGCAACATGTCCGCATCCGCACCGGCCGTCCTGGCCATGGTCACGATCGACTGCGCCGACCCCGCTGCCGAGGCGGCGTTCTGGGCCGCCGCGCTGGGCTGGCAGGTCACCTATTCCGACGAGAACTACGGCATGGTCAGCCAGGGTGACCAGCGCCTCGGCTTCGGGCGCGTCGAGGGCTGGAAGGCTCCCGGTTGGCCGAACACGTCCGGAACCAAACAGTTCCACCTCGACCTGGCAGTGGACGACCTCGCGTCCGCCGAAGCGGCGCTGGTCGAGCTGGGGGCCACCAAACCGGCAGAACAGCCGTCGGAGGACTGGATCGTGCTGCGGGATCCGGACGGTCACCCGTTCTGCCTGACCAAGGCAGCAAACTGGGGCTGAATCCTGTGGTGCGGTCGATCCGAGGCGCTCACGAGCCGCTCGCACAGTGGCCCTGACAAGCAGAAATCCCGCACCTGACGAGGTGCGGGATGGCTGGCGCCCCCGGCAGGATTCGAACCTGCGCACCCGCCTCCGGAGGGCGGCGCTCTATCCCCTGAGCTACGGGGGCCCGGGCTGCGGGCCGGCCACGACTGTAGCGCACGGGCACTGTCGGCATCGAATCGCCGTCGCTCCGCAGACCCCGGACGATAGTGTGCGGGCCATGCGGGTGCTGGCACGTCTGACGGCTCTGCTGATGGCTTTCGTCCTGATCGGCTGCTCCGCCCGCTCCGCTCCGGGCGAGCCGGTGCTGCGCGCGTCCGCACCCCCGTGGCCGGCTCCCCGCGACGGACTCGCGCAGCTTCAAGCGGCCGGGCTGGAGGCGTCCCGGCTGGACGACACCAGCAACCAACGGCGGTTCACTCTGGTCCTGACGATCGACTCCGCAGCCGTGCCGCTGGTTCCGTTCATCGGCATGGACCGGCCGCGCGCCCTGCAGGGCCCGGCTCACACTCACGACGACTCCGGCACCGTCTGGCTCGAGGGCCGCGGCTCCGAGTCGGTCACGCTCGGCGAGTTCTTCATCCTGTGGGGGGTGCGCTTCGATGCCCGTTGCCTCGGCGCGGTTTGCGGCACGGTCGAGGTGATGGCGGACGGCGCACCGGTCGCCGACCCGCTCGCGCTGCGGTTGGCCCAGGTCGCGGAGCGGCTGACCGTGCGGGTGAGCAGCGCCTAGCCTTGTCGCCGCCCGGTCCCAGTCGCCGGGAGCTCACGTCCGGCAGGCGCCCGTCTGGCAGAGTTGTGCGCCATGACCCACATGCACGTCGCCGGCTCGATCCACGCCGACGCGACCTCGCCGGCACCGCTGTGGCTGACACGTCCCGACGACGTCAATGCCCTCACCGCGCAGCTGTGGAGCAAGAACGCGTTCCGGAATTCAACCGGTGAACTCGAGATCGCCGGACGCACCGCTGCGTCCATCATCGACGAGGTCGGCAGCCCGGTCTACGTGATCGACGAGGACGACTTTCGCACCCGCGCCCGGCAGTGGCGCGACGCCTTCGCCGGTTGGGACGTCTTCTACGCCGGCAAGTCCTTTCTGTGCACCACCGTCGCCCGCTGGATCGCCGAGGAGGGTCTGGGACTCGATGTCTGTTCCGGCGGTGAACTTGCCGTGGCACTGCGCGGGGGGGTGGAGCCGAGCAAGATCGGCATGCACGGCAACAACAAGAGCGACGAGGAACTGCGGGCCGGACTGAGTGCCGGCGTCGGCCGGATCATCGTCGACTCCTCGCACGAGATCACCCGCCTGGAGAGGCTCTGCGCCGAACTGGGCACCGTTGCCGAGGTGCTGATCCGCGTCACCACCGGCGTCGAGGCGCACACTCATGAATACATCGCCACCGCGCACGAGGACCAGAAGTTCGGCTTCTCGATCAACGGCGGAGCAGCCCTGGTGGCCCTGGTGCGCAGCCACCACAGCCCCTACCTCAACCTGCTGGGCGTACACAGTCACATCGGCTCGCAGATCTTCGACACCAACGGCTTCGAGGTCGCCGCCCGGCGCACGTTGAAGTTGCTGTCGCAGTTCAGGGAGGCCACCGGAGTCACACTGGCCGACCTCGACCTGGGCGGCGGTTTCGGCATCTCGTACATCAAGGAAGACACTCCGGCCACTCCGGACGAGCTGGCGGCCGGCCTGCGCGCCATCGTCGAGCACGAGTGCCGCGGATTCGGCCTGCCGGTGCCGCGCATGTCGGTCGAGCCCGGTCGGGCGATCTGTGGACCGGCGGGAACGGCCCTCTACACCGTCGGCACGGTCAAGACCGTCGAGATCGGCGTCGGCCTGACCCGCCGCTACGTGGCCGTCGACGGCGGCATGAGCGACAACATCCGTCCGGCCCTCTACGCCGCGGAGTACTCCGCCACGCTGGCCAACCGGGCGGGGGAGCGCGGCCCGGTGCTTTCGCGCGTGGTGGGCAAGCACTGCGAGGGCGGCGACATTCTGGTGCGCGACGAGTTCCTGCCCGACGACGTGGGTCCCGGCGACCTGATCGCCGTGCCGGCCGCCGGCGCCTACAGCCGCTCGATGGCCAGCAACTACAATCACGTTCCGCGGCCGCCGGTGGTGTCTGTGCGTGAGGGTCGGATCTGCACCATGCTGCGGCGCGAGACACTGGACGACCTGTTGGCGCTGGACACCGGTGCCTGAGCCAGACAGCCCCGGCAGACTGGGCCCGAGAAAGATGAGGACGCGATGATGGCAGCCAGACCGCTCAAGGTGGCCCTGTTGGGCTGCGGAGTGGTGGGGTCCCAGGTGGCCCGCCTGCTGCTCGACAACGGCGACGAGTTCCAGTCCCGGGTGGGACGGCGACTCGAGCTGGTCGGCATCGCCGTGCGCAACAAGGCCAAGCACCGTCCCGGCATCGATCCCGGGTTGATCACCGACGACGCCGCCGACCTGGTGGCCCGCACCGGCATCGACCTGGTGATCGAGGTGATGGGCGGTGTCGAACCGGCCCGCTCCCTGATTCTTGCTGCGCTGAGCGCCGGTGCGTCGGTGATCACCGCGAACAAGCAACTGCTGGCCCAGGACGGCGCCACGCTGTACGAGGCGGCGGCGGCGGCCGGTGTCGACCTCTACTTCGAGGCGGCCGTGGCAGGTGCGATCCCGATCATCCGTCCGCTGCGCGAGTCACTGGTCGGTGACGAGGTGACGGCGGTCAAGGGAATCGTCAACGGCACCACCAACTTCATCCTCGACAAGATGCACACCCACGGATCGTCCTTCGACGAGGTGCTGGCCGAGGCGCAGCGACTGGGCTATGCCGAAGAGGACCCGACCGCAGACGTGGAGGGCCTGGATGCCGCGGCCAAGGCAGCCATCCTGGCCAGCCTGGCCTTTCACAGCCGGGTCAAGCTCGACGACGTCGACTGCGAGGGCATCACCAAGGTGACTGCCGACGATGTCGCCACCGCCGAGGAACTGGGTTACGTGATCAAGCTGCTGGCGCGCTGCGCCCTGGCTCCGGACGGATCCATCTCGGTCGGCGTGCACCCGACGATGGTGCCGGCCACACACCCCCTGGCCAATGTCTCGGGTGCCTTCAACGCCGTCTTCATCGAGTCCCGGCATGCCGGGCAACTGATGTTCATGGGCCCGGGTGCGGGCGGCGCGCCGACGGCGTCGGCGGTTCTGGGTGACGTGGTGACGGCGGCTCGCAACCGGGTGCGGGGCGTCTCCGGCCCGGGGGAGTCGTCCTACTCGGCTCGCCCGATCACACCCAGGGGGCAGGTTCCGTCTCGGTTCTACGTGTCGTTCAGCGTGGACGACGAGCCCGGCGTGCTGGCCAAGATCGCCGCCACCTTCGCCCGCTACCAGGTCTCCATCCAGGCCGTACGGCAGGAGAGCGAGCCAGGGCGTCCAGCGGGGCAAGGAGCCAGGCTGGCCATCCTGACCCATTCGGCGCGGGTCTCCGACATGCGGGCGGCGGAAGAGGACCTCATGGCCATGCCCGAGGTGGCCGGCGACATCGCCCTCATGCGGGTCGAGGGCTGAGCCGTGCAGATCGTCTGCCTCGATCTGGAGGGGGTGCTGATCCCCGAGATCTGGATCGCGGTGGCCGAGGCCACCGGCATCGAGGGCCTGCGCCGCACCACTCGGGACGAGCCCGACTACGACACCCTGATGCACTATCGCCTCGACCTGCTGCAGCGGCACGGGCTCACTCTGACCGACATTCAGCGGGTGATCGGCACCCTCGACCCGCTGCCCGGTGCGGTCGAGATGGTTGCCTGGCTGCGCGAGCGATTCCAGCCGGTGATCCTCTCCGACACGTTCTACGAGTTCGGCATGCCGTTCATGGCCAAGTTGGGTTACCCGACCCTGCTCTGCCATCGTCTCGTCGTGCGCGACGACCGCATCGTCGGCTACACCCTGCGCATGCCCGACCAGAAGCGGGAGGCCGTGCAGCGCTTCCGCGAACTCAACTTTCGCGTGATCGCCACGGGCGACTCCTACAACGACACCGCCATGCTGGGTGCAGCGGATGCAGGCATCCTGTTTCGGCCCCCGGCGAACGTGGTCGCGGAGTATCCCCAGTTTCCCGTGGTGACCGACTATGCGGCCCTGCGCGCCGAACTCGAACGGGCGTCCGCACTGCTGGGGTGACGGGCATGGTCCCTCGCAACCTGCCACCCCCACACGAATCAACCTTTCGCTACAGACCCTGCTCGGCATGGACCGTCACGAGCAGAGCGGCATGTACTACAACTGGTACGACCCGGCCGATGGCAGGGTGCTACGACGTTGGCCGGACAGCGGCGACCTGGTCGTGCCGTTCGTCTCCAGCGTCGACATGGGCTGGTTGGGGGCAGCCACCTGGGCCGTTCGCAACGCGTTGCCGGGTGCGCGGCGTCGGGCCGACCGGCTCACAGCGGCCGGGTCAGCGAGCAACGGATCGACGAATCGGCCCAGCGGTTGCTCACGGTGAAGTTTGCTCTCGGTCTCTTCGACAACCCCTACCTGGACGCCGACCGAGCGGCTTCGGTGTTGGCGCAACCCACCTTCGTCGCCGAGGGACACCGAGCGCAGGCCGAGTCGGTGACGCTGCTGGCGAACGTCGGCTTGCTGCCGTTGCGCACCGGTAGCCGGGTGTACGCCGAGGGCGTGCCCCGTGCGGCGCTGGCCGACTTCGAGGTCGTGGAACGTCCTGAGCAGGCCGACCTTGCCCTGGTGCGGCTCGCCGCTCCCTTCGAGGCACGGGACGACTTGTTCCTGGAAGCCTGGTTCCATCAGGGCCACCTCGATTTTCAGCCCGGCGTCGCCGTGCGGCTGGAGCGGATCGCCGGGCACTGCCCGCTGGTGCTCGACGTCACCCTCGACCGACCGGCGATCCTGACCCCGCTGCTGAATGCTCCCGCAGCCTTGACGGTGAGCTACGGAAGCTCGGCGCACGCCTGGCTGGACGCACTGACCGGACGGATTCCTCCGATCGGCCGACTGCCGTTCGATCTACCCCGCTCGATGCAACAGGTTCGCGACCACCCCGAGGACCGCCCCGGCCTGGACGCGCCGCTGTTCTCTCGCGGGTTCGGCCTGAGCTGCTGAGGTCTCCCTGCCGATCTGGGGGGCCACGGGTCGTCCACCGGTCGGGTGGCGCCCCGCGCCGGGATGCCGACGGCACGCCTGGGGCGGGCCGTCAGACGTGCGTCAGTCAGAGGGGACGTACGTGGCGCTCGGCGATCTCGACGACCTTCGCCACCCGGCGCGCATACTTCTCGTCGCTGGTGCCGAGCCAATCCGTGGTCATCCACGACTTGACCACCTCCATCGCCAGCGCAGAGCCGATGATCTTGCCGCCGATGCACAACACGTTGCTGTCGGAGTGCGAGCGGGCCAACCAGGCGCAGAACGGATCCTGCGCCACAGCCGCGAAGACCCCGGGCAGCTTGTTGGCGATCATCGCCGAGCCGTAGCCGACCCCGTCCACGAAGATGCCGCGGTCGCAGGCCGCCGAGGCAACGGCCAGGGCGGCCGGGTACACGTGATCGGGCAGATCGCACGGCAGTTCGTCGTGCGCGCCGAAGTCCTCGACCTCGTGACCCTGATCCCGCAGCCACGCGGCGATCTCGAGCTTCAGTGAGGTGCCGGCGTGATCGTTGGCCATGGCGATGCGCATGACGGTCACCGTACTGGCCCAGACGGCTGCGGGGTAGGCGAGAATCCGACCGCGCGGTCTTGGTGTCGCGCGCTGCGCGTTTGCGGTGACACGTGGACGCCGGGTGGTTAACTGGCGGGCGTGAAAAGCGTTGGCGGTCGCATCGGCTACGTGCTGCTGCTGTCGGTCGCACCGGTGCTCGCTGCTCTGTACGCCGGCGGCACCACCATTCCAGGCGGCACCTTCGAGCCGTGGGCGCCGGCCATGATCGACCTCGACGTCTATCGACGCACCGGTGACCTGGTGCTCCACGGCCAGGACTTCTACAACGTCAAGGCGTGGTTGCCCTGGATCTATCCACCCTTCCCCGCGTTGCTCGCGGTGCCGTTCGCGATCGTCCCGGTGGCGGTTGCGCAGATGAGTTGGCTCGCGCTCAACGCGGCCTGCCTGATGGCCATGCTCTTTCGGCTGGGCCTCAAGGGCTGGCAGCTCAGTCTTTCCGCCACCGCCATCATCTGGCTCGTCGAGCCCGTCCGCGAGACGCTGGGCTTCGGTCAGGTGGCCATTTTTCTGGTCACCGCCGCCGTTCTCGATTCCATGCCTGGCCCAACCGTGTTCCGTCGCCGCCTGCTGCCGGAGGGCTGGCTGACCGGCGTCGCGACCGCGGTGAAGCTCACCCCGGCAGTGGTGGCCGCGTACAACTTCTTCGCCGGCAAGCGCAGGGCGGGCATCATCAGCTTCCTCACCTTCGTGGCCTGCACCCTGATCGGCCTGGTGGTGCTGTGGGGATCCTCACTGACGTACTTCGGTCGCCTGCTGTCGGGCGACTCGGGGCTGAACAGCGGCATCGTGTTCAAGACCAACCAGTCCGTGCTCGGGGTGTGGACCCGGCTGTTCGGCGAAGCCAGCCGGGGCGGACTGGTGCTCGCCGCGCTGGTCGCGCTGGTCGGAATCGCCGCGGCGGTGCTCATGCACAAGGCGGGTGAGGTGCCGTTCGCGCTGTGCCTGGCCGGCCTCACCAGCCTGCTCGCCTCACCCATCTCGTGGTCACACCACTACGTGTGGATCGTGCCCTTCGGCATCGTGCTGTTGCGCAATCAGCGACTGCCCGGCTATCTGCGCATCACCGGCCTGTTGTATTCGATCTGGACGGCGTTCGCGCCGTTCAAGCTGTTGCCCGGGGACAACAACGTGGAGCTGAGCTATCCACCGGTGCACATGCTGGTCGACAACATCGGGGTCTATGTAGGCGTCGGCATTCTGGTGGCGAGCGTGGTCGCTGCGTTCACCCCTTGGGGGAGGGACCGGCGGCGTGCGCAGGCTGCCCTACGGGCCGGCGAGGCGTCTGCCGAGCGAGCCTGAGGTCGCGGCGGTCGATCCGACACGCGCATTTCGGGCGCCGAACGGGTGGTTCAACCATCTGCCCGGCGCAGTGCTACAGTATTTATGCGCTGCATTGCAGGCGCTGCCCCAAAGATCGGGGCTGACGATTCCACTCGTCGAGGACTCCTTTCATCATTGCCGGTCGGCAGAAGTTCCCGTTCCGCGCATGATGGAGCGTATCCACGATCTACCCGGAGCTAGTCACGCTCCGCCCATTGCTTGTCCGCGCGCCGGTTGAGGCCGCGCGGATGTTCCGAAAGGACCCATGTGACCGACACAATCGAGGCCACCGCCACCACGTCCGGCGCCGGCAAGGGCCTGAGCGGCATGCTGCTGCCCGAGTTGAAGCAACTCGGCTCTTCCCTCGGGCTCAAAGGCACCGGCGCCATGCGCAAGAGCCAACTGATCGACGCCATTCATGCCGCCCAGAGTGGCGGCTCCACCGCTGCCCGCGGCGATGCCGTCGCAACCGAACAGCCCCAGCAACGTCACCACAAGCGTGCCGAGGCGCAGCCGGAACCCCAGAACGACCAGCCTCAGGCCGCCGACACCACCTCGCCGCCGAGCGCCGTGAACGGAGAGAGCGCCGACGACGTCGCCTCCCGCCTCGATGCTTTGCAGGGCGAGCGTGTGCGTCGTCGTCGCACCCGCGGCTCAGACAGCGACAACGCCTCTGCAGAGCAGGCTCCTGAGGCCGGTGCCGTGCAGACCGAGGCAACGGTCGATTCCCGACCCACCCAGAGCACCGCCGGCCAGAACGGCACCGGCCAGAACGGCAACGGTGGCCAGAACGGCAACGGTGGCCAGAACGGCAACGGCAACAATCAGAACGATCGTCAGGCGCAGCAGTCGCGCGACGACGACGAGTTCGGAACCGGACGTCGCTCACGCCGCCGGCGCAACCGCGATCGTCAGAACAACCGTCGCACGACCCCCAACAATCGCGGCGGTCAGTCGGGTTCGATGGCCGGTCTCGAAGCAGAGCCGGTGGTCAGCGACGACGATGTGCTGGTCAGCGTGTCGGGCATCCTCGACGTGCTCGACAACTACGCGTTCGTGCGCACGTCCGGGTATCTGCCGGGGTCGAACGACGCCTACGTCTCGCTGTCGATGGTGCGCAAGTTCGGCCTGCGCAAGGGCGACATCGTCACCGGCGCCCTGCGCCAGCCGCGCGACGGCGAGCGCAAGGAGAAGTTCAACCCCTTGGTGCGCCTCGACACGGTCAACGCCGATGCGCCCGAGATGGCTCGCGATCGCCCTGAGTTCGGCAAGCTGACCCCCCTGTACCCGCAGGAGCGACTCAAGCTCGAGACGTCCGCGGTCGGCATGACGGGCCGCATCATCGACCTGGTGTCGCCGGTCGGCAAGGGTCAGCGCGGCCTGATCGTGTCACCGCCCAAGGCCGGCAAGACACTGATCATGCAGGCGATCGCGAACTCGATCACCGTGAACAACCCAGAAGTGCACCTGATGGTGGTGCTGGTGGACGAGCGGCCCGAAGAGGTCACCGACTTCCAGCGAAGCGTCAAGGGCGAGGTGATCGCGTCCACCTTCGACCGTCCGGCCGACGACCACACCACGCTCGCCGAACTCGCGATCGAGCGGGCCAAGCGGCTGGTGGAGCAGGGCCGTGACGTGGTGATCCTGCTCGACGGCATCACCCGTCTGGGCCGTGCCTACAACCTGGCTGCGCCGGCGTCCGGCCGCATCCTGTCCGGTGGTGTCGACTCCGCGGCGCTGTACCCGCCGAAGAAGTTCTTCGGCGCTGCACGCAACATCGAGGACGGCGGCTCGCTGACCATTCTGGCCACCGCGCTGATCGAGACCGGCTCCAAGATGGACGACGTTATCTTCGAGGAGTTCAAGGGCACCGGCAACATGGAGTTGCGGCTGCGCCGTGATCTGGCCGACAAGCGTATCTTCCCCGCGATCGACGTGGCGGCATCAGGCACGCGACGCGAAGAGATGCTGTTCACCCGTGAGGAGCTCCAGATCATCTGGAAGCTGCGCAGGGTGCTGTCCAGCCTCGAGCCGCAGGCGTCCCTCGAGACCCTGTTGTCCCGGATGCGCAAGACCGAGTCGAACCGCGAGTTCCTGATCCAGGTGACCCGCACGACGCCGTCCCAGAACTGACCCACGGGTAGCTGCCCGCTCGGAATCGAACCCGCCCGCCTCGTCGGCGAGCAGGGACTTGGTTCCGGGCGGGTTTATGCTGGACGGCTCGCCCGTCGCCAGTTCGGAGGTTCCGCCATGCCCGCGCCCGATCCGTTGACCGAGGCCAAGCACCAATTGGTCGAGGCCAGGGACGCGCTTCGGGGTATGCGCGAGTACACCGCGTCGCTGGAGGCACTGGCGGGCGATCGATTGTCGGGGGAGTACCTCAAGCAGGCCCTGTACCGACGGATGATGTCGTTGCGGGACGACCCGTCCACCCCATTGTTCTTCGGACGGATCGACTGCCGGGTGACCGCCGGCGCGGACGAGAACGAGAACTGCTGGATCGGCCGGCTGCACGTGACCCGCGAAATGGGCAGCGAACCGATGGTGTACGACTGGCGTGCGCCCGTCGCCCTTCCGTTCTATCGCGCCAGCCGCACCGAACCGATGGGCGTCGAACTGCGCCGCCGCTACGGGTTTCAGCACGGTACGATCACCGCCTTCGAAGACGAGCGATTGGTCGGCCCCGCGGCCCCCGAGAACGGGGCGTTCGGGCACTCCGAGATTCTCGAAGCCGAGATCGAACGTCCGCGCACCGGGCCGATGCGCGACATCGTGGCCACCATCCAGCCCGAGCAGGATCTGATCGTGCGCGCGCCACTGACGGAGTCGGTGGTGGTGCAGGGCGCGCCGGGCACCGGCAAGACCGCGGTCGGGCTGCACCGCGCGGCCTACCTGCTCTACGCGTTCCGCGACCAGCTGAGCCGCAGCGGGGTGATGGTGATCGGACCGAACGCGTCGTTCCTGACCTACATCGGGGACGTTCTGCCCGCGCTCGGCGAGATCGACGCTGCGCAGGAGACCCTCGAGTCACTGGTCACCCGTAGCGCCGCCCGTCCGGTGGCGGGCAGCGACGCGGCCGAGGTGGCCGTACTCAAGGGCGACCCGCGGATGGCGCAGGTGCTGCGCCGCGCGGTGTGGCACTCCATCGTCACCCCGACCGAGACGCTCGTCGTACCGCGTGGCTCCGCTCAGTGGCGCATTCCGGCCCACCGCTGCGCGGCCGTGATCGACGAGCTGAGCGCACGAGGCGTCCGGTATTCGGCCGGCCGCGAGATGTTCGCTCAGCGCCTGGCCCATCAGGTGCTGCTGCGCATGGAGGCGTCGGGCGAGACCCCAGACGATCGGGTACAGAACGCCGTTGCCCGCTCGCGGCCGGTCAAGGCATACGTGGACGCGCACTGGCCGGCCCTGGACGCCCGGCGCCTGGTGTTCCGGTTGCTCACCGACGCGGCGTTCCTGGGCCGACACGCCGAGGGACTGCTCAGCGCTGACGAGCGAGCAGTGCTCGATCTCGGCCGGGGCCTCAGCGGCCGGGCCCGGCCGCCGCGCTCAGTCGCAGCGTGGCGGCCCAGCCTGGCCGACCTGGTGCTCGTCGACGAGGTGACCGACCTACTCACCCGCACGCCGAGCCTGGGCCATGTGATCGTCGACGAGGCGCAGGACCACTCCGCGATGGCATTGCGCGCCGTCGGACGGCGGGCCAGTACCGGCTCGGTGACAGTGCTGGGCGACCTGGCGCAGGCCACCACCGCCTACGCCACCACTAGCTGGGCAGATTCGCTGCTGCACCTGGGCAAGCCCGAGAGTGCAATCACCGAACTGGTCGCAGGGTTCCGGGTGCCTCGCTCGGTGATCGAGTACGCCGCCCGGTTGTTGCCGTTCATCGCCCCGTCGCTCACCCCACCCCATTCCGTGCGCCGGTCGTCGGGCGACTTCCGGGTCAGCCGGGGCGGTCCGTCGGCCGTCGTCGACGCCGTGCAGAGTGCGTTGCTTCGTCCAGGAACGGTCGGGCTGATCGTGGCCGATCTGGGCGTGCCCACCCTGACCGACGCCCTGACCGCGGCCGGTGTGACGTTCGGCGTGCTGGGTTCGGACGGCGGCGAGGACGCCTTCGACCACCGCCTGGACGTGGTGCCCGCAACTCTCGCCAAAGGGCTCGAGTTCGACCAGGTGGTGCTGGTCGAACCGGCTGCCGTGGTCGCTGCCGAACCGGACCGCACCACCGGACTGCGCCGCCTCTATGTCTGCCTGACCCGTGCCGTCAGCGGCCTTCAGGTGGTGCATGCCGAACCCCTGCCGGTCGAGCTGGGTCCGCCGGCCGATTGAGCGTGTGATCGGCTGATTGAGATTGTGGTCGGCTGATTGAGCTTGTCGAAATCAGTGATCGACGTGGTCTCGACAAGCTCGACCGACCGAATGCGCTCGACGTGGTCTCGACAAGCTCGACCGACCGAATGCGCCCGCTCAGCGTGCCCGCGCCACCCGGCCCTCGTCCCACACCGGTTCGTCAGCTTCGTAGACAGAACCGTCCGCACCGAACACCAGAAAGCGGTCGAAGCGGCGGGCGAACCAGCGGTCGTGGGTGACGGCGATGACCGTGCCCTCGAAGGCGTCCAGGCCGGATTCGAGTGCCTCGGTCGACTCGATGTCCAGGTTGTCGGTCGGCTCGTCCAGCAGCAGCAGCGTTGCCCCGGCCAGTTGCAGCAGCAGAATCTGCAATCGGGCCTGTTGGCCGCCGGACAGGGTTTCGTAGCGCTGTTCGGCCGCTTTCGCGAGCTCGTAGCGGTCAAGCACCCGGGCGGCCGCCTCGCGTCCCATGCCGTCCCGGTGGTCGTCGCCCCGGTGCAGCACCTCGATCAGGGTGCGGCCGAACAGTTCGGGGTGGGCGTGGGTCTGGACGAACAGGCCCGGGCGAACGCGAGCCCCCAGTCGGGCTGTGCCCGAGTAGCGCACCGGCTCGAGCAGGGCGTGGTCCACGGCGGAGTTGCCGGGCTCGGGCGAGGATCCTCCGCAGGCGAGCAACCGCAGAAAGTGTGACTTGCCGGATCCGTTCGACCCCAGCACGGCCACCCGATCGCCGAACCAGATCTCGGTCCCGAACGGCTTCATCAACCCGGTCAGCTCCAGTTTCTCGACCACCACCGCACGCCGTCCGGTGCGTCCGCCGGCCAGCCGCATCGACACCTGCTGGCGCAGGGGAACGGCCTGGGGCGGACCGGCCTGCTCGAACTTGGCGAGCCGGGTCTGCGCGGCCTGGTAGCGAGAGGCCATGCCGTCGTTGTAGGCGGCCTTGAGCTTGTACATCAGCACCAGTTCGCGCAGCTTGGTGTGATCCTCGTCCCAACGGCGGCGCAACTCCTCGAAGCGGGCGAACCGCTCCCGACGTGCCTCGGCGAACGTGGCGAAACCCCGGCCGTGCACCCATAGGGTGTTACCTGCTGCGCCGAGTTCGACGGCCGCGATCCGGGTGGCTGCGCGAGCCAGCAGTTCGCGGTCGTGGCTCACCATCAGCACCGTTTTCTGGGTGGCGCGAAGCTGGTCCTCGAGCCACCGCTTGCCGGGCACGTCCAGATAGTTGTCGGGCTCATCCAGCAGCAGGACCTCGTCGGGCCCGCGCAGCAACAACTCCAGCGCCAGGCGCTTCTGTTCGCCGCCCGACAGGCTGGACACCTCGCGCCACTTGGCGGCGTCGTAGCCGATGCCGAGGGCCGCGTCGCAGCAGGCGTCGAAGATCACCTCCTGCTCGTAGCCTCCCGCGTCGGCATACTCGGTGAGCGCGTGGGCGTAGTCCATCTGGACGGGCTCGGAGTCGTCGTCCATCAGGCGCAACTCGAGGGCATCCACCGATGTGGCGGCAGCTGCGATGCGCTGCGGCGAGAGCGAGACCAACAGGTCGCGCACCGTGCTGTGGTCGCGGATGCTGCCGATGAACTGCCGCATCACGCCGAGTCCACCCGAGCGCGAGATGGTGCCGTCCGTGGGCGCCAGGTCACCCGCGACGATGCGCAACAGCGTGGTCTTGCCCGAGCCGTTCGCCCCGACCAGCGCCACGATGGCGCCGTCGCCGACCCGGAACGAGATGTCGCGCAGCAGCGGACGGCCGTCCGGCAGGTCGTAGCCGACTCCCGACAGCTCCACGTGGCCCATGTGTACGCAGCCTAGTGCTGCGCTCCTGGTCGGCAGGCCCGCAGGAATGTGTGGCGGCACTTCGACGTTTTGCGGTTGTCCCAGCCGATCAGGCAGAATGGACGGTCGTTGCCGGTTCACGCCACGGGGTCGAGTCCGACCCCAACTTCTCCAGGCGACCCGGCACTATGAAGGAGAGTTCACCATGAAGCAGGGTATCCATCCCGACTACAACGTGACCGAGGTGTCCTGCACCTGTGGCAACACGTTCACCACTCGCAGCACCGCCAAGAACGGCGTGATCCACGCCGAAGTCTGCGCGGCCTGCCACCCGTTCTACACCGGCAAGCAGAAGATCCTCGACACCGGCGGCCGCGTGGCCCGGTTCGAGCGCCGCTACGCCAAGCAGCCGGCCAAGAAGAAGTAGTCCGCGTGAGCGCCGGAGCCCTGGGGGCTCCGGCGCTTCGTCGTGATTACCCGCTCGACGCCCGTCGCGGACGCTTCGTCGAGCACCGCAGGGGTCAGCCACCAGCACCGGGAAGGGGAGCGGCATGTTCGAGGCAGCCGACTCGTTGCGCGAAGAGTTCGCGGAGTTGGAGCAACAACTCGCCCAGCCCGCCACCCACACCGACCTGGCGCTGGCCCGCCGGATCGGACGCCGCTATGCCGAGCTGACTCCGATCGTGAAGGGGCTCGCCGAGTTCGACCAGCTCACCGACGACCTGGACGCCGCCCGCGAACTGGCCGTCGAGGACGAGGCGTTCGCCGACGAAGCGCATCAGCTGGCCGAGCGACTCGAGTTCGTGACGGGCCGCCTGACGGCGCTGTTGGCCCCTCGCGACCCGCACGATTCGTCCGACGCCCTGCTCGAGATCAAGTCCGGAGAGGGTGGCGAGGAGTCCGCCCTGTTCGCCGGCGACCTGTTCCGCATGTACAGCAAGTACGCCGAGACGCGCGGGTGGACGGTGGACGTGCTCGACAGCCAGGAGACCGACCTCGGCGGCTACAAGTCGATCACGATGGCGATCAAGGCCAGGGGTAGCGATCCGGAGAACTTTCCCTACGGCGTGCTCAAGTTCGAGGGGGGCGTGCACCGGGTCCAACGTGTGCCGGTGACCGAGACCCAAGGACGCGTGCACACCTCCGCTGCCGGCGTTCTCGTGATGCCCGACGCCGAAGAGGCAGAGGTCGCCATCGACCCCGACGACCTGCGGATCGACGTCTATCGCAGCTCCGGCCCTGGCGGCCAGGGCGTCAACACCACCGACTCCGCCGTGCGCATCACCCACCTGCCCAGCGGCATCGTGGTCAGCTGCCAGAACGAGCGCTCGCAGCTGCAGAACAAGGAATCGGCGATGCGCATGCTGCGTTCCCGCCTGGTTGCCGCCGCCGCTGAACAGGCCGCCGCGCAGGCATCCGCGGCCCGACGCTCCCAGGTGCGCACCGTCGACCGCTCCGAGCGCATCCGAACCTACAACTTCGGCGAGAACCGCATCGCCGACCATCGCATCGGTTACAAGGCCTACAACCTCGATCAGGTGCTGGCCGGCGACCTCGGCAACGTGATCGTCGCACTGCAGGCCGCCGATCTGGCCGAGCGACTGGAGAGCATCGGGTGACCACGGTGGCCCAGGTGCTGCGCGAGGCTTCGGAGCGCATCCCGTCCGCGGAGTCCCGGTGGTTGCTCGCCCACACCCTCGCGGTTCCCGTCTCCCGGCTGCTGACCCATCCGCCGGTCACGCCAGCGCAGCGGATCCGGTTCGAGGCTCTGGTCGACGAGCGCGTCTCAGGCACGCCGGTGCAGTACCTCACCGGCGTCGCACCCTTTCGCAACGTGCAGGTCGCGGTCGGTCCCGGCGTTTTCATTCCTCGTCCGGAGACCGAGGTGATGACCGGCTGGGCGCTCGAACGGCTCCGCGAAGGCCGGCCGGATCCCGTTGTGGTGGAGCTGTGCGCCGGCTCCGGCGCCATCTCGCTGGCCATCGCCGACGAGTTCGCCGGTGCCGCGCAGTATGCCGTCGAACTGAGTGACGAGGCGGTCGGCTACGCCAGCGCCAACCTGGCCGGAACGGGCGTCGCGCTGCTGCAGGGCGATATGTCCGATGCACTGCCTGAACTCGACGGCACCGTCGATCTGGTGATCGCCAACCCTCCCTACGTCCCGTTGGATTCCTTCGATGGCATCCCGGCCGAAGTGCGCGATCACGAACCCGCGCTGGCGCTGTTCTCGGGGCCGGACGGCCTGGACGCCATGCGCGTGCTCGCCCGGGTGGCCGCGCGGTTGCTGCGTCCGGGCGGCTGGGTGTGCGCCGAGCACGCCGAACTGCAGCACGCCGGCGCCCCCGCCGTCTTCGTCCGTCATGGGGGTTTCGACCAGGTGCACGACCGGGTCGACCTGAACGACCGCCCGCGGTTCGTGACGGCCCGCCGGGCGGTGTCGATGGCAGGATGGCCCTCGTGAGCGATCCGCAGCGTTTCGACTGCTCCAGCCAGGCCGACGAGGCCCTCGCCGCCGCCGAGATCGCCATCTCGGCGGGCGAGTGCATCGTGCTACCCACCGACACTGTGTACGGGATCGGGGCTGCGGCATTCGACTCCGTGGCCGTGCAGCGGCTGTTGGACGCCAAGCATCGCGGCCGCGACATGCCGCCACCGGTGCTGATCGCCGAGCCGTCGATGCTGCGTTCGCTCGCCACCGGCTTGACCCGAAGCGGCCTCGATCTGGCCAAGTCCTTCTGGCCCGGCCCGCTGACCGTCGTGGTGAGTGCGCAGGCCGAACTGCAGCTCGATCTGGGTGATCGGGGCGACACCATCGCGGTGCGCGTGCCCGATCACGACTTCACCCGCGCACTGCTACGGCGCACCGGCCCGTTGGCCGTCTCGAGCGCCAACGTCAGCGGCCAGCCCGCTGCGACCACGATTGTCGAGGCGATCGAGCAACTCGGCGACAGCGTCTCGGTCTACCTCGACGCCGGGCCCGGCTCGGACGCGGTGCCATCGACCATCGTCGATCTCACCGGCCCACCCCGCATCCTTCGTGAGGGCAGGCTGACCAGGCACGAACTCGCCGAGGCCGTGCCGGGACTCTTCGGCGACGATGCGTGAGTACCTGCTGGTTCTGCTGATCGCGGCCGGCTCCACCTACCTGCTGGCAGGGCTGTGCCGGCGCCTGGCCTTTCGCTACAACGCCGTCGCCATGGTGCGCGACCGTGACGTACACACTCGTCCGATTCCCTACTTCGGCGGCATCGCGATGCTCTGCGGCCTGGCGGCGGCCTTCCTGGTCGCCAGCCAACTGCCGTGGCTGGGCCGCTTCGACCTGGTGGCCCACGACAGCCGTGCGGTCTTCATCGCCGGCCTGGTGATCTGTGGGGTCGGCGTGCTGGACGACATGTTCGACCTGAACGCCCTGGCCAAGATCGCCGGGCAGATGCTGGCGGCCGGCATCGTGGTGCTGAACGGCGTGAAGGTCTACTGGATTCCGCTGCCCAACACGATCCTGACCCTCGACGACGCCATGTCGATCGTGCTGACCATGGCGCTGATCTTTCTGTGCGTGAACTCGATCAACCTGATCGACGGGTTGGACGGGCTCGCGGCCGGAGTTGTGGCCATCGGGGCCGGCGCCTTCTTCGTCTACGCCTATTGGCTGAGCTACGAGCAGGAGCTGGTGCGTGCCACCACGGCCAGTCTGATCACTGTGGTCACGGTCGGCATGTGCCTGGGCTTCCTGCCCTATAACGTGCACCCGGCACGCATGTTCATGGGCGACTCGGGCTCGATGCTGCTGGGCTTTCTGCTGGCCACCTCGATGATCAGCCTGACCGGACAGCTGGACCCGTCCCAGATCGCCGTCGAGGGCTCCGGCCTGGCGATCAACGCCTACCTGCCGCTGTTCCTGCCGCTGGCGGTGATGGCCTTGCCGATGGGTGACCTGGTGCTGGCCTACGTGCGCCGCACTCTGGCCGGTCGACTGTGGTTCCAGGCCGACAAGCAACACCTGCACCACCGCATGCTCGAGTTGGGCCACAGTCACAGTCGGGCGGTCTTCCTGCTGTGGTTGTGGACGGCCCTGTTCGCCTTCGGAGCGGTGCTGATCGGCTACACCACGGCCCCCTGGGTGATAGCTGCGCTGGTCGCCGCCGCGGCCGTGGCTGCCTGGCTGACCTGGAAGCCGGTGCGGCGTGCCGCGGGGTGAGCGTCGCGCGGTCAGCGCCAACCAGCAGCGTGCCCGTCGACTGATGGCGGCCGGCGCCATGGGCGGCCATGCGGTCGCGTTGATAGCGGTGCCCATCTTCTGGCTGGTGGGTGGCACCGCGTCCGGCCTGAGCGCGTTGGTGGCGGCGGTCGGAACCCTTGCTTTCATGGGCATCGG
>Ga0075156_10000437_pt1 | contig 21180 bp, 19 predicted proteins | sample JI81AbrownDNA_FD_70966 | JGI IMG/M metagenome (GOLD analysis project Ga0075156, IMG submission 70966) | Wastewater effluent complex algal communities from Wisconsin, to seasonally profile nutrient transformation and Carbon sequestration -... | ecosystem: Engineered > WWTP > Effluent > Algae...
CACCTTGAAAGTGCTCCTCGACTGAGACCATCTGACCCTCGACAAGTCACATCGTCCCAAGTCAGGAGCACTTCTCATGTCACCGACAAGCGCGCGCCACGCCCCCATGAAAGACCGAGGTTAGCGTGCGCAGAACGTGTCGCGCCCTTGATTACGTGCCGCAGACCGTTAAGGAGCCATCCGATGATGAAGCATCGCAATGCCGCGAGGTTCGCCGCGCTCGTGGCTGCCACCGTCTTGTTGACTCCCGTCGGAACGGCCCATTCCGAGCCAGCTGGGGACGATGATCGGCCTGTACCACTGCCCGCAGGTGTCAGTCGTGCCGACGTGCAGCGGCAGCAGGACCTGGAGCGGGCGCTGGGTGAGCTCTGGACGCTGGTCCCCAACGACGGCGCAGGCGCGCCAGGCTTCGGGTCGGTGGCGGTGGATCGGAATTCGCAGCGCGTCACTATCTACTGGCAGGGAGAAGTGCCCGACGCAATCCGGGCGCTCGAGTCGTCAACCCGGGCCGAAATATCAGTTGCTGCGGCGCCGTTCAGCCAGAGCGATTCGGATCGTGCTGCGGACTACATCTTTGGCCTGGCGCGCGATGGCCGTATTCCCCTACCCGCCAGAGTCGGGCTCAATGCGACCGCGGACGAAATCCACGTGCTCTTCACCGTCGAAGACCTGTCCCGAGTCAACATCGATGAGCTGGTCACGGCGACGGAGTCCGCGACGGGGGCAAGGCCAACAGTCGCTGCCGCCACGCGAACGTTCGTCGGGGCAACGCAGAACGACGGTGCCCTCGGTAGGGCGGCTCAGCCATGACGCGAGTGACCAACTCCTACTTGGCGGTGAAGGTCGGCCACAGGCCGTTCCAGCCGACCACGTAGCCGAAACCGTGCGCCATGATGTAGCCGATGCCCAGCAACACGGCCAGCAGAACGACCGCGAACAGGGCGCCGGCGATCACCTTGCCGTAGGGGTTCGGCGGGCGTCCGGGCAGGTCGCCGTTGGCCCAGGCGATCGACTTGACCCCGACGGCGAACAGGATCGGCAAGCCCGAGCCGAGCAGCAGACCGGCGAGCAGCACCCGCCAGGCACCGTCCAGAGCCGAGAGCCACATCAGACCGCCACCTCCTGCTTGGACTTCTTCTTCTTGGCGTCGTCCCACTCGTCGTTGACGTTGTGGTGGCCGATCGGCTCCTTGCGCGAGTGCAGCCACATGTAGAGCCCGGCGCCACCCAGCAGCAGCACGACGGCCGCCGCTCCGAAGCCGGCGCCGAGCGAATTGCCGATGAGGAACATCACCGCACCGATGGCAGCGGCCGAGGGCAACGTGATCAGCCAGGCGGAACCCATTCGGGCTGCCACCCGCCAGCGCACCTGGGCGCCCGGACGTCCGACCCCGGAGCCGAGAATGGACCCCGTCGCGACGTGGGTGGTGGAGAGTGCGAAGCCGAGCTGGCTGGAGGCCAGAATGACCGATGCGGACGACATGTCGGCGCTCATGCCCTGCGGCGCCTCGATCTCGACCAGGCCCTTGCCCATGGTGCGGATGATGCGCCAGCCGCCGAGGTAGGTGCCCAGCGCGATGGTGAAGGCGCACGCGAGTTTGACCCACAGCGGTACTTCGTGGGTGGTGTTCCAATGGCCCGAGGCGATCAGGGCCAGGGTGATCACGCCCATCGTCTTCTGGGCGTCATTGGTGCCGTGCGACAGCGACATCAGCGACGCCGCACCGACCTGGCCCCAGCGAAAGCCCTGAGTTCGGTATTTCTCGGTGAGCTTGGCCGCGACCCGAAACACGAAATGGGTACCTACCAGGGCGACGATCATGGCGATGGCCGGCGACATCACGCCGGGGATGATCACCTTGCCGACGACTCCGTCCAGCTTGCCGCCCTCGCCGAGCCACTTGACGCCGCCCAGCCCCAGCCCGGTCATCGTCGCGCCGATCAGGCCACCGAACAGCGCGTGCGACGAACTGGACGGCAGCCCCCACAGCCAGGTCGCGAGATTCCAGATGATGGCGCCGGCCAGGCCGGCGAGCAGGATCATCAGCAGCTTGGTTCCGCCGTCGGCGAGCAGTTCGGGACGTGGTGAGCCGTCGGCGCTCTGCAGGTTGATCACGGCGTTGGTCACGGTCAGTGCGACCTCGACCGACAGCAGTGCCCCCACGAGGTTGAGCGAGGCGCAGAGAATGACCGCGGTGCGTGGGGTCAGCGCCTTGGTGGCGATCGAGGCGGCCATGGCATTGGCCGTGTCGTGAAATCCGTTCGTGAAGTCGAAGGCCAGAGCCGTGACGACGACGAGCGCCAAGAGGATCAGCTCGGGAGACACGTGTTCATCGTAGGGACATATTCGGCCCTCGCGAAACGACTGGTTGAGGGTCACTCGTCACCCGTAGTCAACCGCCCGTTCACGGTCTCGGAAGCGGGTCGCAGCACCCCCGGTTCGGGTCGGAGTGGGGCGGGCCAATAGGATGCCGAGCATGAGTTCTCCCATCCTGACCGCTGTGGCCTGGCCCTATGCCAACGGCCCGCGGCACATCGGGCACGTGTCCGGTTTCGGTGTTCCGTCCGACGTTTTCTCGCGTTACATGCGGATGGCCGGCAACGACGTGCTGATGGTCTCGGGAACCGACGAGCACGGTACCGCGATCCAGGTGCAGGCCGAGAAGGAAGGGCTCACTCCGCGGCAGACCGCCGACAAGTACCACCGGGTGATCGCCGAAGACCTGGCCGGTCTTGGGTGCTGTTACGACCTGTACACCCGCACCACGACGCTGAACCACCGCGCCGTCGTGCAAGAGCTGTTCAGCACCCTGCACGCCAACGGTTACGTCACAGCGCAGCGCGAACTCGGCGCGATCAGCCCGTCCACCGGCCGAACCCTGCCCGACCGTTACATCGAGGGCACCTGCCCGCACTGCGGCTTCGACGGCGCGCGCGGCGACCAGTGCGACAATTGCGGTCGGCAGCTCGACCCGATCGACCTGATCGACCCGCGCTCGAAGATCAACGGCGAGACGCCGACGTTCATCGAGACCGAGCACTTCTTCCTCGATCTGCCGGCCCTGGCCGGTGCGCTGGGCGAATGGCTGGAGACACGCACCGACTGGCGTCCGAACGTCTTGAAGTTCAGCGAGAACCTGCTGGCCGAGTTGCGTCCGCGCGCCATCACCCGCGACCTCGACTGGGGGGTGCCGATTCCGCTCAGCGGCTGGGAAGACGCCCCGATGAAGCGAATCTACGTATGGTTCGACGCCGTGATCGGGTATCTGTCGGCGTCCATCGAGTGGGCCCGGCGCTCCGGCGACCCCGACGCCTGGAAGCGCTGGTGGAGCAACGACGAGGCGAAGTCGTACTACTTCATGGGCAAGGACAACATCACCTTTCACTCGGTGATCTGGCCGGGCATCCTGCTCGGGGCGAACGGTCAGGGCGACAAAGGCGGCTCGGCCTCCGCGTTCGGGTTGCTCGACCTGCCGACCGAGATCGTCTCGTCGGAGTTCCTGACCATGTCGGGCTCGAAGCTGGCCAGCTCGCGCGGCCACGTGATCTACGTCCGCGACTTCCTGCGTGATTTCGGTCCGGACGCGCTGCGCTACTTCATCGCAGTGAACGGCCCCGAGAACCAGGACACCGACTTCACCTGGGAGGAGTTCGTCCGCCGGATCAACTTCGAGCTGGCCAACGAATGGGGCAACCTGGTCAACCGGTCGATCTCGATGGCGCACAAGAACGTTGGCGCGATCCCGGCGGCCGGCGAACTGACCGAAGCTGATCGCGAGCTGCTGCAGGCCGCCGTCGATGCGTACGGCGTGGTCGGTGACGCCTGGGGCCGATGCAAGTTCAAGCTCGCGACCACCGAGGCGATGCGGGTGGTCGGGCTGGCCAACAAGTACCTCTCCGACCAGGAGCCGTGGAAGCTGAAGGACGATCCGGCCAGGCGTGACACGGTGCTGCACGTGGCGCTGCAGGTCGTCCAGGACTGCAACACGATGCTCACCCCGCTGCTGCCGCACGCCGCTCAGCAGGTGTTCGAGGCGCTCGGGGGCGAGGGTGTCTGGGCGGCCCAGCCCGAGCTGGTCGAGGTGAGCGAGCCGGGGGCCGACGAGCCGTACCCGGTGCTACGGGGCGACTACGTGAACCAGGCGGCAGTCTGGCAGTCGCGTCCGATCGCGGTCGGTACACCGCTGCAGAAGCCGACGCCGATCTTCACCAAGCTGGATCCGAAGCTGGCCGAGACCGGCCCGGAATGGGCTCCGATCGCCTGAGCCGTCCCGGCCGATCACCCAAGGGGCACTCCCGCCCTGCAGAGTCTGAGCCCGGCCCTCGCCGGCGGGAGGCGAGGACCGGCGTCTGAGGGCTGCTCAGCCGATCCGGCTGGGCGGCGCCCAGGGATCATCGAGCCCGCTGCTGGCGAGCGTGTCGAGCCGGTGGTGGTCGTCGGATTGGCGGGATCGTGAAGGCGTCGAGCCTGCCTCGGGCGTCGACTCGGCGGTGGCCGGTGCGAACGAGCCACTGATCGGAACTGCCGCCACCAGCCGCGCCGCGGCCGGCGCACCCTCGGGCAATGTCTCGCGGGCCATCGTCGATCCGATCAGCCAGCAGGCCAGGGCGAAGAGCGCGGCAGCGCAGGGAAAGGCCCACTCGTACACCAGCGAATACTCACCCCAGTCGTCGACCGGACCGATGGCCAGCGTGCGACCGACCACGGCCGCCACCGTCGCCAAGGGCCAGATCAGCGCTGCCAGCTGGATCGGGCCACTGCCCAGCCCGAGACCGGCGCGCCGGCATTCGAGCAGGGCGATCCACAGGGCCAGCCCGAGCATCGGATTGGTGACCGGCCACATCCAGCTGAAGACCGTGTTGCCCAACAGCGCGATCATGGTGAGCAGTACGGCCACCGGCGTCCACACCGATCGCAGAGCGCCGGCCCGGGCGAACAACCCGACTATTAGCACCACAGTGAGCAGGGTGGCCACGCCGAACGCCAGCTGGAACCAGACGTACTGCTCGACTCGCCACGGATCGGCCATCGCCTGGTAGAGCTTGACCAGCAGTGTGACCAGCCAAGCGAGCCCGGCCCAGCCGCCCAGCACGCCGGCCGCTCGAGTCGCCCGAGATGCCTCCGGCACCGTGTGCAGGCGTGCGCGCACCAGGGCCTTGGCGACCAGGCCGGCGTCGCCGAACTCGGTCAGCACCGCCTCGTGTGCCAGCAACGGGTCGGCTCCGGCGAGCACCTGTCGGCTGACGGCCTCGCGCAAGTGGTCTTCGGCCTCGTCGACCAACTCGTCGGCGTCGCTCTGGTTGCGCAGCGAGTGCCGCAGCGCGTCGAGGTACGCGTCGATCGGGTCGGGTGCGTCGAACGCTGAGCGGCCCGCATCTGCGGTCGCGCGGGCGGTGTTGGATCTCATCGATTCTCCCGGGCTGCGATGGGTCACGTGGTGGTGGCGCGGGGGTGCGCACCCAGCACCGAGTCGACGGCGGCTCGAAAGTCGGTCCAGCCGCTGCGGCGCTCGTGCAGTGCGGCGATGCCGCGTTGATTCAATCGGTAGGACTTGCGCCGGCGTCCGTTGACCTCGGCCCAGGTCGCCTCCAGCAGCTGGTCACGCTCGAGCCGATGCAGCACGGGGTAGAGGGTGCCCTCGGGCACCTCGAGGGCCTGCCCGGACCGTCGCTTCAGTTCCTCGATGATCGCGTAGCCGTGCATCGGGTTGTCAGCCAACACCTGAAGAACCAGGAGGTCGAGATGACCGCGCAGCGCGTCGCCTTTCATGCTCAGACACGCTATGCATAGTCTGGCTGGGTGTCAAGACCTCATCGCTGAGCGGACACCACGGTGAGGTGAGCCAGCCGCCCTTCCGCCGCGGCATAGCTCAGGGCTACGAAGCCGTTGGCCATCGCCTTGCGCTTAAGCCTGCCCTGGGCCCGCCAGAGGGCCAGTCCGCGCCGCACCAGCACCCACGGGCTCTTACGTTTCTGGCGCAGGTCGCGCACGAACCGGTACCAGGCGACCAGGAACGCCGGCCGGTCGAGGTAGATGCCCGTGACGTCGATGCCGGCGGCCCGGGCCAGCGGCAGCGCCTCGATCGCGAAGATGCCCTCGGCCAGCACCACGGACGACCCGTCGGGAATCGTCAGCTGCTTGTCGCCGACCTTGCGCGACAGCGGGATCGAATAGTCGGGGGTGCGGGTCCGTCCGGTGCGCAGCAGTTGCTCGAGGCACGCGATCGCAGCGGCCCCGTTCCAGGTGGCCGGATCGTCCCAGTCCGGAATGCCCAGCGTCTGCGGCAGCCCGGGGTGATCGGCGTCGTGATAGAAGTCGTCCAGCCGCAACTGGGGCAACCCGGAGGCCAGGGTGAGCCGGCTCTTGCCGCTGCCGGAAGGACCCGCGAGCAGCACGAGTCGGCGGTTCATGGCCGCAGTCTAGGCACGGGCGGTCGCGAACTCAGCACGCGGGTTCCGACCCTGCGGTGATCTAGGTTGAAGCCCTTGTCTCCCCACCCGAAAGTGGTTCCCATGAAAACAACCCTCACCCGGCTCGGCGTCGCCGCTCTGGGCTCGCTACTCGTCGCAACCGGGCTGATCGTCTCAGCCCCCAGCGCCGAAGCCGCCTCACCGTGCCCCGGCAGTCGGGTCGCTAGGTACCAACTCTACGCCGGCGGCGAGGTCGCGGACAACTTTCGGCACGGTCAGATCGAGGTCTGGTACAGCTCGGCCAAGGGCGGCACCAACTGCGTGCTGGTCTACGACAACGTCTCGGGCAAGCACAAGATGACGGTGGAGGCCGGCATCTCAGGTCGTGCCTCGGCCGGCAAGGACAGCGGCACGTACAACTACTACGCCGGACCCATCAAGATCACCAACACCGACGGCAAATGCATCTCGCTGTACGCCGAGGTGATCAACGGCGGCATCTCGTACCGGCGTGCGATGAACAAGATCCACTGCGGCTGATCTGCTCACAGCGCCAGCGACGAGGCCAGGTCGGAGCGCAACCGCGCCAGCAGTGCGCGGGCTTCGGCGCGGGCAACCGGTAGGTCGCCGGACGCTTCGGGGGCCAGCCGCACCTGCAGGTAACACTTCAGTTTCGGCTCGGTTCCGGACGGTCGGACGACCGCCCGCACCCGCCGACCGGTGAACAGCAGTCCGTCGGTCGGCGGGAGTTCCGGGCTGCCCAGGGCCAGGTCGACCAGCGCGACCGCTTCGCCGCCGAGCATCGTGGGTGGCGTGCTGCGCAACGTCGCCATCGCGTCGGTGATCAGCGCCAGGTCGGCGACGCGGTAGCTGAGCGGTTCGGTCAGGCAGACACCATGGGTGCGGGCGAGGTCGTCCAGCAGATCGGACGGCGTGCGGCCCTGCGCCTTCAGTTCCGCGACCAGGGCGAGCACCCGCAGCAGGGCGGTGATGCCGTCCTTGTCTGCGACCGCGGCGGGATCGGTGCAGTAGCCGATCGCCTCCTCGTAGCCGAAGGCGAGCCCGGGCACCCGTCCGATCCACTTGAAACCGGTCAGCGTTTGGGCGAACGGCTGGCCGTGCCCGGCGGCCAGGTCGCCCAGCAGGGTGGACGAAACCACCGAGCACGCATAGGTGCCCCGGGCTCCGGCGGCGAGGCTCGCAGCGCCCAGCAGCCAGCCGAGCTCGTCGCCGCTGAGCATGCGCCAGGATCCGTCGATCGGGCAGGCGAGGGCGCAACGGTCGGCGTCCGGATCGTTGGCGAGCGCGACGTCGGCACCGACCTCGAGGGCCTTGGCCAGGGCGAGGTCGATCGCACCCGGCTCTTCGGGGTTGGGAAAGCTGACGGTCGGGAAGGCCGGGTCGGGTGCCGCCTGCGCGTCGACCAGATGGGGCGCGGGAAAGCCGGCGGCAGCTGCGCTGCGGGTGACCACCTCGGTTCCGACGCCGTGCAGGGCCGTGTGCACCCAGACCACCTCACGGGCCGACGAGCCGGCGACCAGCGAGGTGGCGCGGGCGACGTAGGCCTCGAGCAGTTCGTCGCCGAGGGTGTCGTAGCGGTCGCTGCGCGGGATCGTGGACACCGGATCCTCGGACGCCCGCGCGATCCGGGCGGCGATCTCGGCATCGGCGGGTGGCACGATCTGCGAGCCGTCGCCCAGATAGACCTTGTAGCCGTTGTCCTGCGGGGGATTGTGCGAGGCGGTGACGATCACTGCCGCAACGCACTCGAAGTGGCGAATGCCGAACGCCACCACCGGGGTTGGCTGGTGCTGCTCGCACAACAGTGGGCGCAGGCCGGCCCCGGCCAGGATCTCGGCGGTGACGGCGGCGAACACGTCGGAGTTGTACCGGGCGTCGAAGCCGACGATGACGCGTCCGCCGGTGAGTCCCTGGTCGAGCAGGTAGGCAGCCAGCCCGGCGGCTGCCCGGGCGACGACGACCCGGTTCATCCGGCCGGGGCCCGGGCCGAGGGCGCCGCGCAACCCGGCCGTGCCGAAGCTGAGCGGGCCGGCGAAGGCGTCGACGAGTTCGGCCAGGGCCGCCGGGTCGCCGTCGCGAGCCCGGTCTCGCAGATGGATGAGCGCCAGTCGGGTGGCGGTGTCGGGGTCGTCGGCCAGCCAGGCCGTGACGTCGGCTTCCAGGCGTGCGCCGAGGGTGCTGTTCACAATCGCTCCAAGAGCCCGCCGAGCAACGAGCGCAGCCTGGGTTGGGCGGTGACCCCCGCCTCGACCACTTCGGAGTGGGAGAGGGCCTGGCGGGCCATTCCCGCGGCGGCGTTGGTGACCAGCGAGATGCCGAGCACCTCGACGCCTGCCTCGCGTGCGGCCACTGCCTCGAGCGCGGTGGACATGCCGACGAGGGTGCCCCCGATGGCCCGCGCCATGCGCACCTCGGCGGGCGTCTCGTAGGCGGGCCCATGGAACTGGCAGTAGATGCCTTCCTCCAGGCTCGGGTCGACCTCGGCAGCCAGCGCTCGAAGGCGCGCGCTGTACAGGTCGGTCAGGTCGACGAATCGTGCTCCGACCAGGGGTGTCGCACCGGTCAGGTTGATGTGGTCAGCGATCAGCACCGGTGCACCGGGGGCGTGGCCGATGCCGCCGCAGCCGTTGGTCAGCAACAGTGTGGACGCCCCGCAGGCGGCTGCCGTTCGCACCCCGTGCACCACCGGGGCGACGCCGCGTCCCTCGTAGTAGTGGGTGCGGCCGGTGAACACGGCGGCCATCGAACCGGAGGGGGTGCGCACCAGTCGCAGCGCCCCGCCGTGGCCGGCGACCACGGGTGCGCTGAAGCCGGGCAGGTCGTCGAGTGGGCACTCGTCCACCAGCTCGCCGAGGCCTTCGGCGGCTTGTGCCCAGCCGGAGCCGAGCACCAGGGCAAGGTCGATCGCGTCGATGCGAAAGCGGCTGCGCAGGGCGTCGGCGGCCTGCTCAGCCAGGTAGTACGGGTCGCTCATTCGGCGACGATATCGTGCGTCCGACAGCCCGGGAGGCGGGGTCTGGTCGGCCTCTTCGCGGGGCTCTGGAACGGCGGCGCCCGATCACTACGCTGACGGTCGGTCCTCGTCGCCCTCGTCATCGATCGGACGCAGGCCGAACGTGCGTCCCTCGCGGCGCCGGGGCAGCTGGGCGACCACCCACAGCAAGGCAGCCCCGAGGGTGAGCCACATCAGCGCCTGACCGAGCGGCAGCAGGCCTTCCAGGCCCAGCAGCAACCCGGCCGCCATCAGCGCCACGCCGATCAGGCTCGCTGCTGCCGCGATGGCGAGCACGACCCGGGTGGCCCCGGTCACCGTCTGCAGTCTGCTCGCCAGGTGCACCACGCCCAGCGCGAGCGCCCCGGACAGCGGCACGGAGTAGAGCTGCAGCATTCGTTGCTGCAGCAGGGTCTGCTCGGGCAACCCGAAGGCGATCATCGCCACCGCGGCCAGCACCAGCAGACCGGCGAGCACGCCGACGGTGAGGGTGGAGCGGTCGCGGGGCACCGGCCGAGCCTAGCCCCAGCGGCTGGTTGGGCTTGTCGCACCCCGAGCGCTGGTCGAGCAGGTCAGGACCGGAGCATGTGGCGAGCCGGTCGCCCGCACAGCGCCGACCGAGGCGATGGAACCGGTTCACGACGAAGTGCGACAATGCGCGTGTGACTGACGTGGTGATCATCGGCGGCGGACCCGGCGGCTACGAGGCGACCCTGGTGGCCAGTCAGTTGGGGGGCAGCGTCACCCTGATTGAGCGGCGCGGACTGGGCGGCGCGGCGGTGCTCACCGACGTGGTGCCGTCCAAGACCCTGATCGCCACCGCCGAGGTGATGAGCACGATGCGCGGCGCCCACCAACTCGGGCTGCGGCTGGGCGACCTCTGCGACCTCTCGGACGCCTTTCACGTCGACCTGGCCGCCGTCAACGAACGGGTGCTGCGACTGGCGTCGGCTCAATCGTCCGATGTGCGCGACCGGCTGGTGGCCGAGGGCGTCCGGCTGATCGACGGCACCGGACGGCTGGACGGCACCGAGCACGTGATCGCCGCCACCGAGTCGGGCGAGGAGCGGTTGACCGCCGACATCATCCTGCTCGCCACGGGCACCACCCCGCGTGAACTGCCGGCCGCCCGCCCCGACGGTGAGCGCATCCTCAACTGGACGCAGCTCTACCACCTGCGCGAACTGCCCGAGCGGCTCATCGTCGTGGGCTCCGGCGTCACGGGTGCCGAATTCGCCAGTGCCTACAACGCCCTCGGCGCCGACGTGGTGCTGGTCAGCTCGCGGCACCAGGTGCTGCCCGGCGAGGACGACGAGGCGGCGCGGGTCGTCCAGCAGGTGTTCGAGCGCAGCGGGATGACGATCCTGTCGGACTCGCGGGCCGAAAGCGCAGACGTGGTCGGCGACCAGGTCGTCGTCCGGCTCGCGGATGGCCGCACGGTCACCGGTTCGCACTGCTTGATGGCGGTCGGCTCCACCCCCAACACGTCAGGAATCGGACTCGCCGAGGCCGGGGTCGCCCAGAACGACTGGGGCTTCATCACCGTCGACAAGGTCTCGCGCACCACCGCCCGCGGCGTGTATGCCGCCGGTGACTGCACGGGAGTGTTCGCGTTGGCCTCCGTCGCGGCGATGCAGGGCCGGATCGCCATGTGGCACGCGCTCGGCGACGCGGTGGGGCCGCTCGACCTGCGCACGGTCTGCGCCAACGTGTTCACCGCGCCGGAGATCGCTACGGTCGGCATCACTCAGGCGCAGGTGGACGCCGGCCAGTCCAATGCCCTGGCGGTGATGCTGCCGCTGCACACGAACGCCCGGGCCAAGATGCGCGGCATCAACGAGGGCTTCGTGAAGATCTTCTGCCTCCCGCGAACGGGCATCATCATCGGCGGCGTGATCGTGGCGCCGATCGCCAGCGAGCTGATCGAGAGCCTGTCGATGGCGGTGCGGGCGAAGTTGACCGTCGACCAACTGGCGCAGAGCTTCACCGTCTACCCCTCGCTCAGCGGATCGATCGCCGAGGCCGCCCGGCGGCTGCACAAGCATTCGGAGGAACAGAGCGACTCGGCCTTCTGAGGCAGCCGTCGGCATCGTCGTCGGCGCCGGCTGCCCGGCTCAGTCGACGCGCAACCCCGTCCGGGTGGCGTCCAGCAGTGGCGCGAGGTCGGGCGCCGAGTTCGGCAGGTAGCTCAGGTAGGCGTAACTCTCGTCGCCGGCCTGCACGATCAGCACGGTCTGCACCTCTTTGGTGGTCTTCACGCCGGGCACGGTGAAACTGAGGTCGGTCACCCTGACCCAAGCCTCGTGGCCGTCGACCGTGGTGGCCTGATCGCGGCTCACCACCGGGTGGTAGTCGATGCCGCGCCAGGTCACCGACAGCGAGCACTGCGACACCACTTCGGCCGCCCGAGGACCGCCCCAGGCCCCGTCCACCGAACTCAACCGGGCCAGTGCAACCACCGACTGCCACCCCATGGACGCCGAACTGGATGCCTCGACGGACGCCCGTTGGCTGCCGACCAGGTTGGCGAACGGCAGGTACTCGTGATTGTCGAGGGCACGGTAGGGCCCGGGGGCCGCGGGGTAGGAGACCTTGCCGACGTGTACCCGTCCGGCGCGCAGCGCGGCTCGCGGGGTGTCGGAGGTGGGGCTGGCGTAGGACGGGCACGGAAAGGACGTCGAGTTGCCGGACGGCCCCGGCCCGGGATCCCTGATCGGAGGGCCGGTACATGCGGTCATCAGCGTCAGTGCGATCAGGACGCAAAGGGTGATCGGGGTGCTGCGTCCGGCTGGCTTGCCCCGGGTGACCGGGCGGCCCGGAAGGCGGCGCATGCGGCGGCCGGGTCAGGCGCGACTGGTCAGGATGTCTGCGACCAGGGTGCTGCCGCGCCAGCTGCTGTAGTACCCGCGCATCCAGCCTGCATAGGTGGGGCCGCCCTCCCAGTAGGGAACGCGGCGATCGTCACGTTCCACCGTGCGGATGTAGGGGTCGGCACCCGACTCGACGCGAATCGCATCGGCGGCGCACGAGGGCACGCTGCGGGCGCGCCAACGGATGTTGCGCGACGAGGGGCCATGGCCGGGGTTGAAGAAGCAGGGCGGACGGCGCGACGGCATCGGCTGGCCGGCGGCGCGCGCATCGAGCCGGGCCACCGTCCACCGGCCCTCTTCGAGGCTCTCGGTGACCAGGCACAGGTCGTCGGGCTCGTTCGCCTCGTGCAGACAGCGAAGGGCCCTGGCCCGCGCGTCGACGGCCCGCTGGTAGTCGTCTCGAGCCAGCGGATCGTCGTCGGTCAGGGCACCAACACGAGTCAGTGCCTCGGTCATCCCCAGCACATCGGTCTCGGCGGCACGCTTGGCGAGCGCCAGTTGTGAGTCGTGTTCGGCTCGGGCACGGCGACCCTGTAGGGCTCTGCTGCGGGCGATCACGACGAAGGCGGCGGCCACGGCGGCCACCAGCACGACGATGCCGAGATAGTCCATTCGGTCATTGTGCACACAAAAGCTGGCATGTCACCAAGAAAATTCGATGAATTTCGCCCTTGCGACAGAGCAGGTTTCCTCAGGCTCAGCGTTGGCTGCGTGAGGCGTCGGAGGTTGAGCCCTGGCTGGTCGCCCGCTTGAGGGGGTGGATCGGGGCGCTCGGTGCGGGCACTGCGTGGGGTGCGGTGCCTTGGCTCGTGGGTGCCGCCGCCGTGCAATCACAGCCATTCATTCGTAACGAAACAATAAATTGCCCCTTTCTCCCACCGGTGCTGAGGACTGCGTCCGATAGTGGCGCTAGCTTTGGGTTGCATTCAGGGTGGAATCGCGGACGAGAGGGCATCCGCCCTCGCGTTGAGGGTGGTCTGCGGGATTCCTGATGAGTGGTGCCGCGCCCGTCGCATCTGGGCGAGTCGGCCGTGCGACCTGTTGAATTCGGGTTGCGTTGATCGGAGCCGGCCATGTCAGCTGCAGAGCCCGGCAAAGCCGAGCACACGGGGCGCCAGCGGCCCGTCCGCCATCGGCCGCGGGCGTAGCCCACCGACCCTCGTCCAGGGCGGTTGGAGTTCGCTTTACGCCTCGGGGCACGCTTTCCCCTGGGTTGGTGCGGCAGTCGGCCGTTGTTCTGCCTGGGTTGCCGAACCTGGCGTGCAGTGCCGCCGTTCGGTCTAGGGCAGCATCAGGCTCGCATCGGTGTATCCAGTCGGCGAGGTCGCCGAAAATCACTTGATTCGTCAGAATTCCTCGGTGCAGGCGTGAATTCAATTTCGTCCGGTTTAGCTTGACGCAAGCAAATGGCTGATGCAAAGTGGCATTGTCGGCACTCAATCCGGTTGAATGCCCACGCTGACCTTCCACCCTCGAAGGACCCTCATGAGTACGGATCAATCTGTCGACCCCACGGTCAAAACAAATAGCCGCCGTCGCAAGGTGAGCGCATTGCTCGCCGCCGGGCTGGTGCTCGGCCTCGGTGCCACCGCGACCCTGGCTGCGTGGAACGACTCCGAGTACGCGTCCGGAACCTTCTCGGCCGGCACCTTCGACCTCGAGGGCAGCACCAACGGCACGACGTGGGCACAGCACGCGAGCGTCGGTGCGGCAGCCACGCTGAGCTTCACTGTGAACCCCGCCAACCTGGCACCCGGCGACACCGTGTACGCACCGTTCGCCCTGCGGCTGGCGGCGAACACCTCGACCGATGCGTCGTTGACGGTGAGCGCTGTCACCCAAACCGGCACGGTCACCAATCTGACCTACACCTTGGTTCGAACCTCGTCCATCACCTGCAATGCGGGAGCGGTCACCGGCGGCACCGTCGTGATCGCGGCGGGAACGGCCCTGACCTCGATCGGCACGCCGGTCGGCTGGACTCAGACGAAGGGTTCGCCGCAGACCTCTGCCGGGGCAACGCAGTTCGTGTGCTTCGCGGTCACCGCCGGGTCGGGGCTCGAGCAGGGCCAGACCGGCACCGCCACGTGGCAGTTCACCGCAACGTCCACCACCTGAGGCGGACGCGGTGCGGCGCATCCTCAACGCACTCGGGGATCTGCTGCTGACGGCCCTGGCCGCGGTGGGCACGCTGTGCATTCTGGCCACCGCTGCGGCCCTGGTCGGCGGCGTCAGTCTGATCATGTTCTCGACCGGCTCGATGAGCCCGACCATTGCGGCCGGTTCGGTTGCGTTGGTGCGTCCCGTTGCAGCCGCCGACGTGCGCGTGGGCGACATCGTCACGGTCGAGCGGAACGGCCGGCTGCCCGTCACCCACCGGGTGCGGGCGATCGGTCCGAGCAGCGGAGCTCTGCGGGTGCTGACCCTGCGCGGCGACGCAAACGACGCCGACGACCTGGAAACCTACCGGGTGGCCTCGGTGCGGCTGGTGATGTTCTCGGTGCCGGGAACGGCAACCGTCGTGGCGTCCCTTGGTCGACCTGCGGTGCTGGGCGGCATCACCGCGGCCGCCACGCTGCTCGTGCTGTGGGCCTTCTGGCCCCGCAGCGGCCGTGCTCGAGTCGAGCGCGCACCGAGACGACTCCAGCGTGCGCCGAGCAGGGCCGTGCAAGTGCCGCGTCGGGCCGGTCTGCCCGACACGACTGCTGCGCTGGCCGCCAAGGCGCCACCACGACGTGCCGGCGTCGGGCCGATCCACGCAGGGCACCTACCGAAGCGCGTCGCCGGGCTGGCCATCGGGTTCGTCCTGCTCGGCCTGGCCTGCAGTCTTCCGTCGGCGCCCCCGGCCCAGGCCCAGACCGTTGAGCGCGTGATTCGGGGCCGGGTGATCACCCTGGTGTCGGTGGGCGACCACGCCGCGATGGCCCAGCTGACGCCCGGCCGTCCGGTGGCCTGGCAGGTGGGAGTGATGAGTGACCCGGTCGAGCCGGGGCAGATCGACCTCTCGCTCAGAACGGCGGGCGTGCCGAGAGCGCAGGGAATTGTGTTGCGGGTCGATCGCTGCGCAGAGCGTTGGCGCGACGACGCCTGCGAGTCCGGCGCGCAGCGGGTGCTCGACGAGGGCCCGGCCAGCAGGTTTCTCGACGACCCGTTCGACCTCGGACGGCTGGCCACCGGCTCGCAGCGCTGGTTGCTGATCTCTGCCTGGCTGCCTGCCGACCGTCCGACAGCGAGCGGCGCCGGCGCCAGGGTGACGGTGACTGCGACCGGATTCGGGGAACGGGTCAGCGACGATTCCGGCGAACTGCCCCAGACCGGCTCGACCGCCGCGCGAGGCCTGCTCGTTGCCGCCTTGGCCGCCACGCTCGCCGGTGTGGCGATCGTGCTGCGCAGGAGCAGCACGTGAGCCGGCGGGTGCGTTGCACGCTGGTCCTGCTCGGGTCGCTCTGTCTGCTGGCCCGGGCTCCCGGCCTCAGCCAGGTGAGCGAGGCCGCGTGGACCGATCGCGTCCATGCCAAGGGCACCTTCACGGCGGGCACGGTCAGCCCGGCAACTGCCCTGCAATGCACGGTGCCGTCGCTGGGCAGCGTGCGGTTCACCTGGACGGCGCCCGTCGGTGGCGTCACGCGCACCGGCTACAGCTGGACGCTGACCGGAGCCAGCAACAACTCGGGCACTCTGGCCGCGTCGGCCACCACCGTCACCGTCTCGGTGAGCCTGGTCACCCTCGGGTCCTCCACGTTCCGGGTGCGGGCCACTGCGGCCGGCGGCTGGACGTCCACTGCCGCGACCGGCACGGTCAATGCCGTCAGTGCGCTGCTGGTCAACTGCTCGGTGCCCTGACCACGCAGTTATTCATCGTGCGTACGAAATGCCGAATGACAACCTCGATCCCCAAGAGGGCGCTTCCGAAACGTTTCGTGATTGATCGAGGGAACCATTCGGTATTTCAGTGGGCAGAGAAATGATTTTCGGTGCCGGGTTCTCAGTCGGTGATCGTGCAGAGCACCGCGCCGCTGGTGACGGTGACACCCGCAACGGCCCGCAGGTCGGTGACGGTGCCCGCCCGGTGCGCGGTGATCGGCTGCTCCATCTTCATCGCCTCCAGCACCACGACCAGGTCGCCCTCCTCGACCCGGTCACCCTCGGCGACCGCGACCCGCACGATCGTGCCCTGCATCGGTGCAGCCAGGTCGGCCGAGGCGACTGCCGACGGTCGACCGGACGTGCGTGAGCGACGCGCTCCGCGGGCCGACTGAGACCCGGACGCGGGCGAGCCGCCCCCCGTCCGATCGGGCACGAAGAGGTCGCCGGGAAGGCTGACCTCGAGGCGACGCCCGTCCACCTCGACCACGAAACTCTGCCGCGCCACCGCGTCCGGTGTATCGGACGGGCCGCTGTAGGGCTCGATGGTGCCGGTGAACTCGGTCTCGATCCAGCTGGTGTGCACGCTGAAGGTGCCGTCCGCAGCGGTGAAGGCAGTCTCGTTCAGCACGGCCTGCAGGAAGGGCAGCACGGTCGGCATGCCTTCGACTCGGGTCTCGGCCAGGGCGCGGCGCGAACGCTGGAGGGCCTGCTCGCGGTCGGCGCCGGTGACGATGATCTTCGCGATCAGCGAGTCGAACGCGCTGGGTACCGTCATGCCGGCCAGGTAGCCCTCGTCGACCCGCACCCCGGGGCCGGACGGCGGCTGCCACGCGACCAGCGTGCCGGGGGCGGGCATGAAGCGGCGTCCGGGGTCTTCGGCGTTGAGCCGGAACTCGATCGAGTGCCCCCGTGCCGGCGGGTCGTCGTAGCCGAGCGGTTCACCGGCGGCGATCCGGAACATCTCGCGCACCAGGTCGATGCCGGTGACCTCTTCCGAAACGGGGTGCTCCACCTGCAGCCGGGTGTTCACTTCGAGAAAGCTGATCGTGCCGTCCTGGCCGACCAGAAACTCGCAGGTGCCTGCGCCCACATAGCCGGCTTCGCGCAGGATGGCCTTGCTCGAGGTGTGCAGACGTTCGACCTGTGCGGCGTCGAGGAAGGGAGCGGGGGCTTCTTCGATCAGCTTCTGGTGCCGTCGCTGCAGCGAGCAGTCGCGCGTGCTGACCACGACCACGTTGCCGTGTCTGTCAGCCAGACACTGGGTTTCGACGTGTCGGGGACGGTCGAGGTAGCGCTCCACGAAGCACTCGCCGCGGCCGAAAGCCGTGATCGCCTCACGGGTGGCGGACTCGAACTGATCGGCCACCTCGTCGAGCGTGCGGGCCACTCTGAGTCCGCGGCCACCACCGCCGAAAGCGGCCTTGATGGCGATCGGTAGGCCGTGCTGTTCGGCGAACGCGAGCACCTCAGCGGCATCGGCCACCGGGTCCTTCGTGCCCGGCACCAGCGGGGCGCCGACCCGGGCGGCGATGTGCCGCGCCTGCACCTTGTCGCCGAGCGCCTCGATGGCTTCCGGTGGCGGTCCGATCCAGGTCAGTCCGGCAGCCGTCACCGCACGGGCGAATCCGGCGTTCTCGGACAGGAATCCGTAGCCCGGATGCACGGCGTCGGCTCCCGAGCGCAGAGCGATGGCCACCACCTTGTCGATGTCGAGGTAGGTCTCGGCCGGTGTGGTGCCCGGTAGGGCGAACGCCTCATCGGCCAGTCGGACGAACAGCGCATCCTGGTCCTGATCGGCATAGACCGCCACGCTCGCATGACCGGCATCGGCAGCAGCTCGGATCACCCGCACGGCGATCTCGCCACGATTGGCGACGAGAACCTTCGAAATCTTGACCTTCACGAGGCGTCCCTTTCTGGGTGTCAGTGCCTGAGAGCGGCTTGCCAGGCGCCCGGTCCGGGGGCTGGCGGCCGGCTGCGCCGAAGGCTCGGCGATCCCCAACGGCTGGTTTCTGCGCGAGCTGCCGGCGCCGGCGGCGCGGGCCGAAGGCCGGCCAGCACGGCGGTCAGCGCGGCCAACTCGGCATCGCCGGGCCGGCCGAGTACCACGATCGGACCGTTCACAGCGGAATGTTCCCGTGCTTCTTGGGCGGCAACTCGGCACGTTTGGTCCGAAGCAGTGCCAGCATTCGAGCAACCTCCGCGCGCGTTTCTCTCGGTGGGATGACCCGGTCGACGTAGCCGCGCTCAGCCGCGATCCAGGGGTTCGACAGCTCGTTCTCGTACGCCTCGACCAGCTCTGCGCGCTGCGCGGCGGGGTCGTCCGCTTCTTTCAGCTCTCGCCGATACAGAATGTTGACCGCCCCCTCGGCACCCATCACCGCGATTCGTGCGGTCGGCCAGGCGAGATTGGCGTCGGCCCCCAGATGCTTGGACCCCATCACATCGTAGGCGCCGCCGTAGGCCTTGCGGGTGATCACCGTCACCAACGGCACCGTCGCCTCGGCGTAGGCGTAGAGCAACTTCGCGCCACGCCGGATGATGCCGTTCCATTCCTGATCGATGCCGGGCAGAAAACCGGGCACGTCCACGAAGGTGAGCACCGGCACGTTGAACGCGTCGCACGTGCGGACGAACCGGGCCGCCTTCTCGGAGGCGTCGATGTCGAGGCAGCCGGCATAGACCATCGGCTGGTTCGCGACCACCCCGACCGAGCGGCCCTCGATGCGTCCGAAGCCACAGATGATGTTGGCGGCGAACAGGGCGTGCACCTCGCAGAACTCGCCATCGTCCAGAACCCGGGTGATCACCTCGTGCATGTCGTAGGGCTGGTTCGGGGCATCTGGAATCAGGGTGTCGAGAAGGGCGCCGGAATCGTCGGCGGGATCCTGATCCGGTTCGAAGCTGGGTGGGTGATCCAGGTTGTTCGACGGCAGGAAGCTCAGCAACTCGCGCACGAAGTCGAGGGCGTCGGCCTCGTCCGAGGCGAGGTAGTGCGCGTTGCCGGATCGGGTGTTGTGGGTGCGGGCTCCGCCGAGTTCCTCCATCGTCACCTCCTCGCCGGTGACGGTGCGGATCACGTCCGGGCCGGTGATGAACATCTGCGAGGTCTGGTCGACCATGACGACGAAGTCGGTGAGGGCCGGGGAGTAGACGTGGCCACCGGCCGCCGCCCCGAGGATCACCGAGATCTGCGGGATCACCCCCGAGGCGTGGGTGTTGCGCTTGAAGATCTCGGCGTAGAGGCCGAGGCTCACCACGCCCTCCTGAATGCGTGCGCCGCCACCCTCGATCAAGCCGATCACGGGAATGCCGGTGCGCAGCGCCAGGTCCATCACCTTGCAGATCTTTTCGCCGTAGGCCTCGCCCAACGCACCGCCGAAGATCGTGGCGTCCTGGGCGAAGACAGCGACGTTGCGGCCGTCGATGGTGCCGAACCCGGTGATCACGCCGTCGGTGTAGGGGCGTTTGGCGTCCATGCCGAACGCGGTGGTGCGGTGCCGGGCGAACTCGTCCAACTCGGTGAAGCTATCGGGGTCGAGCAGGGCCAGGACGCGTTCGCGAGCGGTCATCTTGCCCCGCGCGTGCACCTTGGCCACCTCGGCCTCGGACGCCGGGTGCGTGGCCTGCTCGGCGCGACGCTCCAGGTCGGCGAGCCTGCCGGACGTCGTCTGCAGGTCGAAGGTCATGGATCGCACCCTATTCCGTGGGGCGCGGCCCGGCGGGTTCGCGAACCATAGGAAAATCCGATGTGGTCATAGGCCGATCCGGCTGGGTGGCCGATGGTCGAGCGAGGCGAGCCATGCCCATACCGCCCCCTTATGACGGCACCCACTTTTCGTCTTGGCGGCGGACGTCCTGAGGTTCCTACGATCAAAACAGACACCTAACCGATCGAGGAATCCTCATGTCCGTTGAAGCCACCCGGATGACCCGGGTCCAGCCGTCCCCCAGCACCGTGGCCGCCGCAAAGGCCCGAGAACTGCGCGAGGGCGGCGCCAGGATTCTCGACCTCACCGTCGGTGAGCCGGACTTCGACACCCCCGACAACGTCAAGCGCGCGGGCATCGCCGCCATCGAGCGGGGCGACACCAAGTACACGGCGGTGAACGGCACCGCGGCGCTGCGCTCGGCGATCATCGGACGCCTGCGCCGGGTCACCGGCATCGAGTACACCGATGCCGAGATCTCGGTCGGCTCCGGCGCCAAGCACGTGATCTTCACCGCCCTGATGGCCACCCTCAGCCCGGGCGACGAAGTGGTCATCCCGGCGCCGTACTGGGTGTCGTACCCCGACATGGTGGTGCTCAACGAAGGCACCCCGGTGATCGTCGCCTGCCCGATCGAGGACGACTTCAAGCTGACCGCAGCCCGGCTACGGGAGGCGCTCACCGAGCGCACCCGCTGGCTGATCCTGAACGCACCGTCGAACCCGACCGGCGCGGTGTACACCCGCGCAGAGTTGGCCGCACTCGCCGAGGTGCTGGCCGACCATCCGGACGTGCTCGTGCTGACCGACGAGATCTACGACGAGGTGTTTCTCGGCGAGGGCCGCTGCACCAGCCTGCTCGAGGCGGCACCGCAGCTGCGGGAGCGTGTGCTGGTCGTGAACGGCGTCTCCAAGACCTATGCGATGACCGGCTGGCGGCTGGGCTACTGCGCCGGACCGAAGGACCTCGTCCGGGCCATCAACAAGCTGCAGTCGCACATGTCGTCCTGCCCCTCGTCGATCTCGCAGGCCGCCGCGGCCGAGGCGTTGACCGGTGACCAGTCGTTCGTGGCTGCGGCCGCCGAGCAGTACCGGGCCCGGCGCGACCTGGTGGTGCAGCGGGCCAATGCGGTCGACGGGTTGCGCGCGCTGGCCGGCGACGGCGCCTTCTATGTCTTCATCGACTGCTCCGGGGTGATCGGTCGACGGACGCCCGCCGGTGTCGTGATCGACAGCGACGACGCCTTCGTGGGCTACCTGCTGGAGCACGCCGGCGTGGCCACCATCACCGGCAGCGCCTACGGGCTCTCA